>Ga0335073_10004646_pt1 | contig 19203 bp, 17 predicted proteins | sample Lox_Sample_22_FD_207093 | JGI IMG/M metagenome (GOLD analysis project Ga0335073, IMG submission 207093) | Soil microbial communities from Loxahatchee National Wildlife Refuge, Florida, United States - Lox_Sample_2.2 | ecosystem: Environmental > Terrestrial > Soil > Wetlands | place: USA... | reverse complement strand
GGTATCTGGCGAAGCTGTCCGGGCCGCTGCTGGACCGGGTAGACGTCAAGGTGGAGCTGCTGCCGGTCTCGCGGGCCGAGCTGCTAAGCGACAGACAGCTGGCCGAGACCAGCGCTGTGGTCGCGGTCCGGGTTCAGGAGGCCAGGATGCGGGCGGCCCGCAGGCTGCAGGGCACCCGGTGGCGGCTCAATGCAGAAATCCCCGGCAGCGAGCTGCGGCGCAGCTTCCGCCCGGCAGGCGGCGCGCTCGTACCGCTGGAGCGGGCCATGGACCGCGGCCAGGTCAGCGCGCGTGGCGCGGACCGGATCATCCGGATGGCCTGGACGCTCGCTGACCTGTCTGGCCAGGCACGGCCTCGGCTGGACGAGATCGGCACAGCACTCGGCTTGTGGCTCGGATCAGCACTCTGAAAGCCGTTTGCTCTGCTCAGGCGGCCACCGGCAGCAAGCCGGCTCCGGCTGCCGCCGTGGCGGGCGGGGTAGCGGTCGGGAAGAAGAGGCAGCTGGACAGGTCTGCAGTCAACTCGCGGATCCAGCGCATCCGGTCGGTTGCGGCGTCGGGGTGGTCGCCGAACTCCTGCGCCACATGGCTGGCGCAGCCGGGGGCGCCGAGACGCCGGACGGTGCTCCCGATGGCGTCCGCGACTGCCTCGGTCGTCAGAGCGTCAGAGGGCTGCAGCGGCGAGGCGAACAGAGCGTCGCAGACTGCCTCGTTCACGGTAATCCCGGTCACGGCAGGCCTCCAGTGTGCGGATTCCGGCGCCGGCATATCCAGCGCAACATCGATTACTTAGTGCTAGGACGCGATCACCTATGGTTTCCGTTGCGTGATCTGGCTCACATTGCCGCGGCCGAGGCCAGGAGGCTCACGTTCCTGGACGTCTGAGGGGCGGGCCCGCCGGCGGCTAACAGCGTTGCTCGCTGGCTGCGGTTAACCCAGCGACTCCGCATCAATATCGGGGGTGATCACGTCGCGAGCCTCCAGCTGCTCGTCCGCCATCGAGGGGTTATCCGGCGGCAGCGGGTAGACGACGATTCTGGCCCGGCTTCCACTGACCGAGGCGACATCGATCTCTGCACACGTGGTCGGGCCCGCCTCGGTGAGCGGAGCATGTCTGACTAGTCGCATCTCCTGCGATACGACCCCAGGGATCTCCATCAGCTCTGAGTGGATTATCCCGGTCAGGTGCTTGGCGAATCGCCTGCTGTCTGGAACCGGCGGAATTGGCATTCTCCCCCACCCCCTAGTAGCGACCTACCCGGTATCAGCCGGTGTGACCCTGATCTGGCCTCGCGCAGCTACAGTGGTGCGGCGCGCGCGACCAACGATCCGCCTAGCATTCTCGCCATGAGGTTCGGGCCCGGACGCTGGCAGCTGTGCTGCTGGTGAATTCGGCACTGGCGGTGGCCTGCTCCCAGCAGGCACCATCTCGGCCGAGTGAGGCAGCGGCTAGCACTCGAGCCGCCGGTCCCACGCCCTCGCCGCCGGTGTCTGTCGCACCGACAGCGGCCGCCTCAGCCTGGCCGCTGATATTGCCCGTTCCGGTGGCCAAGGCCGGGCTGCACCAGACAGGCACGCGGCCCACTGCGAACAGCCCGGTCTTCCATGCCGAGATGACTGATCTGTGGGCAGCGATCGTGACTGGAAGGCCGGAGCTTGGCCTGCAGGCTTTCTTCCCGCTTGTCGCCTATGAGCAGGTAAAAGCGATCGCCGACCCGGCGGCGGACTGGCGGAATCGTCTCGTGGGCGAATTCAACCGGGACGTCGCCGCTGCACACGAGCTGCTTGGGCGCCACGCCAGGCATGCCGCCTTGCTCCGCACAATCGTGCCGGAAACGCAGGCCAGCTGGATCGACCCTGGCGTGTGCTACAACGGTGTCGGTTACTGGCACGTCGCCGGCGCGCGGCTCGTCTACCGGGTCGGTGGCCAGGAGCGATCTATCGGCATCGCCTCGCTGATCTCCTGGCGCGGCCGCTGGTGCGTGGTGCATTTCGGGGCAGTGCTGCGCAGCACTTCGGGTGGCGTGGTCGATCAGCCAGCCCTCGGGCCAGGCAGGCCAGGACCGCCTGGCGGCTGCTGAGCGCTGGCCACGGCTTAATTCACCCTGCCTGGGTGGTATCGATTCACCCCTCTCGGGTGATAACAGGCCCGTTCGCTCGGCACAGAATGTGGACTGGCCGGTGAGATATCAGGGGTAACCGCCGTATGGGCCGGTTCGCACGGGTGCGCGTGGGGGGTCGCCGTGACGGAGACATCGTCAACCACAGCGCGGCGCGCGGCCCGCAAGATGATCCTGCCACTGGCACTCGCCCAGTTCGTCGCGAGCTATGCCGCCACGAACATGAACACGGCCATCAGCGCGATCTCCAAGGATCTCGGCACCAACGTGTTCGGCGTCCAGACCGCGATCACATTGTTCACCCTCACGATGGCCGCCCTGATGATTCCCGGCAGCAAGCTGACGGACATCTGGGGTCGCAAGCGGTGCTTCATCGGAGGCCTATCCCTCTACGGGCTGGGGGCGCTGCTGGCACTTCTCGCAACGGGGATAGGCCTACTGATCGTCGGATACTCCATCTTCGAGGGCGTGGGCTCAGCGCTCATGATCCCGCCCATCTACATCCTGGTCACGGTCAGCTTCCCGGACGTCAAATCGCGGGCACGATACTTCGGGGTCGTCAGCGGGGCGGCCGGCCTGGGAGCCGCCGCGGGCCCGCTGATCGGCGGCGTGATAACGAGCACAATCAGCTGGCGCGCATCGTTCGGCCTGCAAGTCCTGATCGTGGCCTGGATCATCTTCCTTGCCCGCGGGATAACGGACCCAGCAAGGCCGGGCGCCCGGCCGCGCTTCGATCTAGCCGGCGCGGCTTTGTCGGCAGCGGGACTCTTCTTCATCGTTCTCGGGTTTCTGCAATCCCGCACGTACGGCTTTTTCGCGTCGCGGACAGCCTTCACTGTCGGCACGACCGTGGTGATACCCAAGGGCGGCGTATCCCCGGTCTGGCTGTATGTCGCTGTCGGAGCGCTCTTCCTGCTCTGGTTCTTCCTGCATGTCCTGCGGCGCGAGAAGAGGGGTAAGGACGTCCTCCTGGCGAGCAGGCTGTTCCGCAACCGGACGTCCAACCTCGGCCTGGGAACGCAGTTCTTCCAGTGGCTCACCCTGCAGGGCACCTTCTTCGTGCTGTCGGTCTTCCTTCAGGAGGTCTGGCACTACAGCGCTATCAAGACCGGCCTGTTGCTGACCCCAGCCACGGTCGCGATGCTGGTCGCTTCGGCGGCAGCGCAGCGACTCGCCCGTCGGTACCAGCAACGGTCACTGACAATTGCAGGCTTCCTGTTGAGCACTGTCGGCATGTTGCTGCTGCTGGCCCTCATCCGACCGCACTCGAGTATCGCGAGCTGGATACCGGGAGAGCTGTTCCTTGGGGTCGGCATGGCGATCATGCTGACCTCGTCGGTGAACATTGTGCAGTCGAGCTGGCCCAATGCTGATCAGGGCGACATCTCGGGCCTGTCACGGAGTGTCTCTAACCTAGGATCTTCATTCGGCACAGCCTTGGTCGGCTCGGTCCTGGTCGCCTACACATATCCGGCAGAGCATCCGTTCGGCATTGCGCTCATCGTGCTCACTGTGATCACGCTCCTCGGCCTCGTCACGGCGGTCTTGGTGCCCCGCCACCCGGCCCGGTCTGCCGCACCCCCTAGTCCGCGCGCGCCAGAGCCCGGTCTCGACGCCTCGGCCGCGTCACGCGACGAGGCATCGCCAGCCGTGCCTGATGACTATGCGCACGGACTGCCCGCCGGCCATCGTCGACGGCACCCTTAGCGCAAGCCTGAGCTGGCGGCAAAGTATGAGTCGCTCACTGCCGGGAAGACCGACAGTTGGAGTATCAGAGCCGTAGCAGAACACGATTGGCCGTCGTCGCCGCCGTTCCCGCCCGCATTGAGACCGTCAGCAGGGGGGCACAATGAGCACCGGCGAAGGTGGACCCGACGAGTCGCGCAAAGACGCGACAAATGGGGCAGAGCCAAGAATCAGCCGTGTGGCCTCGCGGATTGAGGCTCACATTCCGCCGGCGTGGCGGCGGCCCCGGCGGTTGCTGATCCTAGCCGCGCTCGTGGTCGTCATCGTTCTCGTCATCATCACCAGGCCCGCGACGACCCCCAGCCATCCCGCACCGGGCACGACGGTCTTCGGTGTGGGCAACCAGGTGATGCTGCGGTTCGTGCACTCGGCGGGGAGCGTGCATGTGAGTGCCGGGCCCGCTGGCCAGGTCCGCATAACCGAGCACCGGAACGGCATCACTAGTGCCATTCACACTCACTATCGGCAACAGGGAAACGTCATTACCGTGACGGTCTCCATTGAGAATGGCCTCTATACCGCCACGTGGGTGGACTTCAACGTCGCGGTACCGCAGGACGCGAGCGCGAACGTGGCAGTGGCCGCTGGAACGCTCGATGCAACTGGCCTTGATGGCAATGTCGCGCTGCACGACAGCAACGGATCGATTTGGGCGAACAATGTGCGCGGCGCCATCGCAATGCAGACGACGAGCGGCTCCATCAACACTGATCGAGTCAACGGCCAGGTGAGCGCCAGCACGGACAACGGAACTATCACGTCGACGGCTACGCACCTCAATGGCCGCTCGCTTGTCCAGGCACGAAGCGGCACGATCAACTTCCACGGCAGCGTAGATCCGGGCTCTCACGCCACTTTCAGGAACACTAACGGGGCAACCGGCATCACCCTGGCGCGTGGTTCGTCGGTACTGGTGAGCGCACGAACTCCGCTTGGGTCGATCAACTCCCAGTTTCCATCGGTGCACGTGGTCGATAACTCAAATGGTCGCGTCGCCGACGGGCGCGTCGGCCAGGGCGCGCCGGGACGCCTGAGCATTGAGACCAAGGGCGGCTCGATCGCCCTCAACCACGGGGGCTGACCTACCGACAGCTAGGACCGCCGTCAATTCGCGATGAACAGACAAGGAGAGCGCCGTGAAGAAGGTTCTGATCACCGGGGCGGGTTCCGGATTCGGGCACGAAGTGGCGATGCGCCTGGCGGAGAAAGGACTTGACGTCATCGCCTCGGTCGAGATCTGGTCCCAGGTCCAGACCTTGAAGCGGCAAGCGGCCGCGCGAGGAGTGGACCTGCAAGTAGAGAAGCTCGATGTCACCGACGAGGGGGATCGCAGGAAGGCTCTGGCGTGGGACATCGAGATCCTGGTGAACAACGCGGGCATGGGCGAGGGGGGCGCGACGGTTGACATCCCGGCGCTCAACATGCGCCGGGAATTCGAGACCAATGTCATAGGTCCGCTCCTGCTGACACAGGGAATCGCGAGACAGATGGTCAAGCGAGGCAAGGGCCGCATCATCTGGGTCTCGTCTAGGGAAGGCCTGAACGTCAATCCGTTCACCGGCATCTACTCCGCCTCCAAGCACGCGGTTGAGGCCATCGCCGAGACCATGAGCCTGGAGCTGCAGGAATTCGGTGTCGAAGTCGCGACCGTCAATCCGGGTCCGTTCCTCACCGGGTTCAATGACCGCATGTTCCAAACCTGGGAGAGCTGGGAGGACGACCCGTCCGAGCGACTCTTCGACTATTCAAAGCTCGCGTTCCCGCGGGCCCAATTCGATCCCGAGCCCGTCTACGCCACGATGACCGCAGTCGCCGCAGGCGAGGTCGACACCTACCGCAACCTGGAGCCGAAGTCCATGATCGCGGAGACCAAGACCCTCCAGGAAGCGCCGTGGGACAAGAAGATAAAAGACGGGCTCGGCACCCGACCAACCAACTTGCAGAAGGCCTACGAGATGAAGCCCGAGACTCCTGTCTCTGCCTGAATGTCTCTGTTTGAATGCGCCGGGGCTAGAGGACTGGGCTAGTTCCGCCGTCGAGGTTGATGGCCGAGCCCGTCACGTAGGAGGAGCGATCTGAAAGGAGATAGGCCGCCAGGTCGGCAAACTCTTCCCTCTCGCCCACTCTGCCCAGCGGGATGTTGGCGTTCTGGGCCATCTGGCGGTACAGCTCGTCCTCGGACTGACCGGCTGCGTCGGCGCGCCGCCGCCACTGGCCACTCGCAACCAGGCCGATGAGCACAGCGTTAACCCGGATGCCGAGACCGCCGAGGTCCTTGGACGCAGCCTTGGTTATGGCCAGGCCGGCAGCACGGGAGGCAGTCGTCGGCAGCGACCCAGCGCCAGCGGCCTTGGCGCCTACGTTGAGCACGTTGACGATGGCGCCACCACCGGCAGCGGCCAGGTGCGGCACAGCCAAGCGGGTGCAGCGAACCGCTGCCAGAACCTTCAGGTTGAGATCGGCGATCCAGTCCTCGTCGGAGACCTCCTCGATCCGTCCTGCGGCACTTTTGCCCGCGTTGTTCACCAGGCCGTCAAGGCGGCCCCACCGGGTGACGGCCGCATCGACGAATCGCTCAAGGTCAGCCAGGTGGGTGACATCGGCCTGCACCACAAGTGCATCACCCCCGGCGTTACGCAGCCGTTGCTCGGCGGCGGCCAGCCGATCGGGGTCCCGCCCGCAGACTGCGACCCTGGACCCTTCCTCGACGAGGCGATCCGCAAGCGCCGCTCCCAGCCCGTCGGTCCCGCCTGTGATGAGCACGACCTTGCCATTCAGGTGCAGATCCATTGAGCCATTCTGGCCCAGCGCCATTAACCGCCGAATAGCCGAGGTGCGGTCCGCTCAGCTGAGTGAGGCAGTCGCGGCCCGCAGGTCTTCGAGGGCGGCGGCAGTGTAGGGCGCGAGTCCGCCCGCGGTGTCGTGGTCGGCCTCCAGCCATTCGGAGTAGCCACGCTTGAAGGCCAGGACGCCCATCTCGCCTGCAAGGTGCGCGATCGGGTCCGGCACGCCCCGGGCCTTGAGGGCATTAGTCATTGCGGCTGCGAGGCCCACGCTCTTCAGCGCGTCGCGCTCCTGCAGCTCAGCGCTGGCCGCCACCGCTGCCTTCAGGCGGGGGCCGAGCTCGCGGCTCATCGGGCCCATCGCACTCGACGCCCGCTCGAGCCCGGCTGCGACCGCCTCGAGCGGGCTGGCCGTCTCGGGCGCCTCGGCGATCCCCTCGGCCATCAGCCGGCTCAGCAGTTCTTGCCCCGCAACGAGGAGCTCGCGCTTGTCGGGGAAGTGCCGGAAGAAGGTGCTCTTGGTGACCCCGGCGCGCTCAGCGATCTGGGCGACGGTCGTAGCGTCGTATCCCTGCTCGGTGAACAGGTCCGCAGCAGCCAGGACCATCCGCTCCCGCGCGCCAGGTTCCCATCGAGCCATGAGGCCATCCTAGGTGATGCGACCTTTGTCCCGTCGCCCTGCTAGAGTGATGGGATAAAGGTCCCATCACTCTTAAGGAGAACTCATGCGGGTCTTCGTCACAGGCGGCAGCGGGCTGATCGGCACCGCCGTCGTCGCCGAGCTACTCGGAAATGGCCACACCGTCCTCGCCCTCGCTCGTTCCGACTCGTCCGCGACAGCCCTCCAGGCCGCCGGCGCCGAGACTACTCGCGGCGACCTCGCCGATCTGGGCGCGCTGCGCGCGGGTGCTGCTAAGGCCGACGGCGTGATCCACCTGGCCTTCGCCAACGACTTCAGCAGCCCAGCCGCCCTTGCTGCGGCCGTCGCCGAGGAGGGCGCCGCGCTTGCAGCTATGGGCGAGGAGCTCGTCGACAGCGGCCGCCCCCTCATCACAGTCTCGGGTACTCCTTACGCTCCAGGCCGGGCGTCCACCGAGGCCGACCCGCTGCCCACCGACGGACCGGTCGGCGGTCGCAGCCGCTCTGTCAACGCGATCCTGGACCTGGGCTCCCGCGGAGTCCGGAGCGCGGCCGTCCGCCTGCCGCGCACCGTCCACAACGAGGGCAGGGGCGGATTCGCCGGCCTGCTGACCGAGATGGCACGCCGCGCCGGGGTGTCGGGCTATCCGGGCGACGGCACCCAGCGCTGGCCGGCCGTGCATGCGCTTGACGCGGCCGTGCTCTTCCGGCTGGTCCTGGAGCAGGCGCCGGCCGGGACCGCCTGGCATGCCGTGGGCGACGAGGGCGACGCCGTGCGCGACATCGCCACGGTCATCGGCAGACGGCTGGGACTCCCGGTCGAAGCGGTACCGCAGGAGACCTACGGACCGCTCGGGCCGATCTTCGTGACCGACCAGCCCGCATCGAGCGACTACACCCGGCAGACGCTGGGCTGGGAGCCGAGTCACCCAAGTCTGCTGGAGGACCTGGAGAACATCCAGCCCTGACCGGCGCACCGTCAGTCTGAGCGCCTGGCCGACTGGCCGCCACTGCCCGTTTCAGCGCCGCGATAGCTCGGTGATCACGAGCATCTCTACCGATGAGCTGGTCCACCGGAACTCGACGTTCGCCGTCGGCGGGACGTTCGCGGGTCTGCCTTTCCCGACCAATCAGACACTGCGGGTCGTGGGCTGTGTCGATTCTCGGGTGGACCCGAGTGACGTGCTGGGCCTGGCGCTAGGCGAGGCCGTGGTTATGCGTAACATCGGCGGCCGGATTACGCCAGCGACGCTGCGCTCATGGGCTCTACTAGGCAGGCTGGGCCGGGGGAAGGCGCCAGCCGGTCTACGATCTTGCGAGTGGCGATCTCGGAGTATGTGGCTAACCTTCGCAAGCGCGTGGGCAAGGATCTGCTCATGCTGCCGAGCGCATGTGCCGTAGTGGTTGACGATGGCGGACGCGTCCTCCTGGGACCTAGTACCGACACTGGAAGGTGGTCCCTGCCTGCGGGAGCCATCGACCGTCGAGATGGCCGCGGCCCTCAGCGAACACGGGGTCGGGGTGGTGTCCGGCGGCCCTTACGCGACGAATTCCCAACAGTGCGCACCGCTGGCGGTCAGTCTCCGGCTCCGAGCCGATTGCTGAGCACGAGGTATTCGCTCCCGTGATCCATGAGGCTGCCCAATCTTCATGAGACTTCCGAGCAGGTGGAGATATCCACGGGCGTAGTCGCGGACGAACGCGGGCTGGTGGCGCTCACTGGCTGGCGCGTTACAGCAGCGAGGATGGCGAGAGCTTGGTCAGGGACCTGGGCGCGGGGGAGAAGGGCGGCCTGGTCTGCCAGCAGCTTGTGTGCATCGGTCCCGATCTGATCGATAATCCGCTGCTGCAGTTGGCGGTAGCGCGGGATGTCATCACCAGAGACTTGGGGGGCGGCAGGATCCAAGCTCGCGCTGGCGAGCAGTCGCGCCGCGTCGTGGGGCTGGCCGAGTGCTTCTAGCAGTTCGGCGAGTATGCGCAGGCTGGTCCACAACTGCGGCCATCCGCCGCGGCGGCGCAGTTGGTGCAGCAGCTCGGGAAACACCCGCAGCGCCTGGTCGTGCCGACCGAGCCGGACCAGAGCGGACACGAGCGCGATGCGGGCGACCTCGGCGATCTGGGCTGTCCGGCCGGCCTCGGCCTGGCTGACGGCGAGTTCCAGGATCTCGACCGCACCGGCGGGGTCTTCCAGCAGCCTGACCTCACCCATTGCGTACGTGGCAAAGGCCCCGGCTGGGCCAGCGCCGTGGGCCTCTGCCAGGGCCAGTTCCGCGTGCTGCCGCGCGGTCACCTGGTCGGAGTGGTAACAGGCGAGCAGTGCGCACGACGCATGCGCGTCGACGAGCACCGGAGCCGACACACCGGGAAGCTCGAGCAGCTTCTGCCAGTGGCGCATCGATTCGGTGTGCTCGCCGCGGTATAGGCAGGCCACTCCGAGCGCGTACAGGGCCATGCATTCCTCATCGGGGGTGGATGCGATTGCCAGTGCCCGTGCGCCGAGCCGGTGCGCCTCATCCAGATCGCCGAGTTGTGCGGCATTCAGCGCGCCAGACGCTCCGGCGAGTGCAGCCACCGGGGTGGGCGCCAGGCGCGGGTCACAGGCCACGTCCCGCGCTAGCTTCTGCAGTTCGCCGTCGAGCACCCAGTGGTTGCACCAGCCCAGGGCAGCGGTGATCGAGCCTGCCAGCTCGAGCTCACCCGCCCAGAGCGCCGCGTGAGCTGCCGCCAGCAGGTCAGCGCGGTAGGCCAGGAGTTTCCGCAGCGGGTCGCCGGCACCTCCGGCGCGGACGTCGGCGGCCGCGGTCGCCGCCAGGTCGCGGATCCAGCCGGCGCGCGCGGCACGGGCGGCCACGGCTGCCCCTTCGGCCTGGAGCTGCTCGTCGGCGTAGGCGCGTACGATCGCCAGCACCTGGTACTGTGCCTCGCCATGCTGATGCGTGACCTGCAGCAGGGACGCTTCCGCGAGGTGGGCTAGGTGCGCTGCGGCCGCAGACCCGCCGACGTGCTCGACCGCGTCGAGGTCGAAGTCGGCGGCGAACACCGAAAGCCTAGCCAGCAGTTGCTGCTCACCGCCGCCGAGCAGGCTCCAGGAACGGTCGAGCACCGCTCGCATGCCGCCTTCGGCGTCCGCGAGCATATCCAGATCGCCTAGCCGGTCTAGGACGGGCGTGAGGCCGATCGTCGCCGCTTGTGCCGCTGCGAGCTCGATAGCCAGCGGCACTCCATCGAGCCGACGGCACAATGCTCCGCTGAGCGTCACGGTTTGTGCGGTCACCGGGAAGCTGGGGCGCAGCCGACGCAGCCGGTCGATGAACAGCCGGACCGGTGCACTGTCGCGCAGTTTCTGTGTTGGCGCGTCGTCGGCCTCGGTGGGCAGCGGCTCCAGCGGCAGCACCTGTTCGTCTGGTAGTTCCAGCCTGTGTCGGCTGGTGGCGATGATCCTTACCTGCGGGCAAGCGCGCAGCAGGGCCTTCACCAGCTTGCGTGCGTCGGCTAGCACGTGCTCGCAGTTGTCGATCACGAGAAGCTGCGTGCCGCCGCCGAGGTACTCGCTGACCGCAGCCACCGGTGTGCCGACTCGGACATCCACGCCGAGGGCGGCAGCGACGGCGCTGTCGACGCTGCCTGTCGGCACGCCACCGAGTTCGACTACGGCGATGGGCATCTGGAGCTGGGTCGCGAGTTCGCCCAGCGACTCAGCGACAAGCCGCGTCTTGCCGACGCCGCCGATGCCGGTGACCGTGACCAGCCGGTTGCTTGCTGCTGCCTCGGCCAGGGCCGCCAGGTCGGTGTCGCGGCCGACTAGCGGTGTCGAGACGGCGAACCAGTGCGGCAGCTGCGGCACCGGCCTTGGTGGTGCGGGCAGCTCGTTTCTAAGGATCCGGCCCTGCAGGTCCTGCAGGGCCGGCGAGGGGTCGAGCCCGAACTCTGCGGTAAGGCCGCGCCGGTACCGGTCGTAGACCTGCAGCGCCTCGGTTGCCCGGCCGGATCCCCCCAGCGCGCGCATGATCAGTTCTACGCTCCGCTCGCGCCACGGCTCGCTGGCTTGCAGCACTTCGAGCTGCGCAATGGCTTCCGTGATGCGCCCGGTTCGCAGCGAGACGTCAGCGTAGTCCTCGATCGCAGCGGCGCGCAGCTCGTTCAGTCGCGCCGCCTCCGCGCTGGCGAACTCGCGATCGGCGAATTCGGCGTACGCCGCGCCGCGCCACAGCGCGAGAGCCGCGTACAGCAGTCCTGCAGCGGCGGCATCCGGGGCGTGGGCCGCCCGCTCGCGCAACGCTTCGAACCGCAATGCATCCACGGCGTCGGCGGTGGCAGTCAGCCGGTACCCGGAAATGTCTCCGCTGATCACCTCCGCGCCTAGTGCAGTGCGCAGCCGGGAAATCACGGTCTGCAGGGCAGCCTTCGGGTTGTCCGGGAGTCGCTCGCCCCAGGCCGCCTCGACAAGCTCGTCTGTTGGCACCGGCCTCCCTGCGCGCGCCAGCAGCGCAGCGAGCACGGCCCGCTGGCGGCGGCTGGGCAGCGGGACGGGAGAGCCGTCCCGGTCTGCCTCTAGCGTGCCGAGCACCCGAAACACCGGCAATGTGTGCACGGTGCCATTATCCCGGCGGTGAAAGAGCGGTGAAAGCGACCGCTGGCAGCCTGCAGGCATCACTAATCTGCAAGGAGGTATCCATGAACTCGACGGACCCGGAGGGACACCGTGCGCGCCCCGCGAGACGCTACGACGCGATCGTTGTCGGCGCACGTTGCGCAGGCGCCGCGACCGCGATGCTGCTGGCCACCAAAGGCTACGACGTGCTGCTCGCCGACCGGGCGACCTTCCCGTCGGACACCGTCTCGACGCACGTGATCCACCCGCCGGGTCTGACGGCGCTGCGACGGTGGGGGCTGCTGGACGATCTCGTCACGACCGGCTGTCCGTGGCTGCCCACGTACACGTTCGACTTCGGGCCGCTTGTGATTACCGGGACGCCGACCGCCCCGGACGGCACCGCCGGGGCATACGCGCCGCGCCGGATCGTCCTGGACGAGCTGCTCGTCCGTGCTGCCGAGAAGGCCGGCGCTGAGCTGCGCGAGGGGTTCAGTGTCTCGGAACTGATCTTCGACGGGGAGCGGGTTGTTGGCGTTCGCGGGCGTGCAGGCGGGGGAGCGCACGTGAGCGAATACGCTCGCGTGGTCATCGGCGCCGACGGTGTGCACTCGCGTGTGGCTGAGCAAGTGCACGCGCCGCGTTATCGCGAGGGACCTGTACTGGCCAGTGCCTACTACGCGTACTGGTCGGGTGTTCCCGCTACGGGAGCCCAGTGGATGATCCGGCCCGGCCGCGGATTCGGCCTGATCCCGACAAACGATGACATGACTCTGGTTCTTGCCGCCTGGCCGCAGGCTGAGGTGGCCAAGGTGAAAGAAGACCTGCAGGGCAATTATCTGCGCGAGGTCACCGCAGCCATCGGCGGCCGGCTTGACCGCGGGCGGCAGGAAACGCGGGTCGTGGGGGAAGGAGTGCCGAATAGGTTCCTGACCCCGTACGGGCCGGGCTGGGCGCTGGTCGGTGACGCTGGATACGCCAGGGACCCAGTCACGGCGCAGGGCATCACCGACGCCTTCCGCGACGCACAGATGTGCGCCGACGCGCTCGACTCGGCCTGGCGTGGCAGTTGCGGCTACGACGACGCGCTGACCCAGTACCAGCAGCGCCGCGACGAGTGCGCGCTACCCATGTATGAGTTCACCGAGCGGCTCGCCGACCTTGCGGTGCCCCCGGCGCCTGAGATGCAGCGACTGCTGGGCGCGATCGCCGGCCACCAACAGGCCATGGACGCGTTCGCCAGCATGTTCGCCGGGGCCCTGCCGGTACCGGCGTTCTTCAACCCCGCGCATATCGCATCCCTGATCGGTACGGACACGAGCGCCCTGGGATGACGACTCCAGCGCCAAGAGAAATGGTCTGGCTCAGACCAGGCCCAGGGCGATGGCCAGCGCCTGGTTGACGGCGCGCATTGAGGGTGGTGACAGCGCGCCGAGGTAATTGCCGAGCTCATCTTTGGCAAGCTGCTCGATGCAGTCGGCGTCGGCGTGGCCCGTTACCGCCAACGTGCTACACGAGAAATCTCTGCCCACAGGTCTCGTAGCCATCGGCTGGTTGTCCACAGCCGGGGTCACGCTCGCCCGCGGAGCGGAGCATCTCCGGCAGGGTCGTGGCCCGAGGTGGTCACGATGGATCCTGGCAGCGAGCGGCGGGCCGCGAAGAGGACACCGCGCTAAGCCGCGCTATCCAGCGCTGGCGGGACCGGCTAGGCGAGATTCCGAGCACCGCACAGCTGGCGGCCTGGCAGGACCGCGAGCTGCGACTGGTGATGCCTGGCGACGCCGAATGGCCCAGCCAGCTCGACGATCTCGGCGACACGCGGCCGCTGCTGCTGTGGCTGCGCGGCACCGCAGACCTGCGGCTGGCGTGCGTTAAGTCCGTAGCCATCGTGGGCTCCCGCGCCGCCACGCAACAGCGCTCGGCTTCGATCACGAGGGGGCCGGCACGATGGCTTGCGGAGCGGCTGTTCGCTACGGGTCAGAGGGATGCGGGCATGAGCAGCAGCAGCTGACGGTGGTCAAGGTTTACCGCTCGCGCCGATCGCGAAGGCTCGGTCAGCGGCAGACGCGGCATTCACGCCCAGCGCTCGCGATGCATAAACGTACGGCTCGGCTGCGTTCCCCTCGGCGGTGGCTGGGTTGCCAGCGGTGCGGATTGCTCTTGATGACCGCGCCGAGCCGCCGCTATGCGCGCTTGCTTGGCATGGAGGAGATCGGCCACTGCCGCTCCCGAACGGGCTGTTGGGTACGCCGCGGCGTCCGCCTTCCCGGCTGTCGCCGCGCCTCGGCCGCGCCAAGGCTGCTGTCGTTTGCGAGCATCCGCAGGGATGCAAGGCACGACGGATGACCTGCCAGCTGGGCTGCCGGGGACGCCGACAGGCGTCCCCGGCAATTTCCCGCATGACGCCCTTGGCGGGAATGTTCACCAGCCGCGGCCTCGACGGCCACTTCACGCGGGACTACGTCCGCAACATCGGCGCCGAGATCATGGGCCGCAACACGGCCCCTGGCACGATCACGACACCCGAATCAAAGTACTGGTAGCGTGAGGGCCGCGGGGAGGTAGATGCGGAAGGTTGTGCCGCGGCCATCCAGGGAATCGACCTCGATTGTGCCCCCGGCGCCAGTGATGATGCCGTGGACAGTGGATAGTCCCAGACCGGTACCCGCGCCCGGCTTGGTGGTGAAGAATCGCTCGAATATCTTTTCCCGGACGTCCGTGGTCATGCCAATGCCGGTGTCCTGGAACGCGAGTTCGGCGTAGCGTCCTGGCTTTGTCCCAGGGTGTAGCCGCGAGCTATCGGTGCTGAAGTCTGCGGTGCTGGTGCGGATGGTGAGCGTGCCGCCTTCCGGCATGGCGTCACGGGCGTTGACAGCTAGGTTGAGCAGCACCTGCTCAAGCTGGCCTCGGTCGGCTCGCACTGCAGGCAGGATCGGCGAGAGTTCGAAGATCACCTCGGCGCGGCCGCTCATGCTCATGATCAGCAGATTCATCATCCGCCTGATCAGGGTGTTGAGGTCCACGTCCTCGGTGTTGGCCTGGACCCGGCGGCTGAAGCTGAGCAGGTCGCCGGACAGGTGGACGGCACGGCCGGTGGCGCCGCGGATGTCTTCCAGGATCCGGTGCAGCTCGAGATCGCGGTCGTCGGTGACATCCTCTGCCATCTCGGTATAGCCGACGATGACCGCGAGCAGGTTGCTGAAGTCGTGGGCAATGCCGCTGGTCAGCTGTCCGACGGTCTGCAACCGCTCGGCCTGCTGCAGGTCGGCCTCCAGTGCGCGGCGCTCCGATTCCGCGCGGACCAGATCGGCCTGAGCCTCGGCGTTGGCGATGGCGGTGGCGGCCAGTTCAGTGAACCCGGCCAGCCTGGCCTCCGTGCCAGCCGGCAGCGGCTCCGGCGACCCTACGTTCATGGCGCCCCACAGCCGCCCCCGGACGCTGACCGGCACGCCGACCGACGCGCGGAGCCCCCATTCGCGGGAAGCGTCGGCGATGGGGCCTGAGACGCCGGCGTAGTCGTCGATGCGTGCCGCCCGGCCGGTCTGGAACACCATCGTGTTCACGTTCCGCCCCCCGAGACTCGCCCGGGCGCCGATGGGGATGGGCGTAGCGGCGCCGGTGCTGCTCCACGCGGCGATCGCCATTGCCGTGCCGTCGGGCTCATACCGGTTCACGTTCGCGAATTGGGCGCCCAGCAGCCGCCCGGCCTCCTCAGCGACCGCGGCGACCACCTCCTCCGGCGGCGCGCCGCGGGCCACCAGCGTCGCCACCTGCCGTAGCGCCGCCTGTTCCTCAGCGAACCCGCGCAGCTCGGCACGGGCCTGGGCGTTGGCGATCGCGGTGGCGGCCAGCTCGGTGAACCCAGCCAGCTGCGCCTCGGTGCCCGCCGGCAGCGGCCCCGCGCGGGATGCCACAGCCATGAGGCCCCACGCCCGGCCCTCGACGCTGACCGGCACGCCAACCGCCGCGCGCAGGCCGAACTTGCTGGCGGCCTCGCCGGCGGGTCCGCCTGAGACCGCGGCATTGTCGTCTATGCGCGCCGGCCGGCTGGTCTCGAAGATCATCGTCTGCAGGTTCTGCCCGCCGAGGCTCCACTGGCTGCCGACAGGAAAGGCCGCGGTGCCGCTGCCCCAGGCGGCGACCACGCTTACCGTGTCGTCAGGGCCGTACCGCGCCATCGACGCGTGATCGGCGTGCAGCAGCCGGCCGGCTTCCTCGGTGACCGCCCCGAACGCTTCCTCGGGCGACACGCCGCGGGCCACCAGCGTCGCTACCCGCCGCAGCGCCGCCTGTTCCCCCGTGAGCCGCTCGTCGCGGGCTTGCCCTCGCAGGACAGCCATCCTTGGGAGTTTATCCGCGCCCAAATTCTGCCTGTTCAGAGACCAGTTTGTGTGATGTGGCAGCTCCAGGGCTTCTGCGCTCGTCGCCCGGTCCGTCCAGCACGGCATTGCAGCCCGCTCCCGCGGCAGGCGGCCGAGTCGACCGCCGCAGTATTCCCGGACGCCCGGCTGACGATCGTGCCAGGCGCCGGGCACCAGCTCTGGCACGAGGCACCGGGCTGCCTGGCCGCGGCGCTGACCCGGATCGCCGCCCGGCTGGCCTGACCAGGAAGTCGGCCATTGCGCGATCCGGTTATGCGGCGCCCAGCCCTTAAAGCCTCGTGAAAAATTTGTCGCGCCAATCCCTGGCTGTAGGCCATCACGGGCGAGCCACGTCATCAGTCGAGGAAGTCACGATGGTTTCGTCCGGGTACCCCTGATCACAGGACACTTGAGCGCCGCCCGGAAAGATGAGCTGGGCGTGAAGCTAATCCAGGCCCTTTCCGACGTCGAGGGCCTGGCCAACAACCAGAAGGACACGGAAGCCTCCTCGGCGCAGTTCTATGTGTTCGAACCCGAGAAGTGCAGAGAGGGGTTTCGTCGCATGCCCGGGTATTGTCCACATCTCCGGATCGGCGTCGGCTGGTTGTCCACAGTCGCTCGCGCGGATCAGCGGGCTGACCGGAGGCTAGGGCAGGGTCGTGACTAGGAGGTGGTCACGATGAGTTCGGACGGGGAGCGGCGGGCGCGGGTGGCGCTGAGCTTTCTGGCGCAGCCAGGCGACCCGGTTTTAGGCAAGGCACTGCGGGCCAGGACCGCGTGCGAGTTGCTGGGGCTAGTTACCGGGGCGGACGCGGACGGCGAGGCGATGCTGGCCGGAGAGGCAGCGGATGCGGCGCTGGCCCGCGCGCTGCCGAGGTGGCGGGAACGACTCAGCGAGATCCCGAGCACGGCGCGGCTCGCGGCCTGGCAAGACAGCGGACTGCGGCTGATCATGCCGGGCGACGCCGAATGGCCGACCCAGCTGGATGACCTCGGCGATGCGCGGCCGCTGCTGCTCTGGGCGCGCGGCATCGCTGACCTAAGGCTCACCTGCGTCAACTCGGTGTCCATGGTCGGCTCAAGGGCGGCAACCGGCTACGGCCAGCACGTCGCCATCGAGATGGCCGCCACCCTGGCCGAGAAAGGCACCGCCACGGCTTCAGGCGGCGCGTTCGGGATTGATGCCAGCTCGCATCGCGGTGCGCTGGCTGGCAATGGTGCCACAGTCGCTGTGCTGGCTGGTGGGCTGCAGTTCGGCTACCCGCGCAGCCACTCCGAGCTGTTCCTTGCCATTGCGGCTCAGGGCGTCCTCGTCAGCGAGTGCCCACCAGACCGCGGACCGACCCGGCCGGGATTCCTGATCCGGAACCGGATCATTGCCGCTTTGAGCCGCGGCACCGTAGTCGTCGAAGCGGCTCTGCGCAGTGGCGCGCTCAACTCAGCACGGCATGCGCGGGAGCTCTGCAGACAGGTGATGGCGGTTCCAGGGCCTGTCACCTCTGAGCAGTCGGCCGGTTGCCACGAGCTCATCCGCGACTACGGCGCGATGTGCGTTACCTGTGCGGGTGATGTCTTGCGACATATCGGGCTGCCAGGTGACGATCTGTGCGATGTCCTGAGCCCGGGCGGCCCCAGGACCGGGCCGCCAATTCCGCGGGACAAGCTTGATCCAGTGGCGCTTGCGGTACTTGAGGAGGTGCCGGTCCGGGGAGGCCGCGGCCCAGCCAGCATCGCCGTTCGGGCGGGCGTCGATCTTGATACCGCCCTGCGGTGCCTGGGTGGTCTGGCCGCTGACGGGTTTGTCGAGCGGTGTGGCCTAGGCTGGCGGTCAAGAAGCCCCAGATCCTCATCGCCTTGGCTATGATCCTGCCCGAAATCGGGCAGGATTATTGCGAAAGTGCCGCCTCGGCCTCCACTATGGACTCCGTGCCCGCGCAGCAGCCGCATCGCGAACTAGTCGAGTACCTGATCCGAACCTGCCCGCTCAGCCCGGCAGAGGCCGGTCGCGTGGTAGCGGACGTGCTCGGGTACTTCTCCGAACCGCCGGAGGAGTACGTCCGCCGTCGGCACCGCGAGCTCAAGGCGCATGGCGCTACTAACGACGTCGCATTCCGGCAGATCGCGGCGGAGATTCCGCAGCGTCGGTACGCGCCGCCGGAGTTCTCCCTGCGCCAGCTCCGCAGGATCGTCTACGGATGACGTGCAGGATCGCCGAGGGATATGTGCAGCATCGTCTGCGGATGATGTTCAGGAACGGCTAGAGAGAGGAGAGATTATTTTGTGCGGGATTGTCGCTTATATCGGTAACCGGGACAGTGTCCCGATCCTGCTGGAGGGGCTGGCCAGGCTGGAGTACCGGGGTTACGACTCGGCCGGGATAGCAGTCGTCAGCCGCAGCGGCGAGCTGCGCCTGCGCAAGGCCAAGGGCAGGGTCTCCGAGCTCAGCGCCGACGTGCCGGCCAGGCTCAAGGGCAGTCCCGGCATCGGCCACACCCGGTGGGCCACTCATGGCGAGCCGAGCGACGCGAACGCACATCCGCACACGTACGGGCCTATCGCGATCGTGCACAACGGGATCATCGAGAACGCGGAGGAACTGCGCGCCGGGCTAATCGCGGCCGGGGCGACGTTCTCGTCCCAGACCGACAGCGAGATCTTCGCGCACCTCATTGCCCGGTACGCCGACGCGAGTGCCGAGGGCGGTGACGGCTCTGAGCCGCGTGACCTTGAGGAGGCGGTCCGTCTCGCACTGAAGTCGGTCGTGGGGACTTACGGCCTCGCGGTGCTTGATGCCCGCAGCCCCGACCGGATCGTGGTCGCCCGCAACGGCAGCCCGGTCCTGCTAGGCATCGGCGACAAGGAGATGTTCGCGGCGTCCGATGTCGCCGCGCTCGTTCGCTACACCCGCCAGGTCGTCCATCTGGACGACGGCGAGATTGCCACGTTGCGAGCCGACGGCTACC
>Ga0335073_10004645_pt1 | contig 19205 bp, 17 predicted proteins | sample Lox_Sample_22_FD_207093 | JGI IMG/M metagenome (GOLD analysis project Ga0335073, IMG submission 207093) | Soil microbial communities from Loxahatchee National Wildlife Refuge, Florida, United States - Lox_Sample_2.2 | ecosystem: Environmental > Terrestrial > Soil > Wetlands | place: USA... | reverse complement strand
GGGCGGCGGCAGGCGCTCGGTGGCTATCCGCTGCAAGTCGTCCATCCGCACACGGCGATCTTCGTGGACGCCCACGGCCGGCGCAACTCGCGCCCGGTTGACAGCCGGCCTGCCTCATACCTAGGGTCGCTAGGTATGAAGTCCGAGAAGCTCAAGGGCAACCTGGACATGCTGCTGCTGGCGGTGCTCGCAGCCGGCCCCGGCCACGGGTACTCGATCATCACCCGGCTGCGGGAGCGCAGCGGCGGAGCCTTCGACCTGCCCGAAGGGACCGTGTATCCGGCACTGCACCGGCTGGAGACCGCTCGCCTGCTCGACAGCAGCTGGGAAGTCGTGGCCGGGCGCAAGCGCCGGCTGTACCGGCTAACCCCGGCCGGCCAGGAGTCACTCGCCAGCGAGGCACGGGAGTGGCGGGCATTCACCGGCTCCATCGCCATGGTCCTTGGCGGCTGAGGGCGCAGTCCCGGCGTAACGACGAGAGCTAAGCGTGATGAGGAGAGAGATGCGCGACACGCCAGCTGCGCCGTCTGACGACGGCCCGGTAGAGGATTACCTGGACCGGCTGCTGCTGACGCTGGGCGGCTCGCCGAGGCAGGTCCGGCGCACCCTGGCCGAGGTCGAGGCGCACCTCCAGGACGCGGTAGCCGAGGAGATGGCCGCGGGCAAGGCACGGCCCGAGGCCGAGGCCGCGGCAGTGGCGCGCATCGGCGCGGTGGATGGCATCACTGGCCGCGGCGCTGCGTTCGGCCGGCCGACGGCCGCGGTCCTGCGCCGCGCGGCGCTGGCCGCGTCCCTGATCGGCGGCGTGGGCCTCGTGGCCATCGGGATCTCCGGCGCCATCTCGTGGGCTCTGGCGGCGATGCGCGGCGGCAGCTTCGTCACCGCGCCGTTCCCGCCCGGAAGCTACACGGCCGCCGACTGCGCGCGATGGCTCGCAGGCGACCCGGCGACACATAGCTGCGTCACCGCGATGGTCTACGACCACGTCGGCGACATCGTGCTGCAGCGGTTCACGGGCGGTGTCCTGGGGCTGCTCGCCCTGGCGGTGTACTGGTTCTTGCGCCGGCGCTGGCATGATCGCGGCACGCTGACGGCGCTCCCGCTCGGCAGCGCCGAGGCGGCGGGCGGCCTGCTCGCCGTGCTCGTTGCATTCGGCGGCATGGGGATGGCCATTAACACCGAGCTGGTACAGCGCGCTCAGGGGGCGGGCCAGCTGTTCAGCATCGCCGTCGCGGCGCTCGCGGCAGCGATCTTCTTCGCGTTCCGGCTCTGGGCCGTCCGCAACCGGCCCCACCGGCCGGCAGCCACGGTCGGCTAGATTCAGCCACGGGCCGACCGAGAGGGAACGCACGTGAACTTCATCCTGGTTATGCGGAACGAGCAGTCCGACCTCGTTGCAATCGGGCCGGTGTCGATCGAGTACCAGGCCGCGATGCTGCGTGACGAGCTCGAGGAGAGTTCGGGCTGGACCACCGTCGGGATCGCTCGGGTGCTCACCGAGGACCAGGCCCGGCAGAAGGTTGCCGCAGCGCAGCCGTAACGGTCCCGCCGCTCGCCCGAAATCCTGTTGCCCGCGCTCGGTGCGCCATGCCACGCTGTGCAACCGACGGGCGAGTCGTGCTCGCCCGTGCGCGCTACCGCACCAGAAGTAGCTGCCCTCGGCAGAAGGGAGGACGCAGATGGCCAAGCTCGTTTGCCTCATGCTGCCCACCCTTCCCTCCTGCCAGAGGAGCCTGCATCGTGCGCGATCCGGCGTACCATCCCCGTCGCGGTAAGCGGCGATTCGACGACGACGAGCCAAGCTTTGCCAAGCGCAACCGCCACCGCGACGCGCTTATCTCTCTCGACGACATTGACGCCGCCGACGGTGTCACTTCCGGAGACCGCTGGTCCACCTGGGATCAGTCCACTCCCGCCCAGCGAGGCCCGCAGCCACATCCGGCCTGGCTGGTCACCGAGCTAGCCGCCACCGACACCGAGCTGGGCGTACTCAAGACCGGCAAGGAGGCCGACGTCTTCCTGCTGCGGCGAAAGGTGCCCGGGACGAGCAGGTCGTGCCTGCTCGCGGCGAAGCGGTACCGCTCTGCCGAGCACCGGCTATTCCACCGCGACAGCGAGTACCTGGAAGGCCGCCGCGTGCGCGAGTCACGCGACAGCAGGGCGATGGCCAACCGGACCGCGGTCGGCCGCCAGATGATCGCCGTGCAGTGGGCGAACGCGGAATTCGCCGCGCTCTGCCAGTTGCATCTCGCCGGCATTCCCGTGCCGTATCCGGTCCAGGTGCTCGGCACCGAGCTGCTCATGGAGTTCATCGGCGAGCCGGATGGCACGGCTGCTCCCCGCCTCGCTCAGACCTACGGCCGCGGTGCGGAGCTGGCCGGCCTGTGGGAGCAGCTGGTCGAGGCCATGCGCGCGCTGGCCAGGCTCGGACTGGCGCACGGCGATCTGTCTGCCTACAACCTGCTGGTGCGCTCCGGGCAGCTCGTCATCATCGACACGCCGCAAGTCGTCGACGTGATCGCCAATCCGCGCGGTGGCGAGTACTCCGATCGTGACGCCGGGAACGTCGGCAGGTGGTTCGCCGCCCGTGGCCTGACCGGCTTCAGCGCTGGCACGCCAGGTCCCGATGAGCTAGCCGCGGTACTGAGATCGGAGGCCCGTCTCGGCCCCGGCTAAGTCAGGCGGCGCTCGGCTGCCCATCGGGTCAGCTGGTGCCGCGTCGACAGCTGGAGCTTGCGCAGGACCGACGACACGTGACTCTCCACGGTCTTCACCGAGATGAACAGCTCCTTGGCGACCTCGCGATAGGTGTAACCGCGCGCGATCAGCCTGAGCACCTCCCGCTCCCGCGCGGTGAGCTGGTCGAGCTCGGGGTCGAACGACAGACGATCGACGTCGGCACCCGCCCCGGACGCGAAGGCGTCCAGCACGAAGCCGGCCAGGCGAGGCGAGAAGACGGCATCTCCCGCGGCGACCCTGCCGATCGCGGTGATCAGCTCGGTACCGGAGATCGTCTTGGTGACGTAGCCGCGCGCCCCTGCCCGGATGACGGCGATGACGTCCTCGGGAGCGTCTGACGCTGACAGCGCCAGGAACTTGACGTCCGGGTGCTGGGCCTTGACCGCCGCTACGACGTCCTGACCACCGCCGCCAGGCAGATGCACGTCCAGCAGCACGACCTCGGGCAGCGAGTCAGATATCTGCGCGATCGCGGGTACCACGTCAGCCGCCTCGCCGACGATGTCCACCGCGCCCGCCAGCTCAGACCTGACCCCGGCCCGGAACATGCCGTGGTCGTCGACCAGGAATACCCGCGTCTTGCCACCCGGAGCGGACGAGGCAGTAGCTGGCCGGGGTGAGGTCATGGCCGCCTCGGCTGCCTGTCCGCAGCTGCCCTCGGCATGACGAGCGACACCTCGGTGCCCTGCCCTGGAGTGCTGCGGACGGTCGCCGAGCCGCCCCGGCGGGCCATCCGCGCCCTGATCGACTCGGCCAGCCCCTTCCGATCGGCCGGGACTGCGGCCGGATCGAAGCCGCGGCCGCGGTCACGGACGAACAGCGACACGGCCTCGGGCTCTACTTCGGCGAAGACCGATACCACGTCAGCCCCTGACCACTTCGCCGCGTTGACCGTTGCCTCTCTGGCCGCGGCCAGCAGCGCGCTCAGGTCGTCATCGAGCTCGCAGTCCCCGACCGTGACTGCGTCCACGGTGATGCCGTGCTGAGCTTCGACTTCCTGCTGGATCAGCCGTACGCCGTCAGCCACGGTCCCGGCCTGCCCCTCCATCGAGCCCGGCGGCCGGCCATCGAACAGCCAGGCGCGCAGCTCACGCTCCTGGGCCCGGGCCAGCTTGACGACCTGCTGCTGATCACCAGCCCGCCGCTGGATCAGTGCCAGGGTCTGCAGTACCGAGTCGTGTACCCGCGATGCCATCTCGGCCCGTTCCTCGGCTCTGATCCTGGCCCGGCGCTCAGCGGCCGCCTCCAGCGCGATCCGCAGCCACCACGGCCCGAATGCCAGCGCGATCCCGCCGACCAGCAATATGACGCCTGCTAGCGGCTTGAGCAGCGCGAACCGGTCATGCCCTTCGAGCAGCAGCCACAGGCCGATTACCAGGAGCACACCGGCCGCGACGATCCTCAGCACGCGGCGGGAACGCGGGGCTGTCTCGGTCATGCCCGCGGGGTCCGCCAGGCTGCGCAGGTACTCCAGCTCTTCCTCGGGCGCGTTCCGCCAGATCAGCACGAGGCCGGCTGCGCAGGCGATGATCGGTACCGCGAGCGAGGTCACCCATGGGGCGTTGAGCGCCGACGCAATGACCAGCGCCACGACCAGGACGGAGGCGAGCGCGGCGGCCAGCACGATGCCGCGCTTGTCGGCCAGGGCCTTGGTGCCGATATTGCCATCGGCGTCCTCGGCAGGGATGAGCAGCCAGGCGAGGACATAGGCCATGGCGAGATAGCCGGTCGACAGCACGATGGCGATGATGAAAATCACGCGGATGAGCCCCACGGAGAAGCCGGTCCGCTTCGCCAGCCCGGCCGCTACGCCGCCGAACAGCCGGTCATCACGTGCCCGGCGCACCGGTCCGCCGCTGGCTGGGCCGCGGGTTACCCGCACTCCGTGGCTTTCCAGACGGGCGGTCCAGTGGCTGGAGCTGCCCGGATCTGGCTGGCCCGCTTGCTGATGATCGGGCTCGGGCGTTTCCGGCATGTCAGCTGGCAGCCCGAAAAATCCGTCCGTCGCTGCGGTAGCGCCCGACCGGGCGGCGGTATCAGCCTGATCACCCATGAGCCCATCATGGCCCGAAAATCGGGCCAGCCGCTATCCGGGCACTCCCTGGTCCTCCGGGGTGCAGCTCAGGGTTGGCTCCGGGTTGATCCCGATAGGCCGCCCGGGCGCGAGCAGGCACGCTCGTGCCATGAACACAACGATTAGCTCAGAACCCGGCACCAGCCGGGCCGACCAGCCCGCCGACGTGCGGCCCAGGCCCGCTGCCCTCATTCGCTCCCGGCACGACCGATTGCTCGGCGGAGTTGCCGCCGGCATTGCCCGGTACGTTGGCGCGGACGTCTCCCTCGTCCGGATCGCGTTCGTGGTGCTCGCCATCATGGGCGGACTTGGCATCCCGCTGTACCTGGCGTGCTGGCTGCTGATCCCCGACGAGTACACCGCGCAGTCCATTGCCACCGAGTTCACCAGCAACCGGCAAGCGTGGCACGACTGACCGGGCGGAGCAGCGCTATGTCCACACCAGCAAGCTCGCCGCGGCGCACCGGCCCGGCCCTGCGGCGAGCCAGCTGGCCCGGCTCACAGATGCGGGTCGGCGACGCCGAGCGCGCTGCCATTGCGGATCGCCTGGCCAAGCACTTCAGCGACGGGCGGCTCGACGAAACTGAGTTCAACGAGCGCCTGGATCAGGCCATGCGGGCCAAGACCATGGCCGACCTCACCGGCTTGCTCGCTGATCTGCCGGATGACGAGACTGCGGCGCCCCAGCTCCCGGCTCCTGAACCACGCTACGAGCGGAAAATGCTGAAGGTGGCACTGCAACGCGAGCGGCTGCGGCTCAGGCACGAGCGCCGCGAGCAGCGGCGGGTCGAACGCCACCGGCGCGCGTACTCGCTGCGCTGGGTGCCAGTGTTCGTGCTAGCCGGGATCGTCGCGGTCATCATGCTGCGCACCCTGACGCACTCCATCGGCGCCTGGCTTCTGCTCGGATTGATCGGCTACTTGTGGCTGCGCCGCAACAACAGCAGCTATCGCGACTACTAGGACGGCCGCCGGACGGGCTCAGTCCGGCAGCAGTGCCTCGTTCCACTCCCTGATGGTCCAGCTGCGGATCACGCGGTTCAGGACGAACGGGTCGCCCTCGGCAAACTCCGCCGCGGCAGCGTGAGTCACGAAGACGCCCATCGCGCCTGTCCCGTCCGTGAACGGCCCGATGGCCAGCAGGCGGCCGTTCTCGGCGAACTCCTGCCAGCGTGCCCGGTGCGCAGCGAAGTGAACTCGCGCCAGGGCAGCCGCGTCATCCCTGGGCTCGTAGAACAGCACGTATTTCACGGGCCAGCAGCGTACTGGCCCACCGCAAGTCCCGCCAGCCGCTCGATCGCCAGCCCGGCCGGCGATGATGTGCAGATGATGCCGGCGGGCGGGAGGCTGGACACCGTCGCCCGGCTCGCGCTCGCCGAGTTCGATGCCGGTCCCGTGCTGACCGCTGAGCCGCTGCCCGGGAGCACTCCCGCAGTGTGCAAGGTGGTGACGAGTACCGGCGCGTTCGTGCTCAAGCCCGCGGATCGCATCGCAGACGTCGAGTTGCAGGCCGAGGTCGCCGCACGGCTGAATGCCGTCGGCGTGCGCCAGGCCCGAGTGCTGCGCACCAGCTCAGGCTCGCTCGTCACGACATCCGGTCACGTCCTGCTTGAGTACCTGCCGGGCTCGGTCCGGACTGGGCCGACTCCCGAGCAGGTCAGGGCCACAATGCGGCACTTCGCCAGCTATCACCTTGCGCTCGGGCAGGTTGCGGCTAGCCTCCGGGCCGATGACAGCTCGTTGTGGGCGCGTGTCGCCGAGCCAGGCTTCCTGGTGGCCGCACTGCCGGAGCTGCTTGCGAGTCACGGCCTGGCCTGCGCCGAGACGGCCGCTGCGATCGACTACCTCGACCGGACCCGGGGAGCCCTGGACGCGCTGCCACGTCAGCTCGTTCATGGTGACATCGGTCCGGACAACGTCCTCATGAGCGGTGATGAGGTGGTCTCGCTGATCGACTTCACCCCGCACTGGGCTTCAGTCCTATTCGCGGCTAGCTCGGCGATGTACTGGTATCACGTCGCGGGACGGTCCGATGTGAGCATTGCGGAGCTGAAGGCCAGCCTGTCCGCGATGGCCGACGTGCGGCCGTGGACTGACAACGAGCTGGCGCTCTGGCCGGCTGGCCTCGTGCTCGAGGCGCTACGCCGGCTTGCAACGCCGCTCGAGCTGGCTCGAGTGGCCGCTAACCAGCCGGCCCCGTCGACGGCTCCCCGGCTGGCCGCGCTTCGTGCCGTCGTCCGCGTCCTGCCTGGCCTCAGCGATTCACTGGCACGGCGGCCATGAAGGCCGCGACCCTGTCGATGCCGAGCCCGCTGATGAGCAGCCGTTCCTTGTTGCTGGCAGTCAGCCGGGCGGCCCAGTCGGTGAAACCGCCGTCCCCGACTTCCTGCCAGTGGCCCTCGACTTCGACGTTGAGCTTGAAGCACAGGTCGCGATAGTAGCCGCGGCCCGACTGCCGGTCGTTGTCGATGATCACCTCGAAGCCGGGCGCGGCTAGGTCAGCCAGGACGGCCGCGGCAATCGCCCCGCCCGCAGCGGATAGCGGCGTGAGCGCGACCTGGATGACCCGAAGTTCCCCCGCGGCGAGACCGGCCGTCATCGCCCGCAGGTGCGCGGTGACGGATTCCCGCTCGAACGCGCGGCCACCTCGGTCGCGCCCCGCGGTCACCAGGCCAAGCAGGCTGAAGTGCGGAAAGAATCCGGGTTGCGTCGGCTGGGCCCGCACGACGCGCTGGAACGCCGCCAGCCGGACCCGGCTGGCGGAGTCGGCGAGCCGACGGACGGCCGCCTCCAGCGCCAGGGCGTTCGTGGGGTCGGCCGCCACTTCACCGGCGCGCATCGCCGTGACCACCTTGTCCTGGCTGACCGGGCCAAGCGCCGAGTGCGTGCCGAGCGGCACCAGCGGAGCGAGCGTCAGCAACTCGAACTCCGGCGGCAGGCCGCGTGCCAGCACCTCCTCGGCCCGCCGCAGATCGCGCCAGGGAGTATCGGCGGGGCGGGCGAACCGGTCGCTGCGATACCGCCGCATGATCTCGGCCGGGGTCTGGCTAGCGGCCCGGCGCCTGGCCACCTCCAGCATCAGGCTGGTGAAGTCGCTGCCGCTCAGGGCCGCCAGCCGGTCGAGTACGCCGGTCCCGCCCACGGCCGCGGCCACGCGCGCGACCGCTGCCCGCCCACTCGCGCTTGCCTCGTCCACGGCCTGATCCTCCCGGACAAGCTAGCCGTCCGGCACTCGGTTATCGGGTGCCGCCCGGGAGCCGCATCCCGCCGGCCGCCGCCGGGTTGCTACATGCTTGCGGTTTGCCGACCTCAAAGCTCGCAAATCGGATGCCTGAGGTCAGCAAATCGCAAGGATGTCAGTGCGGCCGAGGAGGCTAAGCATCATGAGCGCTCCAAAGCTGCCCGACAAAGGACGTATTGCCGGAATCGTGACCACAGCGGAGCTCACCGCCTCCGGAATGTCCGACTGCCGGATCAGGACTCTCGTCAATCGCGGCGATCTGTATCAGGTCGCACGCGGCGTCTACGCCGATGGTGCGAAGGCGCGCGACAGGCTCAGGTTTCCGGACGGCAGCCAGCTGTTGACGCTTGCTGGCGCGGTGGCCGCCGGCGGATCTAGCGCTGTCGTGAGTCACCAGTCTGCGGCGTACCTGCATGCGATCGACCTGCTCGGCAAGCCTGATCAGATGGTCGTTCTCACCGTGCCGGTCAGCCGCGGCTGGACGGCACGGGCCGGCGTCAAGTTGCACGCTGCGACGGTTCCGGCGGAGCAGATCACCAGCGCCGTCGGGCTGGCCGTCACGACACCGGCCAGGACAGTTATTGACCTGGCGCGCACGCTGGAGTTCCGGGCCGGCGTCGTGTCGGCGGACTCAGCATTGCGGCGGAAGCTCGTGACGAAGCCCGACCTGCACGCGGTGCTGGCCACCTGCTCGCAGTGGCGCGGAGCCCGCCGCGCCGCCGACGTGATCGAGTTCAGCGACGGGCGCGCGGAGTCACCGCTGGAGTCGATCGCGCGGGTCGCGTTCGCCGACTGCGGCCTGCCGCCACCGGAACTCCAGGTCTGGCTCGGCGGGACCACCGAGCCGATCGGGCGGGTCGACTTCTACTGGCGCAAGTACTGGACGATCGCCGAGGTCGACGGCGCGCTCAAGTACGACGGCGCTGACGGGCCGAGGCGCGTCACCCTGCAACTGGAACGGGACGCGCTGTTGCGGGAGGACGGCTACGAGGTCGTGCATTTCACTTGGGACCAGATCAGCAACAGCCCGCAGCGCGTGGCGGCGTCGATCAGGGTAGCGTTCCAGCGCGGCGTGCGGAACGCGACCCGGCCAGGGCGCCCGGGCAGCGCGGCCTAGCGACCGGGCAGCACGGCGAGCGCGGCCAGGATCCGTTTCTCGGAAACCGGCCCGGCAGTTCCCACGACCTGGGCGAACAGACTGACCCGCAACTCCTCGATCTGCCATCGGATCGCCTGCACATCCGGGCGGGAACGGGCAACTGGCCCCAGCTCCGTCACAAGCGCCTCGTACTCGGCCGTCACCCGATGCACGACGGCCATTCGCTCTGCGTCCCTCGCCTGCTCCCCCGCGAGCTTGTCCAGCCGCCGCACGATGGCGCGCAAATAGCGAACCACGTCGCGCAATCGCGCTGCCCCGGTTAGAGCGACGAATCCGGGGTAGATGAGGGCGGCGAACTGGGTGCGCACATCGCCCAGAGCCCTGGCCAGCGCCGGTACCTCCCCCCCGCCGGCGCTGGCCAGTCTTACCTCGACCTCGTGCGCCTCGGTGAGTATCTGCGCGACCGCGTCAAGCACGCGCGCCGTCGCGGGGGCTAGCTCGTTCCGGGCTGCGGCGACCAGCTGCGCGAAGCCCTCGGCATCGAAGGCGGGCCCGCCCGCGTCAGCTATGACCTGGTCCGCGGCGGCCGCTGCGCAGTCATCGAGAAGTGCGCCGGCACTCGCATACGGATGGCGGCTCATGGCCATCTTCGCCTGCATGGGTAGCCGGCCGGCGATCGACCGCGCGCCGGACGGCACCGCGATCAGCAGCAAGCGGCGAGTGCCGAGGCGCATCGACTGCTCCGCTTCGACTTCGGTGTCGAAGATGCGGATGTCGGCTGAGTCGCCGCCATCGGCTAGTGCCGGGTACCCCCGAACCTGGCCGCTAGTGAACACCCGGGGCAGCGCGCCAAAGTCCCAGCTCCGCAGCCCGGTCCTGGTCAGCCCGGCGGCCGCCTCGGCGAGCGTGGCGGTCAGCTGCGGCCGCACTTGCGCGCGAAGCTCGTCCAGGTCCTTGCCGGTCGCAAGGACCTGGCCTCCGTCCACCACCCGGTAGGTCACCCGCAGATGCGCAGGCAGTCCGGCCACATTCCAGGCGGACCGGGGGACGCGCACGCCGCCGCCGCGGGCCAGTCCAGCGCTGAGCGCGTCGAGCAGATCACCCTCTGGGGTGCCGAGTGCTGCCAGGACCGCCCTAGCGGTATCGGGGGCCGGGATGAAGTGGCGGCGCAGATCCTTGGGCAGGCCACGGATGAGCTCAGTCACAAGCTCCAGCCGCTGACCGGGGACCTGCCAGCTCAGGTCTACCTCGTTCCCGGCAAAGAGGTCCGCCAGCGGGATGTCAGCAGTGACGCCGTCCTGTGGCTCGCCCGGTGCGAACTCGTACGTCAGCGGGATTGCACCCCAGCTCGCCGGATAGTCCTCGGGGCGGATCTCGCTGGCGGCGGGCGCCGCCAGGTCGCCAGGAGTCAGGTCGAGCAGCGCCGGGTCGGCAGCGCGGGCCGTCTTCCACCACGAATCGAAATGGCGGGCCGAGGTGACCGTCTTCGGGATGCGCCGGTCGTAGAAGTCGAAGATGGCGGTGTCGTCGGCCACCAGCCCGCGGCGGCGGGCCTTGTGCTCGAGCTCCTCGGCTTCCTCGCGAGCGCGCTGGTTGAGTGCGAAGAACTTGTGATGGGTCTGCCAGTCGCCCTCGACGAGCGCGTGCTGGATGAAGAGCTCGCGCGCGACCGCCGGGTCGATGTTGCCGTAGTTGACCGGCCGCGCGGCGACAATCGGCAGGCCATACAGGGTGACCTTCTCCGTCGCGAGCACCGCGCCCCGCCGCGCGTCCCAGCGCGGCTCACTGTAGCTGCGCCGGACGAGGTCGCCCGCCAGCGACTCAGCCCACTCGGGCTCGATCTGTGCGACGGTGCGGGCCCAGAGCCTGGAGGTCTCGACAAGTTCCGCCGCCATGACCCAGTGCGGCGGCTTGCGGGCGAGCGGGGAGTCGGGAAAGATCGCGAACTTCGCGCCACGTGCGCCAAGGAACTCGGCCGGGCCGCGCCGCCGGCCGGGCTCAGCGGCCTTGCGATCGCCCGCAGAGCGGGTCGCTGGCTTCCGGTCGGCATCCTGCATCCCGATGTGCGAGAGCAGGCCGGCCAGCACCGACTGATGCACGCGGCCGGCGAGATCCGCCCCGTAGCGACCGTCGGGCTGGGCCGTACTCGTCGCCAATGCCGCGGACCGGCGCTGGTCCCCGGCCGAGCGGGACGGGCGCGCCCGGCGGGACCTGCCGCTCCCGCGGGCCGCGCTGCCCTCTAGCTGCACGTTCGCGGGCTCGCGGTGGCTGTAGTCCCGGCCGATGACGATGCCGACATCCCTGGCCGCCTGCTGCAGCTGGCTGTAGACGTCCTGCCATTCGCGCACGCGCAGGAAATGCAGGTACTCACGGCGGCACAGGCGGCGGAAGGCTGACGACGACAGCTCCCGCTGCTGCTCGCGAAGGTAGGTCCACAGGTTCAGGAACGTCAGGAAGTCCGAGCCGGGCTCGGCGAACCGGCGGTGCATCGCGTCCGCGGCGTCCCTGGCATCGGCTGGACGCTCCCGCGCATCCTGGATCGCGAGCGCAGCGGTGATGATCAGCACTTCGCGCACGCAGCCGTTGCGGCCGGCCTCCAGGATCATCCGGCCGAGGCGCGGGTCGACGGGCAGATCGGCGAGCTTGCGGCCAGTCTCGGTCAGCCGGGTCGTGACGCCACCACGGCCGGCCGGCGAGATCGCGCCGAGTTCTTCGAGCAGGCGCAGGCCGTCGGCGACGTTGCGGGAGTCTGGCGGGTCCACGAACGGGAAGTCGGCGATCACGCCCAGGTCAAGCGCGGCCATCCGGAGGATGACCGACGCGAGGTTGGTGCGCAGGATCTCCGGCTCGGTGAACTCTGGCCGGAAATCGAAGTCTTGTTCGCTGTACAGGCGGATGCAGATGCCGTCAGAGGTGCGGCCGCAGCGGCCCTTGCGCTGATTGGCCGAGGCCTGCGATATCGCCTCGATCGGCAGGCGCTGCACCTTGGTGCGCTGGCTGTACCGGGAGATTCGGGCCGTGCCCGGATCGATCACGTACTTGATGCCCGGCACGGTCAGCGACGTCTCCGCGACGTTGGTTGCGAGCACGACCCGGCGACCACTGTGCGGTTGGAAGACTCTGTATTGCTCGGCCGCGGACAGCCGTGCGTACAGCGGCAGGATCTCCAGGCCCGGCTGGTCGGCGAGCGCATCAGCGGTGTCCCGGATCTCCCGCTCGCCGCTCAGGAAGACCAGGATGTCGCCTGGGCCTTCACGGCTGAGCTCGGCGACAGCGTCGGTGATGGCCTGCACCTGGTCGCGCGGCTCGCCACCCGTGCCCTCGTCGGCATCGGCGATCGGCCGGTAACGCACCTCGACCGGGTACGTGCGGCCCGACACCTCGACGATCGGCGCGGCGGCAGAGTCGCTCGCATGCCCGCCGAAGTGCCTGCTGAACCGCTCCGGGTCGATCGTCGCCGAGGTGATGATCACCTTAAGGTCGGGCCTACGCGGCAGCAGCTGCTTCAGGTAACCGAGGATGAAGTCGATATTCAGGCTGCGCTCGTGCGCCTCATCGATGATCAGCGTGTCGTACCGGAGCAGCTGGCGGTCCCGCTGCATCTCGGTCAGCAGGATTCCGTCCGTCATGACCTTGATCAGCACGTCGTCGCTGGCGGTGTCGGCGAACCGGACCTTGTAGCCGACCACGGTGCCGAGCTCGGTGTTCAGCTCCGTTGCGATCCGGTCGGCGACGGTGCGCGCGGCGATTCGCCGCGGCTGAGTATGCCCGATCTGACCTGTTATCCCCCGGCCCAGCTCCAGGCAGATCTTCGGCAGCTGGGTCGTCTTGCCCGAGCCCGTCTCCCCCGCGATGATCACGACCTGGTGGTCCCTGATGGCCGTGGCCAGCTCGGCCTTGCGCTGGCTGACCGGCAGCTCCGCCGGATAGGTGACGACCGGGACGATATTCCGCCTGGCCTCGATGCGCTGCTCGGCGGCCGTTACCTGGTCGGCGAGCTCGGCGACGGCCCGATCGCGAGCCGCCGGCTCACGCAGCGATGCCGCACGGCCGGCCCGCGACGCAAGCCGGCGCTGGTCGCGCAGCGTCAGCTCAGGCAGGCGCGCGCGCAACTCCGCGAGCGAGGCAGTCAAGTTCAGGCTCTCCAGTGCAGGCTCTGGTCGGTGGGCCGGAGCAGCCGGTCGCGCCCGCACCTGTCGGTCCAGTCCAGCGCAACCGCCGGGCAGCGTATAAGCATGACCGGGACCACGACAAAGGGCTAACAATTTTCCGGGGCGGCCGCTTCCTGTCCGTCCTGCCTGCTTGCGGCCGACCGCGCCAGCCGCACCTGCCGCGCTGGCCAAATGCGGCGGCCCGCCCCGATACTGGAAGCCTGCAATCACACTGGCCAGGCGAGAGGGCCGTGAGGATGAAGCTGAACTTGCCCGCCCGGCGGCCGGGGAGCTGCGGTGGCCGGTAGCGACAAGCCGACTGGCGACGCTCAGCCGCCCGGCGAGGACGCCGCCATCGACATGGCCGGAGCGCTCGACATGCTGCTCGCCGACGGTGCGCTTGGCGTGCTGCGCCGCTTCAGGCCCGACGGCGCTGCGCTCCGCCTGGCGGCGGGCCTTGCCCAGCGCCCCCAGCTTGTGGGCCTCCAGCTGGCGGCCCTCGGCACTGAGCTCGCCCGCATCACGACGGGCAGGTCCGAGATCACGCCCGACCGCAAGGACCGCCGCTTTGCCGACCCGGCCTGGAGCCAGAACCCGCTGCTCAAGCGCACGGTGCAGGCCTACCTCGCGGCCGGCCGGACAGCGACCGACCTGCTGGCCACCGCGGATCTGGACTGGCGCGATGACGAGCGGCTTCGTTTCGTGCTCTCGAACCTCATCGCGGCCGCAGCCCCGAGTAACAATCCGCTGCTCAACCCGGCGGGCATCAAGGCAGTAGTAGATAGCGGCGGCATCAGCGCGCTGCGCGGCCTCCGCGCCTTCGTCTCCGACCTGTCCGAGGCGCCCCGCGTGCCGGCCATGGTGGAGCCCGGCGCGTTCGAGGTCGGCAAGGACCTGGCAGTGACGCCGGGGTCGGTCGTGCACCGCACCGAGATGTTCGAGCTGATCCAGTACGCCGCCACTACCGAGCAGGTCCACGAGTACCCGGTGATCATCGTGCCGCCGATGATCAACAAGTATTACATCACCGACCTGGCGCCGGGCCGCAGCATGGTCGAGTACCTGGTCAGCCAGGGGCACCAGGTGCTCGCGGTCAGCTGGCGGAACCCGGACGCCCGGCATCGCGACTGGAGCCTCAACAGCTACGGCGCCGGGGTCGTTGACGCGCTCGACGCCACGCTCGCCGTCACCAAGGCGCCGAAGGCGAGCATCTGCGCACTGTGCTCGGGCGGCATCGTGTCCTCCATGGTCGCCGCCCACCTCAGTGACATCGGCCGGCTCGACGAGGTGGCAAGCCTCTGCCTGGGCGTCACCGTGCTCGACCAGGCGCGCGCGGGCACAGCGGGCGCGATGATCGACGCGCGGACGGCCGCCGCGGCGGTCGCTGCCTCGGCGGCCCGCGGATACCTGGACGGGCGCTCGCTGGCCGAGGTCTTCGCCTGGCTGCGTCCTGACGACCTTATCTGGAACTACTGGGTCAATAACTACCTGCAGGGCCGTACGCCGCCGCCATTCGACATTCTTTACTGGAACGCAGATACAACCCGGCTGCCTGCCGCCCTGCACCGTGACTTCATCCGCCTCGCCCTGGATAACGCGCTCACCAAGCCGGACGCCGCGACGATGCTCGGCTCGCCCGTGGACCTGTCGAAGGTCGATGTCGATACGTACGTGATCGCCGGAATCGCCGATCACCTGTGCCCGTGGCAGTCCTGCTACCGCACCACCCAGCTGCTCGGCGGGCCAGTGACCTTCGTGCTGTCCACAAGCGGGCACATCGCGTCCATGGTCAATCCCCCCGGCAATCCGAAGTCGACGTTCCAGACCGCCGCGGAGAACCCGGCCGATCCGCGCGTCTGGCTCGCCGCGGCAGATACCGTCAGCGGCAGCTGGTGGCCGCACTACTCGGACTGGCTTGCTGCCCGCAGCGGCCGCGACCGCAAGCGCCCGGTCAAGCCGGGCCGGAAGGGCTTCGAGCCAGTCGCGGCAGCACCCGGCACGTATGTCCACGACCGATAGCCTGCGGGTGGTCGCGGTCGGCGACCAGCTGCTGCGGACCTCGGTCCGGCGCGCGAGGCCTGGCCTTGCCGCCCGCCTGACCGGAACACGACGCGCGGGGCGCCCGCCGCTGCTCCTGCTTAACGGCATCGGCGCCAGCCTCGAGCTGCTGCAGCCTTTCGTCGACCAGATTGACCCGGCGGTCGACGTGATCAGGTTCGACGTACCTGGCGTCGGCGGCTCGCCGCTGCCGGCCATGCCCTACCGGTTCACCGGACTATGCTCGCTGATCGCCAGAATGCTCAGCGAGCTGGGCTACGACGCGGAAGCTGACGTGCTCGGGATTTCCTGGGGCGGCGGCGTCGCCCAGCACTTCGCGGTCGTCCAGCGGTCGCGCTGTCGCAGGCTGGTGCTGGTCAGCACGGCCACCGGCGCCCTGATGGTGCCCGCGAGGCCGAGCGTGCTCGCCAAGATGGTGACCCCGCGCCGCTATATCGACCGCGGCTACCTGCGCCAGATTGCCGCCGACATCTACGGCGGCAGCGCGCGGACCGACCCGGAGACGGTTGCCGCGGCGATGAACGCCGACAACCGGGTGGGCTCGGCGCGCGGCTACCTCTACCAGCTGGCGGCGGGCACGGGCTGGACCAGCCTGCCGCTGCTGCCGCGGCTGCGACAGCCGACGCTGATCGTCTCCGGCGACGACGACCCCATCATTCCGCTGGCCAATGCCCGTCTCATGCATCGCCTGATCCCGGACGCGCAGCTGCACGTCTTCCACGGCGGGCACCTCGGTCTGGTGACCGAGGCGGCAGAGCTGGCCCCCGTCATCAACAGCTTCCTGGCCGCGCCGGACCGGGCGGCGCGACCAGCATTAGTCAGGCAGCCTGCGGCCACTACCGGGTAGGGAGACCACTGACATGGACTCAGTTGTCGATGCCGACTTTTACGCGCTCGAGCAGCTGCTTGACGACAAGGGCAGTGAGCTCCTGCTGAACGTGCGGGACTTCATGGAGAAGTCCGTCGCGCCAGTGATCAACCAGTACTGGACTCGTGAAGAGTTTCCCCACGACCTCGTGCCGGGCCTCGCGGCACTCGGCATCGCCGGCCTTGCCTGTGCCGGCTATGACTGCCCGGGCGGCAGCAGCCTGCTCGACGGCATGATCGCGATGGAGCTCGCCCGGGTCGACTCGTCCATTGCCACCTTCATGGGCGTCCATGGCGGGCTGGCGATGGGCTCCATCTACCTGTGCGGCTCGGAAGAGCAGAAGTGGCGCTGGCTGCCGACCATGGCCCGGATGGAGAAGATCGGCGCTTTCGGGCTGACCGAGCCGGACGTCGGCTCGGGCGCAGCCGGCGGCCTGACGACGACCGCGCAGCGCGACGGCGACGTCTGGGTGCTGAACGGCCAGAAGAAGTGGATCGGCAACGCCACCTTCGCCGACTACGTCGTCATCTGGGCTCGCGACGTGGCCGATAACCAGGTCAAGGGCTTCGTCGTCGAGACTCCCGCCGAGGGCTTCAGCCCGGTCAAGATCCGGCACAAGATCGCGTTGCGAGTCGTCCAGAACGCCGAGATCACGCTGGACAACGTTCGCGTGCCGGAAGCAAACAGGCTGCAGCTAGCCAGCTCGTTCCGCGACACCGCGCGGGTCCTGCGGCTGACCAGGGCAGGGGTGGCCTGGATGGCGACTGGCTGTGCGCGCGGCGCTTACGAGCACGCTCTTGCGTACGCCAAGGAGCGGCACCAGTTCGGCCGGCCGATCGGCGGCTTCCAGCTCGTGCAGGATCTCCTCGTCCGGATGCTGTCGAACGTGACGGCGTCGGCCTGCCTGTGCCAGCGACTGTCCCAGTTGCAGGACCAGGGCGAGGCCAAGGACCACCACTCGGCCCTCGCCAAGGCGTTCTGCACGGTGCGGATGCGTGAGACGGTCGGCTGGGCCCGCGAGCTGCTCGGCGGCAACGGCATTCTGCTGGACCACCAGGTCGGCCGGTTCGTCGCCGACGCCGAGGCGATCTACTCCTACGAGGGCACCCGGGAGATCAACACGCTGATTGTCGGGCGGGCTATCACCGGCATGGGCGCCTTCGTCTGACGCCGCACGGCGCGGGCAGGTCGCGGTCAGCCGAGATCCAGCGCGGGCAGGTCGCGGTCAGCCGAGATCCAGCGCGGGCAGGCCCGCCGCAGCGCAGACCAGCGCCGCCCGCGCGGGCAGCGCGCCGGCCGGCACCTCGACGAGCTCGAAGCCCAGCTCGCGATAGGTCTGCTCGTGCAGCGCCTCGAACGCCAGCGCGTCAGCAAGGCTGATCCGCCGGGCCGCTGTCCGCTCGATGAAGCCGAGATTGCGGACGAAGAACACCTCCGCGTAGCACCGCCCGGCCACGACGCGGTCCACCTCGGCCTGAAGCCGCGCCGACACCGGCATTCGCATGTGCCGTGCCAGCGCCAGCGTGCACACCGGCGACCGGTCCACGAAGATCGCACCGCTGCTCACCACAGTGCCGTCGCTGACCACAGGACCGTCGCTGACTCGCTCCTCGCGCTGGCGCTGCAACGTGACAATGGCGTCGGCGAATCCGGGCGACATCCACGGCTCCGGCGAGCCCAGCGACTGCTCAAGCGCGATCACGTCGGTCGCCGCTTCCTCGATGACCTGGTGTCCGGCCCGCTCGAGCAGGCGCAAGATGGCCGTCTTGCCGGCGCCGGGCGCGCCAGTTAGCACATACCGAGGCACGTCAGCCTCCTTCAATCATGGGAACGGGGCAGCGCGGGGCAGCCGCGAGGCGATGCGCGCGGAAGTCGGCGGAGTGGGCTACGCGGCGGGATCTGGCGGCGGCGTCGCCGCGGCCGCGAGCCGAGCCAGCTCGGCGATTACCGAGCTCGCCAGGCGGGCAATGCCCCAGATGGCAGCGAGAACGGCCAGCACCTCAACGGCGATCCTGAGGCCGCCTCCGCCTACCTGCTCATGATAGATCGCGAGCCCCAGCAGCGAGCCGACGATCGGCTCCAGCACCGCGAACGACGGCAGCGACGCCGAGAGGCCGGCGGCGCGGAAGGCGTTCTGCTGCATCGTGAACGTGAGCAGGCCGACGACCGCGAGCAGGTAGAGCCGGACGTCTCCGAATATCCCCAGCTTGTGCGTCCCGACCAGCGCCGCCACCGTCTTGGTCAGTGCGTCCGTGACGCCAGCGCCAATTCCGCCGCCGATGCTCAGCACGAGCGCCCGGTGGGCGGTTGCCACTCTCGTTGCGGCCAGGGAGCACAGCAAGGCGATCACCACAGCGCCAGCCGCCACCACCCCGAGCGGGCCGGCGCCTGCGGTCCGGTGGCCGCCGGACGGCTGCGCAGCCACCAGGAACACCGCGAGTCCGGCAACGGCCGCGATGGCCGCAGTCCACTCCGCGTGCCTGAGCCGACGGCCCTCCGCCCTGGCGGCCAGCAGGAGTGCGAACAGCAGGCCGATCGGGAAGACTGGCTCGACGACCACCAGCCTGCCCACATCCAGGGCGGCCGCCTGGAAACCGTAACCGCCCGCCACCCCGATCAGGCCGAGCAGCCAGCGCCGTTTCCTGACCAGCCGGACGAGCACGGCCGGGTCGAACGCGGACTTCGTGGCTAGCTTGGAGGCGGTCTGCTGCTGGTAGACCGACGCAATGGCGTAGCTGAACGCGCCGATGACCGCGAGCGCAATCGCTAGTGCCTGCGCAGGTACCCCGGACACCGAGCCGGCCACCTACCCTCCTGGCCGCCCCAGCCGCGACGTAGTCCACAACGATTACACAGAAGGTGCCATACAGAATCCCCGGATTCTAGCCCCAATGTCCTGAGAATTTGCTGACAATCGGCGCATCTAGTCACATGTGTCCCGGCCTGGTCTCGCGACGGAGCCAGGCCGGGACATA
>Ga0335073_10004644_pt1 | contig 19210 bp, 26 predicted proteins | sample Lox_Sample_22_FD_207093 | JGI IMG/M metagenome (GOLD analysis project Ga0335073, IMG submission 207093) | Soil microbial communities from Loxahatchee National Wildlife Refuge, Florida, United States - Lox_Sample_2.2 | ecosystem: Environmental > Terrestrial > Soil > Wetlands | place: USA... | reverse complement strand
CGCGCAAAAATTCAAGTCATCTTTAGTCGCACCCAACGGTTTCACCAGGGCCTCGAGGGCGGCCAGACTGCGCCTGGGTTTCTAGTCATCCCACATGGCCAAGGGGAGCAGGCGAATAAGAGATCAGAATGGATAGAAGGATTAACAATACTCTAGCGATCTATCTCATCGACTTGGTCCGAGCTTGATTATTATGTCTTTTCCAATCTAATTTCGCTTCCTATTTCGCAGTGGAGTGCGACCTATTCGTAGTTTGGTCGCATCTGTCACTCGTACAACCTTCCTCCTGAACGGTTCGCCGTGTTGCCCGTTGAGCGCGGACAGGCCACCAGCCCTTCCCGCGCCAAAGCCTTTCAGGACCACCTCCAACTCATCTATCTTAAAATCTTTTTTCAAAAATCTCTCGAACGTCGCTACAGTCGTATCATAAGCTGCTTCATGGCTCATTCGTTTCGAATGCTTGTATGATCCAACTTGGCCGGCCGACATGGAGACGACAACCTCGCGCTTGTAATCCGTTATCGTGACATGTGTATTTTTTGTTTCCGTAACGAAATGAAGATGAAAGTATCCGGGTCGGCGCAGGACACCTTGGGGTAGAGGAAGCGGAGCTGGTCTATCTTGCGCCACGGCGGGATCATTCTGTAGTTCTGTTGTGGTTCTATCGGCGGGCTCGAAAATATCCGAATCGTGTGACGACGACGGCGACGGGACTCTTGGGCTGCGTCCGAAGGCCTGATTACGTCCGAAGCCATCAGGGTGTCTGACAGAAAGGATGCCCCCGATGAGTTTGATAAAGTCTTGTTTGGGCGTTTCGCTCATCGACCCTTGTGATTGCGGTGCTCGGGACGGCAATTGGGAATTGGGCGTGGGTTTCTTGTCATTGTGTAGCAATGTAGCCTGCGAGAAAGTGCGTCTTCTTATGCACGTATGAAGCGTCCCAGTCAATCTCAGAGGAGACGACGGCCGAGCTACTGACATGTTGTTCCTCCACTTCTGCTGGACTGATGGACAATTTACTTAAGATCAAAGGCAAATTGTGAGCCTTCCGACAGTTTATTTAGGGTTAGAAGTTTGCCTTCGTTCTGGCGACGAAGTGTCGAATCGACTTTCATTGCTCCGAGAGGAAAGTACGCGGGACGACTCAGGGTATTGGAGATGCTCCTCTCTCGGATAATTGGCCCCTCTGGGGGCTCCTTGGGCCGACTCTTGTCGACTGTCTGCACACAATCTCATCCTCGCATATCCCCCCTGCAGTCATCCTCGTCGACTTCATCGTCCCTCAACCACCAGCTCAGATTTGGATCCATGAAAGTCAAGAGGATTCAACGGAAGCAGCCTCTCGAGAAGAACCGCATTGCACGACTCATCAAGGGAACAAAGCTGGAAGTCAAAAAACAACGAAAGAAAAAAGTGCGGAACACAGACCCTAGCAAATACATAACTGTCAAACCAGTCGAGTTCGATCCATGGGACATTCGCGGCCGTTCAACTCTCACCGTATTGATCCCTGTTCTTGATTGCTGCTGATGCTCCAAGGTTCGTCGATATATGCCTGTGACACCTGGCATGCGACACCATCAGCGTCCGGTACATTACCACTTGTGGAAAGGTGGCCCCGTTCGCAAATTAACGATTGCCAAACGAAGCACGGGAGGCAGAAACAACACGGGCAGGATCACGGTTCGACATCGCGGCGGCGGTCACAAGCGGAGAATCCGAATATTAGACTACCACCGCAAGGAACCTGGGGCACAAACTGTCATCCGAATCGAGTACGATCCCGGCCGCTCCGGACATATCGCGCTCATTCAACACGACGAAACTGGCGAACAGAGTTACATCCTCGCTGCTGAAGGACTACGAGCCGGTGATAAAGTCGAGAGCTTTCGAGCGGGAATTCCTAAACGCCTCTACGACAAAATGGGTGGCAAGGTTGATCCGGGAATCATGAGAATCGAAACGATTGTCAAAGGTAACTGTCTTCCATTGAAGATGGTACCTCTGACGACCGTCGTATTCGCACTGGGAAAGGACAAATCAAGTGGAGCCAAATTCTGTAGAGCGGCTGGAACATCTGCTGTGGTTGTTCAACAGGAAGGGAAATACACAGTCTGCAGACTTCAAAGTGGTGAGATTCGACGGCTGGAGAGCGATGCGCCCGCTACCGTGGGTGTCATGAGTAACGAGGCTCATCAGCACATGAAGTACGGCAAAGCAGGACGAAAACGGTGGCTCGGAATTCGACCCACCGTGAGAGGTGTAGCGATGAATGCCAACGAACACCCTCACGGTGGCGGGAGAGGCAAGTCCAAGGGAAACAAGCATACTAGAAGTATTGGCCCGATCTCGCCCTTGTCTCTAACAATTAGGTGTTTGGGGGTGGAAAACCAAAGGTATGCGAACGAGAGCGAATATCAGTCCTCTGGTAATTCGTTCTCGACCCAGAGGGCATTCAGGAGAGCTGGGCAAATTACAACAAAAGGAACCGCAATATGCAGATCCGACACGTCCCAGGATAGAGTATTAATTTACTTTCCTTGCCCCTACAATGTAAAAAGGCGTCCATTACCCCCTCCTCTGTGCCTATTCGCAGCCCTGAGGCAAAACAAGTGGACTACCGACCCGCAGAAAAGGAACAAGCCTAAATACAAGAAGACCACCCAATGCCCAAGGCGATACCATGGTTTGTCCGCGTCGCGGTAAATGTTACTAGACATGACTTTGGGTGAGCTTAAAAGTGTGGCAGATCAAGTAAATTTTACCTCCGTTCAAGTTTCCCCAGGCAATGACGGCTCCAAGGGTGATCCCACGACGGTACACTCCGTCACAGTTGTTCCCAACCCAGGTGATTGTATTAGAGATGCAAGGATAGATTCCACCGGCTCCCAAAAAGACCGCAAAATAAGACAAGGGTGCGCTTTTGGAGACCGCCAAAATGAGAAACCCGAGGACACCAATACTGGACATGCCAATATTGAAAATGCCCCTTTGTTCCTTGCGATCCGCATAGTATCCAACAATAACAGTCTAACGAGATTAGATTGATCTAACAATGATGAAAAAGGACCAGAATGCAGGCAAATGCATAAGGAGGGACCGACATCAACTGGGCAGTCGTGGGATGGGAGTACCCCATGTTGAAGATGATGCTAGGAAGGAACAAGGAAAACGCGTACAAGGCACCGTCCACACCCATGTACATTATCATTCCCGTCCAAGTTTTCCAGTCCGTGAAGCTGTCGCGCATATAAGACCATTGGTAAGTTTCAGCTCTCGCTCCATGTTGGCCATCTGCTTCAAGTCGATGAGTGACAATCTGTCTTTCCGCCTCGGTCAAAAATGTAGCATCAGAAGGGAAGTCAACAATGATCCACCATGAAACGGCTCCAATAATCATTGTGATGGCGCCTATGTCCGTAAGATGGCAAGAGGGCAGAGATCAAACCTTCGACAATAAAGATCCAGGCCCAACCAGGATGTCCACATAACCCGTTCATCTTACTCAGGCCCTGGATGGAATCAGCTTATTTACTCAGTCAAGCCGTTTACCGCAGCTAAAAATCCACCAAAGCTGCCAGAAAGCTGGTTTTACAAGATCAGATCGATGGAAGAAGTGAGATAATTACCGCGGCGGCAGAGAAGAAGATGGCTGCCCGGATGCCGAATTCATTTCTCTTGTACCAACAGGACAGATAGTAGTTGACACCGGGAAATAAGCCAGCTTCGAATACGCCGAGCATCGCACGTGCTGCAAGCAGCTCTCCATAGGACCTTACGAATCCCATCCAAGTCAACATTCCGCCCCAGATCACCATGGTGATGGGGAGCCAAATGTGAGGTTTAAAACGTTTCAAGAAAATATTCGAAGGGACCTCTGAACCCATCAGCACTTACATATCAAGAGAGCGGAAACTAACCGAAAATAGAATATGTGATAAAGAATATCGTGAGGGTCATATTGTACTGGTCAGGAGTCAAGTTCAAATCCTTCTGGAGTCCTAGAGCTCGTCAGATGCTTACCCATAGTGAAGGCTTCGGCTGGAGATGCTGTACCTTGGATTTTGGCGTTCCCAATATTGGTTCTGTCTAAAAAGGATATAAGGTACAAAAGGCAGAGCCATGGGATCAGCTTCCAATCCAGTTTCCGAATAAGCTTTCTCTCGGCCACGGGGTCGATGTAAAACTCTACACCCTCTTCGTGGCTCTCGAATTCGTATTCTTCAACCGCAGGCGAAGAAGCTGCTGGTTTGGTCCTGGAATGCTTGCCAGCCATTTTATTATCTTTGTTTATTACTAAAGTCGGAGCAAATGGGTGAGGCCACCAGGACTAAAGGGGCTTTTTGGGGAGTGAGATGGTACTGTCGGGGTTGCTTGGGGGTGTGGTTTTGATTGCAACTTTGTGGCGTTGTGGACAAAATTTCCCGCCAAAATCTTGAGGATAAGTCGACATTGCAGTTTGAGACCAAGACCTGATCGAGGTCAGGAGGGCGTTCCACATGGCTGACACGGGCAATGACAATGTGTCTGTGTCTGAGGCGCGCATCGACACGAGCCCGGGTACTGGACAATCAGTCCTCGTCGACGCCGAGGATGCGCACAGCCAGCAAGCAGCGCAGCGGCCCCAAACTTGGATTGACACGTCTGCAACCATCTTCTCCGCGAACAATACGACCACCACGACCGATAAAGAGCCGCCGTCCGAAGCAGCGGACATGTCCAATGACTCACAGACGCAGCTGCCGCCAGAGCAAGCGAATGCCGTTCCTGCAGAGGGGAATGCTGACGTAGTCGACACCGAGGAAAACGTGTCGGCCACACCCAGTGATCGGCCGCCTCTCAGGGACGAAGGCTCCGAGCAAATTCGTCTCGAGGAGGAAAACCGAGCCAAACCACGAGAAGGTAACACATAACTGAACCCTCTTTGTTTGCATTCTTCGCTAGCCTCTCTCTTTCAATGACGTGGGCGATGCTGACTGTGACAGAACCCCCTGCTGCCTCAAGCGCGAACGGCGTCCAGTCCCCTGAATCCTCGCATGTTCCGACGAGCCCCGTGTCTACCTTTCTTTCGAGCCGAGACCGAAGCGACACCATGTTGAGCACTTTGAGTTCAATACCAGGCCCGCAGGGTCAACTTACCATGTCCAGCATGTTCTTTGTAGTACAGGCTCTGGAGACCATCCAGAATAGTAAGGAAGGCAAGAAGAAAGGACCACTGAAGGACGCCACTGCAAAGGCGCTTGGTAGCCACAGATCTTTTACTATGTCTTGCTGACGTTCTCTCAGATTCCATTAAATCCCATTCTCCGGCGTTCTCACCGCCAGAAATCATATTCGATGCGCTATCGCTCGCCTGTCAAACGCACAAAGTTAGCCCTCAAACAATGTCAACCGCGATCGACTGTCTAGGGAAGCTCATATCATATCAGTATTTCGTTGATTCTCCGAAGCCCGTTCCGGCACCCGACTCAATCGTGCCCGCGATGAGGGCCGACGCTCCAACACAGCCATTGATGAATCGCGTTGTTGATTCTATTACCAAGGCTTTCGAAGGAGACGTGACCGACGTCAGGGTTCAATTACAAATAATAAAAGCGCTGCTCACTACCGTTCTCAATGACGGAGATGACCGGACTATGGTTCATGGTCCCACACTGCTCAAATGTGTTCGAGGCGTTTACAATATCTCACTATTGGGACGAGCTGAAGGGGGAATACAGTCTATGGCTCAGGGAATGTTGATGCAGATGGTCAGCACTGTTTTCAGAAGAGTCAACACGCGGCCAAGAGGCTCGAGCACCGTCACTCTTGACAAAGACGTAATTGCTGTGTCTGACGTTGAACACCGCATCGAGGACCCTCAACAAATCACTCTGTAATATGGAACGATCGTTCTCACTAACAGGTTATAGGGATTCGTTTAAGAAAAGAGTCAGCGCAGAAGACTTACGGGGAACAGATGCGGACAGGGTTGATGACGAGAATGAAATCGATGACCAAACGGTTTCCGTTATGGATGCCTTCCTAGTATTCCGCGCTTTTTGCAAACTTTCGTCCAAGGACATTTCAGTCGAAAGGTATACGCCTAAATGCACGTAAAAAGTGCTAACGAACTCTAGTGCTTCCGATCTCAAGTCAGTGCCGATGCGCTCGAAAGTTCTCTGTTTGTCAATCATTCATACTGTCCTTCGCGATTTCATGCCCGTGTTTACCTCTCCTTCCGTGATGCTTCATGCAAGCCTCAAAAAATTCAATTTGTCTGGCCCTCGCCATGAACGCACCAAAGCCTATCCCGCAAGTATTCGACATTAGTTGTGAAATATTCGCTCTTATGGTCAACCATATGAGAGGGCCGCTCAAAGCTGAGATCGAGGTCTTCTTTCGGGAGATTTATCTTCCAATCTTGGAAATGAAAGTTTCGACGGTAGACCGGAAAGCCCGTGTGGTCAACACACTGCTCGGCCCAATATCCCGCGACGCCAGAACTCTGGTGGAGATGTATCTCAATTACGACTGCAATGGAAGTCTGATGAGCAATATCTACGAAAGGTACTTACAGGCTCATTTAGTATCTAATGCGCCCAGGCTTTTGAATGTCCTGTCAAAGATAACTTTGACTCCTGTGCATCTCACAGCTGCCCAAGCCGCCGACCACCAAGCTGCGATTCATGCCGCTCAAGTTGCACACAATAATTCTCTCGTCTCCCCAACTCTATCACCAACGCCATCGCAGACATCATTTCCACCTCCTTCTCCTGGTCTGCCTCCTTCGCAAACCAATTCCGTCGAGCCCTCTGCGACTGCCATTTCAACACACCCGAGCTCTACTTCGAGTGAGTACAACCTCAAAGTTCAGGCTTTGCAGACGTTGGTGATGGTGCTGCGTAGCCTTGTTACTTGGTCTCAACAGGGTATCGCCGCGACGATCGAATCAACAACCACGCATGAAGAACTGGTTGATCATACACCTACCGAAGAATCTCCTCGCGCGCTCACGCCAAATCCGGGCCCGGGTAGTCGATCAACGAGCCAAAGCGAGATTGCCAATCGCGCACAGTTGATCGATGACCCGGAACAATTCGAGGCGCTCAAATACCGGAAGACAGCTCTTCAGGATGCCATCCAGAAGTTTAACTTCAAACCCAAAAAGGTTTTGCTTTTCTTAAACTCCTGACTGACACTAGGGGATCGAAGCCTTTCTACGAGGCGGTTTTATCAAGTCGAAAGATCCAACAGATGTCGCCAAATTTTTATTAGCAACCGAAGGTTTAAACAAAGCCATGATTGGGGAATACCTTGGTGAGGCAGACGAAGACAATGTTCTCGTCATGCATGCCTTTGTAGACCAAATGGACTTCACACGTCTTAAATTTATCGGTGCCCTTCGCCAATTCCTACAGTCATTCCGATTGCCAGGCGAGGCCCAGAAAATCGATCGTCTCATGCTCAAGTTTGCGGGACGTTATTTACACTGCAATCCAAATTCCTTCGCCAATGCCGATACCGCGTATATCCTTGCATACAGCGTCATCATGCTCAACACCGATGCTCACAGTCCTCAAGTCAAGAATCGTATGTCGAAGCAAGACTTTATCAAGAACAACCGAGGAATTAATGATGGGAGCGACCTGCCAGAAGACTACCTCATCGAGATATACACCGAAATCTACAACAACGAGATCGTTCTCAAGGACGAACAACAAGCTGCACTACTGACGGCGAATGTCGGGAATGCTTCTGGGGGTCTTGCAGCCGGCATCGGTAACGCTCTGGCTACTGTTGGGAGGGATATGCAACGGGAAGCCTACATGGCTGCCTCCGAAGGCATGGCTGCAAAGACAGAGATGCTTCTTAAAAATTTGTTACGAGCTCAGCGACGTGTCAATTCAAGCGACTCGGTATATTACAGCGCATCTCACTTTCAGCATGTTGGTCCCATGTTTTCGGTCGCCTGGATGCCTATACTCGCGGCCTTCTCTGGCCCAATGCAATCGAGTGACGACCCCGAAGTCATCAACCTTTGCGTGGAAGGCTTTAAGCTCTCCATTCGAATAGTTTGTCTTTTCGACCTCGAATTGGCTCGGAATGCGTTCGTAACGACCTTGGCCAAGTTCACCCTCCTTGGCAATCTGAGTGAAATGAAAACAAAGCACGTTGAAGCCGTGAAGACATTGTTGGAAATTGCACTGTCAGAAGGCAATCAGCTCAAATACTCGTGGAAAGACATCCTCACCTGTGTCAGCCAGCTCGAAAGATTTCAGTTGATCAGCTCCGGAGTCGACGCAACGGCGGTTCCTGACGTCGGTCAGGCGAAAGTCCAAAGTCGAGATTCGCTGGACGGACCTCGGCCATCGACCCAAGGCGGTCGTCGTTCTCAGCAAACTCCGCGTTCAATTTCAGGTCGTGGAGCTCTTTCTTTCGCCCAAGATGTCGCGGACGAGAGTCGGTCGAAAGAAGTAGTTCATGCTGTTGACCGCATTTTCACCAATTCGGCCCTTCTTTCCGGAGAAGCCATAGTCGAATTCGTTCGGGCGCTGAGCGAGGTTTCCTGGGAGGAAATACAGTCTGCCGGACAGAGCCAGCAGCCGAGAATGTTCAGTCTCCAAAAGCTTGTGGAGATTTCTTACTACAATATGAATCGTATACGTATGGAGTGGTCTAATATTTGGGCTGTTCTTGGGGAACATTTCAACCAGGTTTTGTTTCCCAGAAGGCATGAGCTCATCAATAGGTGGGATGTCATTCGAATATTAGTGTCGTATTCTTCGCTCTCGACTCTCTTCGACAGCTTTCCATGCGTTTCCTCGAAATCGACGAACTACCTCACTTTCAGTTTCAGAAAGACTTTCTTAGGCCTTTTGAACATGTTATACAAAACACATCCAACGTCACAGTCAAAGATATGATATTGCAATGCTTGAATCAAATGATCAAGGCACGCGCAGACAAGATTCGTTCCGGATGGCGAACAATGTTCGGAGTATTCACTTATGCAGCTAAGGAGAAATACGGTACGGTGCTGGCCTTATCTCTCTAATTTGTAGAGTTGATTGTCAGTTTCGGGTTTGAGAACGTTAAAATGATCTACAAAACTAAATTCTCGGTGGTTATTGCTCAAGGCAGCTTCGCAGACTTGATCGTTTGCCTTACGGAGACGGCAAAAAACAATCGGTTTCAACGAATCAGTTTCCAGGCTCTTGATGCCCTGAAAGCTACAATTCCAAATATGCTTGCCTGCCCCGAATGTCCTCTTAGTCCAAAATACAACCCAACGAAAAAGCCTGACGCGGTCAAACAGCCTCACGACGATCCGATGGTCAAGTTTTGGTACCCTATATTGTTCGCCTTCCACGATGTCATAATGACTGGAGACGACCTTGAAGTTCGCCAACGCGCTCTCGAGGTTCTCTTCGGTACACTTGAGACCTACGGGGGCAGCTATTCCTCGGACTTTTGGGATATAGTTTGTCGCAAGATCCTCTTCCCTATTTTCGGAGTTCTCGGTGCTCGTCCGGACGATTCCCGCTTTAACGATGAAGAACTAAGTGTTTGGCTCTCGACAACAATGATTAAAGCTCTCCGTGGCCTAATCGAATTGTTTACTCATTACTTCCAGACTCTCGAGCGCATGCTTGACCTTCTGCTGGAATTGCTGGTGTCGTGCATATGTCAAGGTAACCGTCCTGCATTATTGTAGTCTAAGTTCAGAAAATGATACCTTGGCCAAAATTGGGAGTTCTTGTCTTCAACAACTAATTCTGGAGAATGTCCATAGTCTCGAACAAAAGCACTGGACCAAAATCTCAAATACTTTTGTACAACTCTTCGAGACTACGACTGCCTACACCCTCTTTAATCCCGAGACGATGGACAATCCGCCGAACGACAACGCCCAGAATGGTCTGAAGATTAACGGGATTGCTACAGGCGATAACGGGGTCGATCAAATCGCCTCGCACCACCTTTCGATGGAAGAGAATGGAAAGGACCTAGAAAATTTCAAGTTGCATCAAGAGGTTCAACCATCGGTTACCGCTGCCAGGAAACGCGAGTTCAAACAAATTATCGTCAAATGCGTTCTACAACTTTTGATGATCGAGACGGTCTCGGAACTGTTGGCCAGCGATGAAGTATACGAGGCCATGCCTAGCGAGCAGCTTCTTGTCATGATGCAAGTGTTACGGAAGAGCTATCGATTTGCTCGAAAATTTAACAACAATCGCGAATTGAGAATGAATCTGCTTCGTATCGGTAAAAACTTCATCCCTTTCCTCTGGTTAATCGTTGTTAGGTTTTATGAAACAACTTCCAAACTTGCTCAAGCAGGAATCCAGTGCCGCAGCAACATATATTAGCATTCTTCTACGAATGTACAATGATCCAAGAGAAGAGCGAGTCCAAAGCAAGGATGTGGTTGAAGAGGCTTTAATTCCGTACATTCCTACCGTCGGGTTAACTCACCGCTTAGGCTCTGCTTGGAAATTGTGGAAGGTTACGTTAATTTGGACGAGGAACACCAACAACGCAATATTGTGGCCTGGAGACCCACCCTTATCGAAATTCTCGATGGGTTTGTGAGCTTCTCTGATGTCGATGTAAGCTGTTTCTTCTTCTAATCTCATTGTAGTTCTCGAAACAGATCGAACAACTTTATCCAGCTTGTGTTGAGATCATTGATCGTCATTCCTCAGATGAGGTGCGGAGTGCACTGAGGCGATTCTTTATGAGAGTCGGAGAGGTATTATTGAAGGGCAAAACAAAGGCAGTTTAGGTACACGACATTAGGCGAATTTTGGGAGTTCTTACCCTTGACCATCGGGGAGCGAGGATATCAGTCTTATATTTAATCAAAAGCGATGATAGTATATTCTAGTTCCCCCATTGAAAATTGTTCCCATGATTTCCATCCACATATCGGCACCCTCTGGGATTAATAGCTTTTCGCGAGATTCTGGCTCTGCCTGCTCAACGGCTTCGATCTCTCATCCCCTTGTCCCTTCCTGCCTCAACGATCTAGGGCAGAATGTAATGTCGATAGGGAATAGACGGAAGTCTCAATTCCTATTGATCGATAAAGAGTACTTTGGGCCTGGTATATAGGTATCAACTATTTTCGAGTACTTTTTCTCCTCGCTCTCTGCCCAATGTCTTCCGCGGGAGTCATTCCGCCGATCTTCAATTGCGAATCCTTGCCATCGTCTGCGATTCCTCGAAGATTGGCAACAATTTTAGCCATCTCTCTCTTCGCAACTGGATCTTCGTATGAGACGCGCTCCTGCGTTCGTCGTGGTATATCGTCTTCTTCCTCGTCCTCATCGTCCTTCGTAAAAACGGCCTCTGGGGATGGAACAGAGGACGTCGTGGTTGACATTTGCGTAGTTCGGGCTCTTCCTGCAAGACGCCTTTTCGCTTTCTTTTGTGGGGAAGACACGGTGCCTAACAGTTTGGTGAGTTGTTCCGGCTTGATTGGATCAGCAACGTAACTGGGCTGGTCAGGCGGAGTATTCTCGTCTTGTCGTTGACGTTTATCTCGACGAATATCTGGCGGGGCAGTATTTGGTTCCACCGACCCGATTATTGACAAACTCTTCTCGGCATTCCACATCCATCCCCATGCCTCCTCGCCACATCTCGTTCCACGGGATTGACATTGAAAGAGCCATTGAGGGTGGACAATGTGAATATTCGCTTGGCGCGCGAGACGAAACTCTCGAAATGTCTCGTTCACTTTGGAGGATTGATGAACCAGATGGGTGACGGCTTCGACATCGAATTTCCTGGCTACTTGAGCGCCGAGATGCTCTGCAATTGCTTGTAATTCCGGTGCTATTCCCTCAATTTTCTTGCTGATATAGATGACGCAGCCATGTAATATCGAACGTGCTCCCGTGCCGATCACGGGAGGACAACTAGAATCATTTCCCGCATGGGGTTTCGGGCCACTGCTGGCTTCATTTGGAGTGTATCTGACGAGATCTGAGGATGAGATACATGGGCAAGGGGATGGGTACTTGAAGGATTGTCGCACCAGAGATCGATGTCAACCTCGTCACTTCCTCTGGATATCACTTCCCAAAGCCAGCTCACGTGTACAATAGGAATGCCCCACTCTCTTGCCTTCATTGCTTTGGGCCCATCTATCTCTTTATCAGGGATGAGCAGAAGGCTCCGCTTCCGCGTCAAATTATCATAGTAGTGCGCTCCCAACAGAATGATCAACTTCTCAATATGTAGAAGATCGACTCCGGAAAAGCCGGTGATTGAAATGGCAATATCGTGCAGATCTATGTTAATTTAAGTTCGCTTCAAGGGGCCTACACGGTCGCGGGAATGGTCCTGGTATAGGCGTGCACATGACCATCTCGCTAGGATTGACGGTGGTATTGGCAGTAATGCATCTCTCGATCCACATTTCTGTGACTACTTCGCTACCACCAAACCCAGGCGGCGCATTTTCTCGTGGGACAGTGTACGGGATGACGGTGAATTGCCGACTTGACACCTTGGTAGGTTTTGTAAATAGCAACCCGGCATTTTTTGTGATAACATCTGAGAGGACCTCTGTCTACCTTGTCATGCGAAGTCAGAAGTTTATTTTACCTTCTTAGCCGTGAAACCCCAGGTGTAGAATATCATGTCCTCAAACAATCCCGCCGGAGAATCCACTTCCATGGCAAATGCTTCATGGGTAGGCTCTTCTGCGATTAACGTTGGAAGATCAACAGCATTTGGATGCCGGTCTGCTGGAATTGGTGCAGGTATGTGAAGAGTGTTCGTATGTACGTCTGTGACGCCACCTAATATCCCTTCCCATATGCCTTCTTGTGCGATTTTGGAACCGGCTCGACGCAGTCTTCGTTTACGGGTTCCATTGTCTATGTCATTTCCAAGGCTGGAATCGTTTGTCGGGGGAATGAGCCCCGAAAAGGCGGACGCCCGTATCGCAGCATTCCTATCCCATGCGCGTTCTCCTCTTCGCTCCGGTTCAATGTCGAGGGTGAAGTATTTTGCTGCCAAGGACATTCCCCGCTCGATGCTCTGGAAAAGCCATTCCACGCCGACACACTGAATGCCCCATTTCAAGGCTGCCTCGTACTTTTTACCGGTCGGTGACGCACATAGAAGATGCGTGCATTGTCTCGATAAATCGGGATGATAATCACCGCCATGAGATCGAATTTGATGTTCGATCAGTTTTCGTTCTTCCTCTATATTAATCAGCCACGGGATTGACGGAGGCTACGAGAAGCTATGTTGGTCAAGCAAATGTTGAGACCATGTAGTGATGGGAGGATATGTGAAGACGTGATCTGGTCGGTCAATCGTGGCATACTAATAGAGATGTTATTACCTCGTCGAAGTTGACATCCTCCCCCTGAATCCACCTTTCGTATGCTAGCTTTATCCACCCCAAGCCCATTATTCTGAGGTCGAATCGACTGTGAGCTGCAAACTACTACTTAGGTGATCCATTTGACGCAAGTTGTGTACCACGTATTTTGGGGTGTTGACATTCCCGACCACCATATGCGTCACGTCGGAGCGCAAGTCGGGTTTGTAGACCGCGCCCATTTGTTGGGCATGGTTGACCATCACGGACTGGAGAATTAGTAACGGGAAAGTGGCGGCAGCTTACCCTTTCTTCGTGGTCCACACCAGTACAACAGAATATCACACCCGCAAAGGGTTTCGCCGTAGCTGTGAAGTGCAAGTCAAGGTCGTTCATTGTTGATTCAAGAGAAAGCTCGCAGTGCGTCCCCCGAATGCGCGCAACGAACTCGTTTGTCTCATCGAAAATCGCAGACAAACAACCAGTAGCACTCCGTGGACATTAATCGTTGTCTAACCCGTTTGGCAGTCTCGGCTTGCTCGAGGGACGGCGGGTGACTCGCTTCGTTGTCGTTGTGGGCGGAGAGCAACTGCGAAACGAAAAACGCGCACCACCAGATCCGATCATAGGGATCACATTGTAATCTGGGCTGACCTTCTCTCACCTCAAAGACTCAAAGGGCCTTATTCAGATTTAGGGCAAAATCGACAATGTACACCCACCAGAATGTCCCTTTTTCTTGAAATAATCACCTTTACAGTCAAAGGACAATAATAGGTGGATGTAGAACTCAAAAGTCCAAAAATAGCTTTTTTTTAGGTTTTTAATAGCTTCGTATTTCTATCCAGTTTCGGTTCTTATATGCCTGAGTACCTACTAGTACGTCTGCTGGTAAGTTTGGGGTCCAAATCGTGAGTCGTGGATCTCCTAGCAACCACGGGTTGGAACGACCGATATCACAGCCCTCCGTATGCCCTTTGTGCGCCCTCCCTTCCCATCCCTCTTCCCCGTCTCCAGCTTATAAAATTCTGGTCACTCATCCACATCCCATAATGTGGTTTGTGTGAAGTTTAAATTTTCCCGATCGTCGACATCCTATAAGGGGCAGTTGTCGCTCCAATTTTCCTTGAAATTATCAAGTTTGTTTTGTGCTTTGTAATCCTTGAGTATTCCTTTGATCATCGTCTTCATGGATTGTTCCAGCTGTTTCTTCCAGGCGTTTTCTTCAAATCATACTTCCATAGTAGTGGAATTTTGCCTGTCGGTGAAGGCCATAGCTCGTTTTTTTGTCTCCCAGATCAAGTGTATAATTGCTGAATGCTATAGAAGGATGCTTGGTTTGAAAGTTTTCTGGATAGTTTTCCTTAGGTCAGGGAAAGCGAATAGGATGTCGTGGAAGTTGATTTGTCCTCCTAGTTTCCTTCGGATATCGATACCTGTTAGTTTTTTGAGTATTGGTAATGATGCGGTCCAGATATTATTTACTTGTGGGCAGGTGAGGTATGCGTGTTGATGTGTATCTTTCTGGTGGCATAAGCGGGCATGTGAGTGTCGTTACGGTTCTATTCCTTCCGTTATCTTCGTTTGTAGGATTGTCTTCTGCTGCGTCTCTTGTGGTGGTGCGAGGGGTTTCTTCATTTTCGTCGTCATCTGCATCTGTACTCTCTTTGTCTTCTTCCTGATTGTTTGTGTTTTCTTCAGTCTTTTCTTGGGGTATGCGCTCATGTTCCTGTATCGGAATTTCCTCGTCGTCTTGGTTGGGCTCAAGGGGTTTTTCTTTGGTGAATTTTATATAGTGGGGGGAACGTTTGTGGAGGGGGTACCAGTATGCTTCGAAGTGGTCTTCGGGTCTCGATTTCCAATTTAGTGTCTTCCATCCTTCCTTCCACATTTGTCTCAATTGTTCCACGTTTGTAGGTAACCTTATTTCGTTTTCGTTCCATTCCGGGATTATAATGTTCAGGTGTTGTGTGCTTTTGGGGGATGTTTGGTTGATTCAGCTTTGTCTGATTGTGAAATTTCGGCATGGGATTCCGGCTAGTGTTAGTTTATTCCACGGGATTAAGTCATGTGTGTTTGTTATGTCTGGTAGTTTGCTTAGAGTAATGATGCCTGTCCGAAGTCCCGCTAGTACCGGTGAGTCCGACTCCCCGGTTCCGCTATCAGTTGTCGGATTCGGTCGTTAGTTTCACGATACCGGCCTCCCTTTGTTGGTTTAAGTGTTCTTTCGCATTGTATGGCTATCTGTAATGGATTTGGGGTTATTGCATGGCGTGTTGGGGGAAGGAAATGAGGGTTTTTTATGGCGAGGCCGGGTGGGGGTAGATTAGTATTGACGATACGTTCTTTTAGCTTCTAATTTATTTCATTTATTGTATGTTTTGTTCCTTGCTTTTCTATTATCCTTTCGTCTTTCGTCTTTTCCCCAATTTCCACGGCCTCAAGATTCAAGTCTTGTTTTCTTTTTGTTTTTGGCCTCGCGTGGATAGGGTGACGTCCTGTGAGGCTGTGACTGCTGAAAAATTTCCTTGCTATGTGTTCTGTCTGTGAATATGATCTCGTTTTGGGTTCTGGCTTTTGTAGGCCAGTTTGTTTTCTCGTTTTGATTCTTGCATTTTCGTTTTCTGGGGTTTGGTACCCTTTACTTGTAAGCTCATTGTGTTTTACGCTAGTTCTTTGGCTTCTTTTCCGTTAATCGTTCAGGGGTGGTAGGGGAACGTTGGCGAGTCTCTCTTGCCTTGGGTTCAGTGTTTCCGGGTTATACCAGTGTCTTTAAGTACTCTTCCGTTTCATCGCTTGTCCCTATTCGTCTGTCGATGCCTATTCTTTCGTTTGTTCCAAGAAAAAAGGAAAAAGGTCAACAATTTGATTCCACTGGGATTCGAACCCAGGCATCGAGGATCAGAACCTCACGTCCTAACCACTAGACTATGGAACCGGGTTTTGATCACATAACCCTGATTCTGTAATTACAATAATTATAGGTACCGCCGACCGACCCAAAGGAGGATTGGCACCATATTTGAATTCGAGCTTCTGACAGTCTAAAAGGAAATGAGCCAAGGGGGAAAGCCGTTCCTTTACATTTGCTTCAAGCCTTTAGAGCCGAACAGATGCAAGTTTAACTCGACCGACTGGTAAGTTGCGTTAACCGTCAGATAGCCGCTAGACTGGTAGGGGTACACCCTAAGAGATGGGTTACGATTAAAATTCCAACATCCAACCCGAAACTAGCTTCCGATGGCCCGGCCAGGTGAGGACGTTGCTCTTCCGCCTCCCAACCAGCCTCAAGACGGCGCTCACTCGCTTCACCCTCCTTCTCCATCTCCCTCTGAGCCCGAAGAATCTATCCTGGAAACCTCTGCCTCACGAACTCCCTCGCAGCGACCCACCGAGGAAGTCTCCACTGCGGCCTCAATATCGTCTCCTAGTCCCGCTCTACACAACAACCCCGACTACATCGCTCTCCGGTCTTCGTTGACACTCCTAAACTCGCAACATCGGCAAGCAGTGGAGGACATGCATACTCTCGTCTCGCTCAAGGAGAAGGCGCTATCAAATCCTGCGTGGTTCAAGCATTCTGTACTTACTGGCCAATTGGGCGACATGGTTCCGAAGAAGCAGAATGTTGTGCGGTGTCCAAGGGTAGAGTGGGAGAAGTACGGATCATTGGGGACGAGACTTGGTCGGGAGTTGGATAAACCTACTCCTGTGGAACCGCTTTATACAGTATTCGTCTTTGCTCGAAATCGCCTTGATAGTAGGGAGTCCATCTGTTTCCACCACTAGAACAAAAAGAAGAAGGGCTACTGTGATATTGTGATACAAGGGAGGAAACGGCCTAGTCGGGTGAATGTTATGTTGTTCTCTTTCAGTTTATGAGCGCCCGAAGGGAAAAGATCTCTCCCAACTTCGGAAGTCTGAAGTTCCTCGGTCGAGTTGCCTAGATGGCGCTGTCTATTCCAGAGCACGATGTGGGAAAGCAAGGACAGAAGGAGTTCGGACAGCAGCAGGAATAACCTTTCGCAATAAATGAAACAAGTGGAGAGTGTTAAAAAATGCATAATTATGAAGACTGTCCTGGTAGAGTGATGGCTTCAACGCCTTGGTGTTAGCCTAGTTGTAGTAATTCGCAGAGTATCTCTGGACAAGGACCTTGCTAATTTCCAAATGACACTTGACACTCTTGAGAGATGACACCTTCGTTGTGGTAAAGTCGACCCTAGATCTGATATAAGGTAATTTGAGGCACAAGTAAAGGCTGTATGTTCACGGTATACTAGCCCAATGGGTCCAGGAAACTGATAGGCTATCAGCTTCCCACACAGTTCTTACGCGGATCAGCAACCTAATTTCTTCGGTGCCAAGGCTATCAATCAGACGTCGGTAAGGTTGAAATAAAGGAACCCGCTGAAAATCGGTTCTTGGTCAATTGCAATCGTTTGTGTGACCGATAATCGAGGCAGCTGATGAGCAGCCTATCTACTTCTACATAGTTTGGGAGGTTCCGCTGGCTGAATACTGTCGATCCAAGACCTTGCGCATGACGAATCGGCGCGCCCAGCTTACCGGTCTTTATTTCGTATCCAAACGCGATCCCACGTGAACGTGGGCGGGAAGAGTTTTGTCGTAATGGCGTTTACAGTTCATAGTGCACCCTGGCCAATCCAAAGCTGCAATCGAAAAAATAAAGTTGGGGAGATTTGCTCGGTGTGGCTAATAGCTATGCAAGCTCGGAGATAGCGGGGCAAGGCTACGGGTCCCGGCGTGGTTCCCCGTGCTCTCATATTTATAAGCGACAGTCTGAGTTGTCGGTGATTGGCTGAAGCGGAGAACTATCCTTATTTAGCAGTCATTCCACTGGTTGTTTCGGTACGGTGAACGTTGATTGGGTGCGGTCGGATCGGAGGGATTGATTAGGCCGTCGGAGGTGTGACTAATTGGGCAATCATCTCGCTCGCCTCCCACGAGAAACACGCAAAAGGCGCATTATCGTTGTCATCTGTGCTGCGTGAGAGCCCCTATTACTATTAGAGTTTTTACTTTACGTTTTCATGCCTTGGGCGTGTCTTTCTGGTGTACGCAATCTCTGAAAGAGAGACAAAAATTTCCCCCTGTTGTGAGTGTGTCACCAAATTGTCCTTCAATCGTTGAGTCAGTCAACGGACTCAAAAAAACCAAGCTTGGCCACCCCTTCCCTCGTTCCCTCATAAAACAAGCCAACAGTAACATACATGGGACTCGACTCGAACGCACAACACTTTCTATCTCAGTTTCAAACGCCTGTGAATATTGCGCCCTCAGCAACTCTGTCGTCTTCACCGATCTCCTCGGACCGACGATCCCCCAACGAGATGACCGCGTCCGCTGCTTCTGCCGCCGACGATAAGGCAAAGCGATTGACTGCGTGCCTCGTATGTCGCAAACGCAAGCTCAAGTGTGATTCTGCCCGTCCAAAGTGCGCCAGCTGTGCAAGACTCGGTCATGCATGGTATTTTCCAAGGGTTGGACAATGTGCTGACTTTTACTAGTGGCTACGAGGAAACCAGGAAGAAGTCTGGTCCCAAGCAAGGGTACGTCAAAAAGCTCGAACAAAAGTCGCAGACTCTTGAGCAGCGGCTTGCTCAGTTGGAGAAGTTGCTTGCAACTCATCAAAACCAGCAATCAACTTCCCCATCGATCAATACTCATCTCCCGACGCCGCCTGGAATATCACCACTTCCATATGAGACTATGTCTGCTCCCGGGTCTGCCCCAGGAAATAACATGAATCAGTTTTCCTTTCAGTCCAACTCCTCATCTCGAGTGAATCCCAACTTATTCTCCACGCAACCCATGTTCCCCGACCTTACTCCCCCTGACAACAATATAAACCTCAGT
>Ga0335073_10004643_pt1 | contig 19211 bp, 19 predicted proteins | sample Lox_Sample_22_FD_207093 | JGI IMG/M metagenome (GOLD analysis project Ga0335073, IMG submission 207093) | Soil microbial communities from Loxahatchee National Wildlife Refuge, Florida, United States - Lox_Sample_2.2 | ecosystem: Environmental > Terrestrial > Soil > Wetlands | place: USA... | reverse complement strand
TCGTCGAGGGGCCCAAGCTGCTGCTGCCGACGGCGAATCGCAGCCGCAACTGGGTGAAGAACGTGACGCAGACGCCGAAAATCTCAGTCGCGATCGGCGACGCGACTTTCAGCGGCACCGCCCGCCGCCTCGACGACGGTCCCGAGCGTCAGCACGCGCTCGCACTCGTGATGCGCAAGTACTGGTACGCGGCGCCGTTCATGATGATCGCCCGGATGCTCTTCGCGGCGGGCCTGATGACCGATGCCAGCACCGGCTTTGAAGTCGCGCTCGACGAATCGCCCGCGCCGGCGCAGGTTTGACAAGCGCGCCGTCATCCTAATAGCTAAGCCGAAGAATCCCTGGCGGAGAGTTTGCGCCGATGCCGACCAAGTACGTCCAAGTCAAAGGCTATGCGACACAGATTTATTATCGCGGCAAAACCACGCTGCCCGACGTCATTCCTGATTTCTCGCGCGGCCGCACGATCGCGCTGATTCATGGCGCCGGTTCCAACGGCCACACCTTTCATCGCCAGGTCGAGGCGCTTGGCGAGAAGCACAGTCCGGTCGCCCTCGACTTGCCGGGTCATGGCCGCTCGAGCGGCGTCGAAGGTCTGACGACGGTCGGTGATTACGCCGATTTCATCGCCGCCTGGCTCGACACGTTGAAAATAAAGTCCGCCGTGATTCTCGGCCATTCGATGGGCGGGGCGATCGCGATGGAGTTCGCGCTGCGTCATCCCGCACGCGTCGATGCGCTCGTGCTCAGCTCGACCGCGGCGAAGTTCAATGTCACCCAGGAACGAATCGATGCGCTGCGGGCGGTCTCGATGGGCCGCACGACGCAGGCGTTTAACACGGACGGCTACTCGCCTAAAACGATCAAGGACAACTTCGACGTCGTCCGCGAAGGATGGATGGAGCAGATCAAAACCGATCCGCGCGTGCGCTACGGCGACATCGTTGCCTGCTCGAAGGTCGATCTGCGTGAGGCCATTGCGAAAATCGACCAGCCGGCTTTGGTCCTCGCCGGCAAAGACGACCAGGGTACCACTGTCGATGACGCGGAGTTGATTGTCTCGAGGATTAAGGGCGCGAAACTCGAAGTCATCGCTGACGCGGGCCATTACTCGACTCGCGAGCAGCCGGCGCAATTCAACGCCGCCGTCCAGCAATTCGTCGATGGTCTTAAGTAGGAAGCAGCTTCATGAGCCTCAAACATAAAACCGCAATCGTCGGCGCGTATGAGCATCCCGCGCGATTTGCTCCGGACAAGACCGCATTTCAGATCGCCGCCGAGAGTCTGCGCGGCGCGCTCGACGACGCGGGCCTGACAATCAAGGACGTCGATGGAATCGCGTCGAGCGGGATGGCAGGCGGCATGGGCATCATCTCGCTCTGCGACTATTTGAACCTGCAGCCGAACTATATTGATTCGACGAGCGTGGGTGGCGCGTCGTTCCTGTTCCACGTCGCGCACGCGGCGGCCGCGGTAAACGCGGGATTATGCAACGTATGCGCTGTCGTGTTCGGCTCGACGGTCGCCTCGCGACCGGCAGGCGGCATGGGCGCGGGCGGTGCGGATCCATGCGATCAATATGAAGTGCCGTTTGGCGTTACGACCGTCAACGCGTACGCGATGATCGCGCAGCGCCACATGCACGACTACGGCACAACGCCCGAGCAGCTCGCCGAAATCGCGGTCACGATGCGGCTGCATGCGTCGATGAACCCGGCCGCCAAGTATCGCGAGCCGATCACGATCGATGACGTGCTGAAGTCGCGTTACATCGCGACCCCGCTGCATCTGCTCGATTGTTGCATCATCAGCGACGGCGGCGGCTGCGTGCTGGTCACATCGGAGGAGCGCGCGCGCAGCATGAAGAAGAAGCCCGTGTACCTGCTTGGAGCGGGCGAGACAGCGCGGCACACTTCCGCCGGTCATCGCGATTTCCTCGAGCTCGCGGCGTATCAATCCGGCAAGCTCGCCTTCGAGCGCGCCGGCGTGACGCACAAAGACATCGACATGGCGATGATCTACGACTCGTTCACGATCACCGTCCTGACGCAGCTCGAGAACCTGGGCTTCTGCAAGCGCGGCGAGGGTGGCGCGTTCGTGCAGGGCGGGCGGCTCCGCTTCGATGGTGAGCTGCCGCTCAACACCGACGGTGGCGGGCTCTCGTCGTGTCATCCGATGATGCGCGGGATGTTCCTGCTCATCGAGGCGACCAGGCAGCTCCGCGGCGAATGCGGTGCGCGCCAGGTGAAGGACTGCAAGACCGCGCTATGCCACGGCACCGGCGGCGCGCTCGGCACGCGTCACTCGGGCGCAACGCTCGTACTCGGAACGGAATAGGCAGGAGCATCGACAATGGCTGAACAGCAGAAGAAATACACAAAGCCCCTGCCGCAGATCGACGAGGAAAGCCGCCCCTACTGGGAGGCGTTGCAGCGGCACGAATTGTACATCCAGAAATGCCGCGCCTGCGGCCATCAGTTTTTTCATCCGCGCGCCGAATGCCCCGATTGCCTCTCGCCCAACCCCGAATGGGTCAAGTGCAAGGGCAGCGGCAAGGTGTACACCTTCAGCGTGACGCATCAGAATCCGACGCCCGGATTTCGCGAGGCGCTGCCGTATGTGCTCGCCTATGTCGAGCTCGACGAGGGCGTGAAAATGCTCACCAACCTTGTCGACTGCCAACCGGATACGGTTAAAATAGGGATGCCCGTCGAGGTCGTATACGAGGATGTCACGCCCGAGGTGACGCTCGCGAAATTTCGCCCGGCGAGGTGAGGATAACCGCCCTGAGCACAATCCTTGATCTGCATACCCATAGCGAAGCTTCGGAAGACAGCCGCGCGCCGGTAGAGGCCTATCTCAACTGGATCAAGCTGCGTCACGCCGAACGGCCGCTCGATGGAATCGTGCTGACCGAGCATCGGCAGTACAACCGCGAAGGCGAGTATCGTCCGCTCGAGGACAAGTTCGGACTGATGGTGCTGCGTGCGTCGGAAGTCGAGACCAACTACGGTCACATGCTCGTCTTCGGCGTGAATGACGACATTCTGGCGCGCTTTGATTTCGCCAATATCCGGCTCGATGCGCAGACTGTGATCGACGAAGTCGCGAAGATGGGCGGGATCGTGGTCCCGTGTCATCCGGGGCGGCCGAATATCGGACTGTATGAGCATTACCAGGCAAAGCCTGCGCTGGAGAACGTCGTCGCGGTCGAGGCGCTTAACGGCGGCTCGCGCAAGGGCGAGGACGAGCGCAGCGAGGAGCTCATCGCGAAGTTCGGCTATGCTGCAACGGGCGGCTCCGACAGCCATCTCGTCAGCCTGATCGGCCTTTGCGCAACGCGCTTCACCGCTGATATCAAGACGATCGATGACCTCGTGCGCGAGCTCAAATCCGGCAACTACGAACCGGCCGACTTCCGTCCGCGGCGCAAGACCGTGCCGCACGCCGTCGCGGTAGAGACGAGATAACAAATGGTCGATTACGATCCAGCAATAATCAACAAGGTGTTTGAGACCACCGATCCGGTCGAGGTCAAACCTCATCGGATTGCGGAATACTGCGCCGCGGTCGGCGAGACCAATCCGCTCTTCACCGATGAGGAAGCGGCGAAGAAGGGACCGTATGGATCGCTGATCGCGCCGCCGTCGTTCGCGGTCACGTTCCGCAACGGACGCAACTTCTTTCAGCATATTCCGCGCTTCGGCAAGCGCGGCTTCGACGCGGGCAAGGACGTCGAGTTTGTGGCGCCGATTCACGCGGGCGACAAGATCGTGCTGAGCTCGGCGGTCAAGGAAATCTACGACAAGACCGGACGCACGGGCACGATGGTGTTCGTCGTGATCCGATCGACGCTCACCAACCAGAAGGGCGAGGTCGTCGCGCATATCGACCATCGCTTCATGAACCGTCCCTGACGGAATTCGCTGCGGGAATCAAAAAAACGTGAAGAGCTTCCAGGAAATCAATGTCGGCGACACTCTCGGCCCGCTCGAACTGCACGTGAGCAAGGACCAGGTCCGCGCGTACGCGAAGATCATGGGTTTCGGCGATATCGCCGGGCGCTTCACCGACGAAGAAGCGGCCAAGAAGGAGGGGCTCCCGGGGATCATCCTGCCCGGCAACATGAGCCTCGGACTTTTGACCAAGCTCGTCACCGACTGGATCGGCGCCGATGGTGGCGCGCGCCTGTCGCGAATCGGCACCACGTACCGCGTGCCGGTACAGCCCGATCGCACGATCATGATTCACGGCTTTGTGACCAACACCAACGCCGCCGATCGCACGGCGGAGATCGACGTGTGGGTCGAGAATGAAGACGCCGAGCGCCTCGTGACCGGCACCGCAACGGTGGAGTTCGCGAAGTAATGGAGCCGCGATACATTACGCCCGAGCATCGCACGTTCCGCGAATCGCTGCGCTCGCATATCCAGCGGCATATCGCGCCGCACGCGCTCAAATGGGAAGACGCGCGCAAGGTTCCGCGCGAGGCGTGGCTTGAGATGGGCCGCCTGGGATTTCTCTGCCCGTGGGCTGATCCCAAGTACGGTGGCAGCGGCGCGGATTTCGGCTACAGCGCCATCTTGCGTGAAGAAATGGTCCGCTCGGGATCGACGGGCCTCTCCGAAGGCGCCGCGGTCCATACCGATATCGTTGCGCCATATTTCGAGCGCTTCGGCTCCGAGGAGCAGAAGCAGCGCTGGCTTCCCGGATGCGTCAGCGGTGAGTTCATCGCGGCGATCGGCATGACCGAACCCGACGCCGGTTCCGATGTCGCGGGAATCCGCACTAGCGCGGTCCGCGACGGCGATCATTACGTCGTCAATGGTCAGAAGATATTCATCACCAATGGCATGAACTGCGATCTGATCCTGATGGCGGTGCGGACCACGCCGCAGTCGCAGGCGGGGCCGCGTCATAGTGGTGTCAGCCTGCTAGTGATCGAAAACGGTACGCCCGGGTTCATCAAGCATCGCCAGCTCGACAAGATGGGCCTGCATGGCCAGGACACGGCGGAACTCTTCTTCGAGGATTGCCGCGTGCCCGTATCGAACCTGCTCGGCCAGGAGGGCGCGGGCTTCAAGTACCTGATGCAGAACCTGCAGCGCGAGCGGCTCATCGTCGCGATCGGATGCCAGGCGTATTCCGAGTGGATGCTCGAGAAGACGATCGCATACACGCAGACGCGCAAAGCGTTCAACAAACCGATCGCGGCGTTTCAGCACAACTCATTCAAGCTCGCCGAGATGGCGACCGAAGTTAGAATCGGCCGCTCCTTCATCGATCGCCTCGTCGATACCTTCATCGAGGGCAAAGAAGACATCACGACCGAAGTCTCGATGGCGAAGTGGTGGATCAGCGAGAAGGCGAATCAGATCGCGTACGAATGCGTGCAGCTCCACGGCGGCTATGGCTTCATGCGCGAGTTCGAGATCTGCCGCGACTACATGGACGTGCGCGCGATGCCGATCTACGCCGGCACCAATGAAGTGATGAAGCAAATCATCGCCAAGCGCCTCGGCTTCGGCGAGTAGCGACACCGATCGAGCTCCTGAAAATAGCCTCGACTGCGGCTGGAGGCCATGGCGGAAGCCGCACGCCGGAGACGCGGCTGTTCGGCCTCCGGGGGCAATCAGCGGTGCGGGTGCAGCGCCAGGAGTAAGAAATCTCGCCGATCACTTTAGTGCAAATCGCGGCACAAACCGGGTTACACTCAGCTCCACGAGGTAACTCCGATGCTGACAACCGTAAAAGAGTTCCTGCAGCAGGTGATGCGCGACTTCTCTCAGGATGAATGTCCGTCGATGGCGGCGGCGTTGGCATATGCGACTTTGTTCGCGCTGCCCTCGCTCTTGTTGATAGTCATTTTCATTGCCGGACTCGTTCTCGGGCCCAAAGCGGCGAGCGGCCAGATCGAGGCGAGGTTGAGCGGCGCCATGGGGGCCCAGGCGGCGGCGCAAATCCAGACCATGGTCAGCAACGTGGCTGAGAACCGCAAAGGCGGGTTAGTCGCGACGGCGCTTGGAATCGTGGGGCTTCTTCTCTCGGCTACTGGCGTGCTGATGCAGCTTCAGCAGTGTCTCAACAAGGCCTGGAAGGTAAAGGCCGTCGGCTCCGGCGTCCGGAATTTCGCGATGAAGCGCGTGCGCTCAGGCCTGCTCCTGGTGGGCGCCGGTGTCTTGGCAATGATTTCGGTGGCAGCGAGTTCGGCGATTTCGGCCCTGGCCAAGATGCTGCCTTTTGCGGGAGCTGCGCACGCGGGCGAGGTTTTCACGTCCCTTGCGATGTTCACGTTGATCTTTGCCGCAATTCTCAAAGTGATGTCCGACGTAGAGTTGCGCTGGAGCGACGTCTGGGTGGGAGGGTTTTTCATCGCGATATTGTTCGTGGTCGGGAAATTCCTGCTCGCGATTTACCTCGCTCATGCTGGAAAGGCGAGCGCCTACGGAGCCGCCGGCTCGCTCGCGCTGATCCTGATGTGGACTTACTATTCGGCGCTCATCTTGCTCCTGGGAGTTGAATTGACCCAGGTCTGGGTCCGTCGCGGCGGGCGCGATATTGAGCCGAAAGAAGGCGCCGTGCGACTCGTTTCGGTCTGACTTCGTGAGCCGATCGAGTCGTTTCAGAGTCAAAGACAGAAGAAAAAATCACTACCAGGAAACAAATGCACCAAGGCATCAGCGCCGCGCCTCTTCGAAAACTGTTTCGGACTTTGTGGCTTCGTGCCTTGTTGGTGCTCAGTCATCCGAGAGTTTGAAAAGGATCGACCTAAGGCTCGTGCCACATCTTGCCGTCGGCGATGATTAGTTTCTCGGCGGCGACTGGTCCCCAGGTGCCAGCGGAATAATCCTGGATCGGTGAGCGGCCGCGATCCTGCCATCCGTCGAGGATACCCTGGACGAACTCCCAGGACTTCTCGACGAACGAGCCGCTCGGGAACAGCGTATGATCGCCGTCCATCACATCGAGTAAGAGCCGCTCGTACGCGTCAGGCGATACGCCCCCGCCGAATGCATTTTCATAGCTGAGATTCATCCGCACCGGCCGCAGCGACAGGTCGAGGCCCGGCTGCTTCGCCATTACGTCGAACGAAAATCCTTCGTCAGGCTGGATGCGAATCGTCAGCAGGTTCGCCGGCAGCGTCGAATCGCGGTTGAAGAGAATCTGCGGCACGTCCTTGAACTGTACGAAGATCGAGCTCGCGCGCTTGGGCAATCGCTTGCCGGTGCGGATATAGAACGGCACACCCGACCATCGCCAATTGTCGACGTAGGTCTTCAGCGCGACGAAGGTCTCGGTCATCGAGTTGTCGGGGATGCCCTCCTCGTCCATGTAGCCGACTACCGGCTTGCCTTCCTCCGAGCCTGCGGTGTAGCGGGCGCGTACGGTGTTGCTGCGCACGTTCTCGCTGCGCAATGGCCTCAAGGCGCGCAGCACGTTGAGCTTCGATTCTTCGATCGCGTTGGCGTCGAGCGAAACCGGCGGCTCCATCGCGAGCATCGAGAGCGTTTGCAGGATGTGATTCTGAACCATGTCGCGCAACGCGCCGGCGCCGTCGTAGTACATCGCGCGCGTGCCGAGACCTTCCTCCTCGGCGACCGTTATCTGCACGTGATCGACATTGCGCGAGCCCCACAGGCGCTCGAAGATATTGTTGCCGAAGCGCAGCACCAGCAGGTTCTGCAGCGTCTCCTTGCCGAGGTAATGATCGATGCGAAAGATCTGTGACTCGTCGAGATGCTTCAGCAGGGTGCGGTTGATTTCGAGCGCGCTCGAGAGATCGTGGCCGATCGGCTTTTCGACCACGATGCGCGCGAAGTGCGGCGAGCCCGGCGCCACCAGCAACCCGGCTTCCTCGAGGCGCTGCACGCTGTCGATAATCGCTTCGGGCGGCACCGACAAATAGAAGATGCGATTGGGCGGAATCTTGCGCGCCTTCTCGATCTCCTCGAGCTTGCTCTTGAGCCGCGTGAAGCCGTCCGGTTTGTCGAGGCCCGACAGGTAGTCAAGTCCCTCGGAGAAAGTCTGCCAGCACTTTTCATCGACCTTCAGACGCGAGAAGCGATCGGTCCAGTCGCGCGCGCTCTTGCGGAAGTCGTCGAGCGAGATCTCGCGCCGCGCAAAACCCAGCACGGCGCTCTGCGGCGACATCAGGCCCTGGCCGCACGCGACGAGATTGTACAGCGCCGGAATCAGCTTGCGCTTGGCGAGGTCGCCCGAAGCGCCGAAAATCACGACCGTGCATGGCGGCGCGGCATGGGTCTTCTGGATTGTCAGTATCTGGTCCATCGCACAGGCCTCTCAATCGATGATGCGGTGTCGAAGTCGGCTTAGCTTGGCATCGCTCGACTCAAGTGTGGCACGTTGCCGAATTCATGAAAAAGGACTTCGTCGCATCTGATGCTCGGCGTCGAGGATAGTTTCGCCGCACTTGCGAATCGGTTAAGCTGTCGCGACTGCAGTGATGACCGCCGATATCTCCAAGGAAGCTGCGCTGCGCGAATGGATTCCCGTTGCGCTTTGGGGGCTGGTGATTTTCACGCTGTCCACCTCAGCGTTTTCGGCGGCCAATACCGCCAAGATCATCGATCCGCTGCTGCGCGCGATTATCCCCGGCATCTCAGGCCCGGCGATCGACATCGGTCACGCGCTGATTCGCAAGGCCGCACATTTCACTGAATACTGCATCCTATTCTGGCTCCTCATCCGCGGGCCGATGGCGGGGCGGCCGTATCAGGCGCTGATGCTGTGCGTGATCTACGCGATGCTCGACGAAGGCCACCAGATCTTCGTCCCCGGCCGCACCGCGTCGCTGTACGACGTTGCGCTCGATTCCACCGGTGCGCTCTTTAGCCGCTTCCTCAACGCCGCCGTCCAGGAACTAAGCTGATGGGGCGACCAAGCGGTCGCGGGAGTGCTCGAGGATTTCCATCGTCTGGCGGTAACCCTGCTCGATCGCGGACTCCCATGAATGCCAGTCGAGCATGCCCATGTTGCCGAGCCGCGGCTCGATCAGGACATCGACCTGCTGACGGCGCAGCTTGACCTGCGCTTCGCTGTTCACCATGCCGGCGCTCATCAAGAGGCCGATGATGTTCGGCGTGCCGCGGCGCTTGGCGCTCAGCAGTTGCCATAACGAACGGCCTTCGAGGTCGTCGGCGTCTGCTGTCAGCACGTGCTCTCTGGCGACATCGACGCCGACCACGCGCCCACGGCGCATCGCGCTCATAACATCGACGGGCAAATTGTTCATTACGCCGCCATCGATCAGGATCTGATTGTTATCGATCACAGGCGGCAGCACGCCTGGGATCGCGATACTGGCTCGCACCGCGCGCCACAGCGGACCGAGCCGATGAACCTTCGCCTGGCCCGAAGTGAGATTCGACGAAGTGCAAAAGAAGGGACGCCAGCAATCCTCGATAAGCGCATCGCCGAAATGCTCGCGCAGGAGGCGCGATACCTTGCGCCCACGCACGACGGCGACGAGTGGCAGCGTGTAGTCGCTGAGAGGATTGGTCAGCACGAAGGCGCGCTTCAGATGATCGACGGTTTCGTCAAGTTCCCATTCGAGCGCCGCCGCACCGGCGATCATCGAGCCCATGCTGGTGCCGCCGGTCATGTCGAATGGAATCCCGGCGGCGTTGAAGGCCTTCATCACGCCGATATGAGCGAAGCCGCGCGCGCCGCCTCCTGAGAACACCAAGCCAACCGCGCGTCCCGAGATGAGCCGCGCCACGCGCGCGATGTCGGCGCGGCGCCTATCGCGCACATGATAGTGAAATCCTACGTTGAAGCGCGCGAGCATCTCCTCAATTCGCTGCGTGCGCGGCGCTCCTGAACCATGAATGAACACCATCTCGATTTGCTCGCCGCGCACCGCCGCGGGCATCACGCTGAGCGCTGGCGGTTCCGACTCGGGCGGGCGTTCGGCCGCGGCGAGCAACAGGATCCGATCGGCCTGGCGCACGCAGAGCCGTGTCCACTCCGACGGATCGTAATCGGCCTGGTAGAGGACAGTGTCGTGCGCCTCTTCGAGCGCGGTGAACCATTCCGTGTCGCGCTCGGCCGCGCGGCGGTCGACGGCGATCACGCGCGTACCGAGCTCGCCGAGCGCGCCTTCGAGCGCGCGCGCAAATTCGGCAGGATCGATCGCGCGGGTCAGCGGAACGATCGCGATCGTCGAACATGAGCCCGTCGCGGCCGTCCGATGCGACGTGCGTTCGAGGCGCTGCACGAGCAGGCGCGTGATGAAGCGCATGATCGCGGGATGGCGCTCGGCGAGCAGCTCGAATGACTGCTTGGTGAGCCGCAGCAACTCCGAGTCGCGCATCGCGACGACGGTGGCGCTGCGCGGCGAGCCGGACAAAAGCGCCATTTCACCCACGGTCTCGCCGGGAGTGATGTGACTGATGATCGTTTCGCGCCCTTCGGAGTCCGCCGTGACGACGCCGAGCCGCCCGGCAACGACTACGAACAGCGAATCGTCCTGCTCGCCCTCGCGGAACAGCACCCATCCTCCCGGCAGCCCCTGCCATTCGAGTTCGCCCGCGAGCGCGTCGAGCTCGTGCGGCCGCAGTTCTTTGAACAACGCAAGCCTGCTGAGCTTCGTGCGCAATTCGTTCGGCCTGCCATTGGCGCCGGCATCGCGAATCAAGCTTACTGCGGTCATCGAAGTTGCAACCTCAACATCTAGCCGAGCACCATGCCGCGGCCCGGCTCGTTGCGCTTCATCAGGAAGACGAACGGAATCATGCACGCGCTCAGCACCGCCATCAGATAGAACGCATCGATGTACCCGAGCGTCGCGGCCTGCGCCTGCAATCCCTGGTAGAGTCGCGCGTAGGTCTGGCCGAGAGCGTGCGACGCGCTGAGACCCTGATGATGCAACTGGCTCGTTACGTTAATTGCGAAGCTGCGCAGCGGACCGTCGTAGCTGGTCGCGTGCTCGACGAGATTTGCCTGGTGCAGTTGCGCGCGCTCGGTCACCACCGCCGAGCTGAGTGCGATACCGACGCTGCCGCCGATGTTGCGCGCCAGATTGATCATGCTCGAGACGTCGTCGTTATGCTCGGCGGCGACGCCTGTGTACGCCATTGTGTTGATCGGCACGAACAAAAATGCGACGCCGACTGCCATGTAAACCCGCAGCATCATCGTATTGTAGTAGTCGATTTGCGGATCAATGATCGTCATGTGATAGAGCGCTGCGACACAGGTCGCAAACCCGATCGCGATAAGCCAGCGCGCATCGAAGCGCGCCACCAGCGCGCCCGCCAGCGGCATGAGCAGCATCAGCGTGAACCCTCCAGGCGACAGCGCCATGCCCGCGCGCTCGGCGCTCCATCCGAGCAGTACCTGCACGTATTGCGGCAGCAGCACGATACTGCCGTAGAGCACGAAGCCGAGCACGAACATCAGGAGCGTCGAGATCGCGAAGGTGCGATTGCGAAAGAGGCGCAAGTTAACAACCGGTCGGCGATGGCTCGTCTCCCAGATGATCAATAACGCCAGTGACGCCATCCAGACGATCGCGAGGATCAAAATGAGATGCGACGAGAACCAGTTCGCCTCTTCGCCGCGATCGAGCATGATCTGCAGCGGACCTAGAAACGTCGCCACGAGCACCAGCCCGGTAAAATCGATACTCAGGCCGCGCCGCCACGCCATCTTGCGCTGGCGCACGAGATACGGCGGATCCTCGATCATGCGATAGGTGAGAATCAACGACAGAATCCCGGCCGGCAGGTTGATGAAGAAGAGCCAGCGCCATGAATAGTGATCCGTGATCCAGCCGCCGAGCGCGGGACCGATCGCAGGTGCCAGAATGACCGCCATGCCGTAGATCGCAAACGCCATCCCGCGTTCTTCGGGCGCGAACGTGTCGGCCAGGATTCCCTGCTCGCTTGGGCCGAGACCGCCGCCGCCCGCGCCCTGCGCGACGCGAAATATGATCAGCATCCACAGCGACGAAGCCATCCCGCATACCATCGAGCTCAGCGCGAACACCGCGACGCATCCCATGTACAGGCGCTTGCGGCCGAAGACGGTCGAGAGCCACGCGCTGATCGGCAGCACGATCGCGTTTGCGACGAGATACGACGTCAGCACCCAGGTGCTTTCGTCGAGCGTCGCGCCAAGTCCGCCCGCGATATGCGGCAATGCGACGTTGGCGATACTGGTGTCGAGCACCTCCATGAAGGTCGCGATCGTGATGCAGAGCGCGATCACCCAGCGATTGTGACGCGGGCGCCACGCCGCGGTCGGCTTCAGATGAGCGTGGCGATGTACAGGTGGATGGCTCTTTGGGGCGGCATTCATTTGAGCCAGACCGTGGCTTCGACCGACATCCCGGGCCGCAAGCGTTCGATATCCTGCTGGCCATCGAGGCGAATCCGCACCGGGATGCGCTGGACGATTTTCACGTAGTTGCCGGTCGCGTTTTCGGGCGGCAAGAGGCTGTACTTCTCACCGCTCGCGCCCGACAGGCTTTCGACGGAGCCGGTGAAATCGCGATCGAAGGTGTCGATATGGATTGTCGCAGGCTCGCCGCGACGCATCCGCGAGAGCTGCGTCTCCTTGAAGTTTGCAGTCACCCACAAATCGTCATTGCGGACGATGGCGAGCAGCTCCTCGCCGGGATCGACGTGCTGTCCCACTTCGACCGAGCGTTTGCCGACGATTCCATCGACTGGCGCGACGATCTTCGTATAGCTGAGATTGAGCAGCGCCTGGTCGAGCGTTGCCTTGGCGGCGGCTGCACCGGCTACGCGCGCGGCGCGAACTTTCTCGACCGATTCCGCAGCGGCAGCCTCCGCGGCGAGCGTCGCGGAGTCGACCTTTGCCGTCGCCGATGCCTGATCGAACTCCTCGAGCGACGAGACGCCGTTGTGCGACAGCACCTGGTAGCGGCCCTCGTCGCGCTGCGCCTTGGTGTCGGCGGCGCGCGCTGCCTTCACGCGCTCGATGGCGGTCTCGTAGTCCTTGGCCGACATATCGATCTGCGCGCCTGCCTGATCGTAGTTGGCGCGCGCCTCCTCGACGGCGACCTGGTAGTCGCGCGGATCGATATCGGCGAGCAGTTGTCCCGCTTTCACGCGCTGGTTGTCGTCAACGTAAACATGCAGCACCGTGCCGCTGATACGCGGGCTTATCGGATCGATGTGGGCATCGACCTGCGCGTCGTCGGTGGTCTGGTAGGAATTGAAATAGACCAGCGCGCGCCGACCGGCAGGAAAAGCGGCGGCCGCGATGATCAACAGAATCAGCGCGGTAACCGGGTTGCGGCGCAGCCAGGCCGCGAGCCGCACCGGCAGCGCGCGGGATTGGCCGGGCACTTCGTCGAGTTCTTCTTCGAGTTCCTCGCGGTCGCGGCGCAGGCGCTCGACCTCCTCGTGAAGTCGAAGGACTTCGCGCCTCAGCAGCAGGTGATCTTCGTAAAGGTGTGCGGCGATCGAGCTTTCTTCGCCGTTTTGCAATTCGGGCGATTCGGGATCGGTCCGGGCACTGAGGTCGCGCTCGAGACCATGAACTGCCGGTTTCTGCGCCATGAACAATCCGCCAGACTGTCCGTTTTTACTCCCTTCTGTCGTGGTCTGGCGCGGCGAACTATAGCCCAAGACCGTCGAAGCGCAAAGCGCGAACTTTTAAGTAGCTTGGATAATCTCTTTGTTGCGCGCGCGAGCTTTCAGGCGCTGCCGCTTTCGAGCTGCGACGAGATCCGATCGATCCGGCCGAAGTAGGCGCGCAGGTTCGGCAGTGTCGCGGGAATCTTCAGCTCACCCGTGAAGGCGAGATAGAACAACTGGCCGTATAAGCAAAAGTCAGCCAGCCCGATGCGCCCGGTAAGGAACGCCTTGCCCTCGAGCTGCGCCTCGAACGGCGCCAGCGCCTGGTTCACGCGCGCCCAATTCGCTCGGTCGTCAGCGATCATGCGATCGACGAAGCCCCTGCCGTATTTGCGCTCGCGGATGAAGGTCCACATCGCGCCGCGATCGATTCCCTGCCGCGTGTAATATTCGCGCTCATCGGCAAGTGCGACCGGGTAGATCGATTCCTCGAGATGATTGTCGATGTAATCCGCGAGCACGCGATGGAGCCCGGCCCATCCTGGCGGCATGATCGTCGGCTCGGGATAGAGCGCTTCGAGGCGCGCGGCAATCTTCGCCGAATCGATAATTGTCTCGCCGTCAGCCAGAGTCAGCGCGGGAACCATCATTTGTCCCGTCGCGAGCAGCAGCTCCTTGCGCTCGAGGTAATCGACTTCGACGATTTCGAATTCGACGCCCTTAAATTCAAGGATCTTGCGCGCTTTCGCGCAGAACGGACTGCCGAGAAACTGGTAGAGCCTCGCCTGCATCCTTATCACCAGCAAATTTCCAGATTCGCCGCCGAATCGTAGCACACGGCGTGACTCCGCAACCGTCGATGGCGCGCGAAATGCGAAGAACGAACGCCCAATACGTGCGCATCTATTAACATTTCAAGTCGCCTCTCTGGAACATACGACGTCATAAAGTTAGTAGCTGAGATCGGTCCTGGGGGGTCTGAGCGGCGTTGTAAATTTCTGTGACACGCGATTTTCGATCAGGCTCACCGCGCAGGATAAAGCGGACCTCGTCGCGTTTCTGCAAGCGCTGTAATTAAGACGCGCCCCGACCTAGGTCGAGTGCATCTGCGCGACGGCGCGCAGGACTTCGTCGAGATCGGTTTGATCGAACGACGGCCGCACGAAGTCTGCCGCGCCGAGAACCGCGGCCGAAGCGGTGTGCATCACCGCGAGCACGAGCATGCCCGCGCGATGCGCGGCCTCGATTCCGGCGGCAGTGTCCTCGACGACCAGACATTCGTTTGGTAGCACCGGATCGCGCTGGCGCAGCAGGAATCCGATTCGGCCGAGCGCGAGGTTGAACCCGTCGGGATCAGGCTTGCCGCGTGCGACGTCTTCCGCGGCGATTATGTCGAGGAACAAAGCGCGCAGGTCTGCGCTGCGCAGGATGGTCTCGGCTTCGTGGCGCAGCGTGCCCGTCACCAGCATCAAGGGAAACCGCGCGTGGCATCGGCGGACGAAGTCGGCGGCGCCGGGGAAAAAGACATTGCGCCCCGCGAGCATCGCCAGGTAGAGCCCGCTCTTGCGCTTGATGTACCCGGCGATGCGGGCCTCATCTGCGGGCTTGCCGTGCTCGCGCAGTACGGCAGCGAAACAGTCGTGATCGTTCAGCCCGATGAAGCGCGTAAAGTACGCGTCACGTGCGATCGGCGCGCCGGCGTTGCCAAGAATCTCGCTGAACGCCTCGAAGTGAAGCGGCTCGGTATCGACCAGAGTACCGTCGAGATCGAACAAAACGGCGCGAATCACGACTAAACCTTGGCCGCGAACAGCGCGACGATCGCGCGTTGCCGCGGCTCACCGCTGATGAGCGCCCGGCCGCCTTCGATCGTCATGTCGAGCTCGCTGCGGACCCCGAATTTTCCCGGCAGGTAGATGCCCGGCTCGACGGAGAAGCACGTGCTCTCGATAAGGCGGCGATCGTCGAGAGTCTCAAGCGAATCGAGATTGGCCCCTGTGCCGTGGACCTCGCGGCCAATCGAATGGCCCGTGCGATGAACGAACTGCGCGCCGAAACCGGCCGCCTCGATGACGCTGCGCGAAGCGCGATCGGCTTCGCGACCACTTACGATTTCGCCTGCCGCAACTTTGCTTTGCACCAGTGCAATTGCCGCGTCGCGGGCGCGCGCCACGATGTCGAATATTCGCCCATGCTCGTCGGGAACGCGCTCGCCGGCGAACGCCGTCCAGGTGAAGTCGGCGTAAATCGAATCCGCACCTGACTCTTTCGCCCACAAATCGAGAAGCACGAAGTCGCCGCGCCCGATCTCGCGATCGTTGCCGGGCGCCGGACCAAAATGAGGATCAGCGCTATGCTCGTTGACGGCCACGATCGGTGGTTCATGTGCAATCATCCCGTGCGCTGCGATACGTTCCATTACGAACGCCTGGATCGAACATTCGCTGGCGGGCTCGCCGGAAACGATCCGGCCCGCGAGTTCGGAGAAAGTTTCATCGACGATGATACGCAGGCCGCGCGCGGCGCGATGATGGCTCTCGAGTTGCGCGGGTGTCAGCGTTGCCTCGAAGCGCTGAACCAGGTCCGCCGCCGAAACAACTTCGACGCCGAAGCTGCGCACGAGTTCAACCGTGCCGGCATCGACGCGCGAGACATACGGAATCGCGGCCGCGGGCGAGTAGTTCATCGCGATTCGGCGTGCACCTTTCAGGACGCCGGCGAGCGCCGAGCTCAGCTCGTCGTGGGATCGGTAGACCATCTTGCGCGCCGGCAAGGCATCCAGGCGATGCGCTTCGACCGCGGAAACGATCGCAACCGGCTCACCGGTGGCCGGCACGTAGCAAAACCATCGACGCGTTGTGGTTCCTTCGGTGGCGAGTTGCAGAATCCGGTAGGCGAGCGGATCGCTCAGGCGAAAGTCGTAGAAGAGCCATCCGTCGAGCTGCGCATCGAAAAGAGCGGCGGCGATTTCGGCGAGCCGCATCATGTCTGTTGCGCGCGGAACCGCGCACCCCATGCGTGCACATGCATAGGATCGATCCTCACGATCGGATTCTTCTCAGGCACCATCGTCATCGCCCGATACTGCACATACTTGTCGCGCAGATATCGCAGCGCGAGCATGTACTCCTGCGGATCGTCAACCACCCGCGCCGTGCCGCGAATCAGCACATAGCCGAGCTGTGTCCAATCTTCCTCGTAGTGATCGACCACCAGCGCGACGCTCGGATTCGCCGCGATATTGCGCATGCGCTTGAGCGCCAGGCCCTCTTTCGATTTGGGCTTCTCGTCGATCGCGAAGTAAAAGCGCGTGCCGTCGAACCAGAAGCAGAGCGGCACGTTATGCGGCGTGCCTTCGGCATCGGCGGTCGCCAGATGACCAACGCGCGCCGCAGTCAGAAATGACGCAACGCGCGGTTCGAACTGCAGGGGCGGCTGCTCGGCCATCAGCGCTGCTCCATCCGCGTGAGCGCCGAGCGTGCCGCACGCTGCATCGATTCGTCGCCTTCAGTTGAGGCGGCGCGCTCGAGCGCCGCGCGCATCCGCGGCGAAGAATTGGCAATCGTGCCGAGGGTTGCGGCCGCCGCGCGCCGCACACCGGGATCGGGATCTGATTCGAGACATCGCAGGGCAATTTCGGCCGCCGCCTCGCGCGAGTTTTCAAGCCGCACGAGTGCCGCCAGCGCGGCGAGTCGTAGATGATGCGAGCCGGCGCGGCTGGCGGACTCGATCGCTTCGAGCACGGCGGGACCGCTCGCGCGGAGATCGCGCAAACAATAGAGGGCCATCCGGCGCGCGACCGCATTATCATCGTGTGCCAGTGTCAGCAGGCGGCCGATCACCGTCTCACGATTCGCTTCGCCGAGAAGCAGCACGAGACCCGACGCGGCCCATCTGACATCGCCGTCATCGTTTGCGAGCGCGGCGAAGAGCGCGTCCGCCGCATGATGCGCATGCTCTCCGGCGCCGAGCCGCGCGAGCGCGTAGGCCGCGGGCCATCGCGCGCGCAGGTCGCTGCTATCGAGCACCTCGCGCAGCTTGAGCTGCGCGCGATTGTCATGTAGCGCGATCGCAGCGAAGGCGTCTGCGGCGCGGCGCTGAATCGCTTTGCTCTCGGCCCCGAGGCATCGCGCGAGAGCGTCAAGCGCGCGCGGCGAGAGCTGTACGTCGCCGTTTTCGGCAAGGTGCATCAGCGCGTCGAGTGTGCGCGCGGGATCGCCCAGCGCGTCGGCGAGCGAATCAATCCCGATGTCGATACCGTCTCTCATGCGGCCTTCACTATCAGTTGCACGAGATTCGACAAGTCGCCAATGCCAAGGAAGTAGTTGTCGCGGCCCGCAAACGTCTTAACTACCGCGCGCGACATCGTTGGAAAGTCGAGGCATGCGCCGCGGAGCTCGCGGTCGAGCGCGGTTAGACCGGGTGAGTTGGCGATGAAGTCGCCCGCAAGCATCAGATGATCGATGGTCTGGTTGTCGCGCAGGGCGATGCGAGTTTCGATTGCACCGAGTTGGGCAGTCATTCGCGAGGCAAGTTTGAATTCGCTGCCCAATCGACGCTGCAGCCATCCCGATTCCATCAACGTCGCGCCGCGATCGCGGCCACGCTTGGTTTCGTCCGCGGTGAGATCGCGCGCGTCGATTGCGCCATGCTGCGCCCGATAACCGGCCATTAACGCATCGGCGATCTCGCTGAACCCAGGCTCGCGATTCAGTTCGCGCGCGAGCGTCGTGGAATTTTCTGAATCGTACATCGCACACGCAAGCCGGCCGTCCGGGTCGGCATGCTCGAGATCGAGCACCAGATCGTGCATGCCGCGGCTTAGCGCCAGCGACGCTTCGAACAGCAACGCGCCGTTGCTATCGGTCTCGAAGCTACACATCGCGAGTTCACGCCGATCCAAGGTTACCGCGTCGCGACCGGGGTAGAAACATTTCAATTTGAGAGCGTCCAGCGCCGCGAGCAGTCCACGGGCGTAGCGATTAATGACTTGATCGGGTTTGATGCGCGCGTCGCGCTCCGGCAACAAGGCGGTGAGATGCGGCAGTATCAAGGCGACGCCGATCCATCCTTCGCCCGCGCCGACGATTCGTCCGCCAGTCAGCCGCCGCGTCAGGGTGATTCCGTCGCATTCGGCCGGACCGTCGTAGAGATGATGTCTGCCGATCGAGATGGCGCGGCCCGCCAGCGCATACACCAGCATGACAGGATTCGCTGCCCGGCTCGCGACGCGCTCCATGAAGTGAAGCTCGAGTCCGAGCAGGTCCGCCGCAGTAAGCGACGGGATGAGGATGGCGTCGAGTACGGCCACAATCTCGATGCTATGCGCGGCGCGGGCGGTGCGCCAATCAGTGCTCTTCGCCGAAAAGAAAAATCGACACGGCGATCATCGAGAACATCACGTTCGGTATCCACGCCGCGACCCATGGCTGGAGCAGACCCGAGCGCCCGAACGACGACGTAATTCCGAGCGCGAGCCAATAGCCGAAGCCGATCACGATCGCGAGGCCGAAGCTGCGGCCGAGACTCAGATGGCGCGGCAGCGGGTCGAGGCTCAGCACCATCCCGAGCGCGACCATGATCAGGCATGCCAGCGGCATCGCGTATTTCAGATCGCGATCGACAATATAGCCGCCCGGGTCG
>Ga0335073_10004641_pt1 | contig 19216 bp, 13 predicted proteins | sample Lox_Sample_22_FD_207093 | JGI IMG/M metagenome (GOLD analysis project Ga0335073, IMG submission 207093) | Soil microbial communities from Loxahatchee National Wildlife Refuge, Florida, United States - Lox_Sample_2.2 | ecosystem: Environmental > Terrestrial > Soil > Wetlands | place: USA... | reverse complement strand
CAGAGCGGCACGGTCCTCGTCATAACGAGGGCTGTCCAGATGCGCGTGCGAATCAATCATCACTACTTCAGGCGCGCCCCAACCGGCACCTCTTCGAGGAAGCCCGCCAGCACCGGCCGTCCCCCTTCGATCGACGCCGCGACAATCATCCCGTTCGACTCAAGCCCCCGCAGCTTCCGCGGCGCCAGGTTCGCCACGATCACCACCTTGCGTCCGATCAGCGACTCCGGCTCATAGGCCTCAGCAATTCCCGCCAGGATTTGTCGCGTCTCCGTACCCAGATCGACTTCGAGGCGCAGTAGTTTATCGGCCTTCGGCACGCGTTCGGCGACCTTTACCTGGCCGACGCGCAACTCCACTTTGGAGAAATCGTCGATGGTGATTTTGCCCTCTGCGGGAGCCGGAGCTGACGCAGTCGCGGGGACAGAGGCCGGGGTCACCCCGGTTAGCGTCCCGGTGACCGGAGCTGGCGGAAGCGTTCGCGTGCCCGGAAGTTCTCGCGCGTCCTCGGGGCCGCTGGGCGTAGCCGGCTGGGCGTGGACGTGTGAGGCCACCGCTTTGTCTTTGCGCGTCCCGATGGTTTCGCGGACCGTCTCCGCAATGGCGTTCTCGATAGCCACCACCGCAGCCGTCTCGGTGGTCGACTCCGTTATGGCAACGGCCAGCCCGTCAACCAGGGAGTGGAGCCTCGAGATGCGCGGCTCGTCGGCAGCGGCGGCCTTTGGAGCCGCCGAACCGCTGGTCTCAGGCGCAGCGGCAGGTGTGGGTGTGTTCTTCTGCTCGAGATCGTTCATTTGGGCGATCAACTCCTTATCGGCGCGAGGAAAGAGTGGGGTGAGTTCACCGAGTTTGGTTCCCGGCTTCAGTCCGCCCCACTGAAGGTTCTTCAGGTCGGCGCGAGCGATGTCGCCAAGACCCAGTTGCGTCCAGACTTTTCCCGCGCTGTACGGGATTACCGGGTAGGCGAGCGCTGTCACGACGCGAATCGCTTCGGCAGCGATGTAGAGAATCGTCGACCGGTAGGCCTGCTGCTGTTCTTCGGTGACGTCATCGTCCTTCTTCCACGGAGCCGTAGCCGTGAGAAAGCCATCGACGACAGCAACCAGACTCCAAAGGGCCTCGAGTGCGCGCGAGAAGTCGAGCCCCTCGAAATGGGCCGCGAAGACCGTGATCGTCGTCGGGATCTGGCTCTTCAGCTCGCCCGCTCGAGGGATTGCGCCGCCGCCCGCAGCCGGCAGAGGCACCAGGCCATCGAAGTAGCGCCCGATCATGCTCAGCGTGCGGCTCACCAGATTGCCGTAGCCGTTCGCCAGATCGGCGTTGTACCGCTGCACCAGCGCGTCGAAGGAGAAGCTCCCGTCCTGCCCGAAAACAATCTCACGCAGCAGAAAATACCGCAGCGCATCCCCTCCAAACAGGTCCTGCTCCGCCTTCGGCAGCTCCGGCTTCAGCCCACCGAATGCTTCGAGAATCGTCTCCGCGCGTACGATGTTCCCGCGCGATTTCGACATCTTGCTCTCTTCAAACAGCAACCAGCCGTGCGCGTGGACCGACTTCGGCAGCGGCAGCCCCGCCGCCATCAGAAACGCCGGCCAGTAGACGCAGTGGAAGCGAATAATCTCCTTGCCGACGAGGTGCAAATCGGCAGGCCAGTACTTCCGGTACTTCGTGTCATCGGTGCTGCTCCAGCCCAGAGCCGTAATGTAGTTGGCCAGCGCATCGAGCCAGACGTAGACAATGTGCTTCTCGTCCCCCGGGGTCGGAATGCCCCAGTTGAAGCTCGTTCGCGAGATGGACAGGTCGCGCAGCCCGCCCTTCACGAACGCGATCACCTCGTTGCGCCGCGTCTCCGGACGGATGAATCCGGGATTCTCTTCATAGAACTCCAGCAGCCGGCGCTCGAATGCTGACAGCTTGAAGAAATAATTCTCTTCTGAGACCGTCTCGGTCGGTCGCCCGCAGTCCGGGCACGGCGCGCCTGGCGGCGCCTCCACGTAGAGCTCGTCGAAGACGCAATACTGCCCGGTGTAAGAGCCCTTGTAGATGTATCCGCGGTCGCGCAGCAGCGCGATCAGGTTCTGGACTGCCCGCTCGTGACGCGGCTCGGTAGTCCGGATGAAGTCGTCGTAGGTGAGCCCCATGCGATCCCACAGCCCGCGGAACTCAGCCGCGACGCGATCGGCAAACTCCTGCGGAGTACAGCCTGCGGCCTGGGCCGACCGCTCGATCTTCTGCCCGTGCTCGTCGGTACCGGTGAGGAACCAGGTGTCAATCCCCAGGGACCGCTGACGGCGAGCGATCGCATCGGCGACAACCGTGGTGTACGTGTGCCCGATGTGGGGGCGCGCGTTGACGTAATAGATCGGGGTAGTGAGGTAGAACTTGTCAGGCATAAGCGAGCTTAGGTCCGGTCGGCGAAAAACGGGTAGCTGAAAAGCGGCCAGCGAAAGTCCGGTCAGCGAAAAGCAAAAACGAAAGACGTGCAATCTGCGAGCGACGCTCTTCTCATCTTAAAGGAGCGGGCGGGCTGATTTGGTGCAGGCGAGCGGAATGGGGGCGTCTCACCCGGAGTAGTTGGCGACGACGCGGACGATCCTGCCTGTGGGGTCGAGTTCCATGAACTCTGCCGTGTAAGTACCGCCCTGGTTCCTGAAAAGCAGCACGATGCTCGATAGCCCGGTGAGAATCTCGATGAGTTCGAAGTGAAGATCGGGAAAGGCGTCAAGGCCGCGTTTAAAGTAGCCCGCGAGAGCGGTGATGCCGGCTACAGTGCCGGAGGGATCGTTGAGGAGGCGGGCTGCAGCCGGCGAGACAAGGACGACGTCGGACGCGTAGTGAGAAAGGATGCGATGGAGGTCGTGCATGTTCCAGGCGTCGATCCAGTCCCGGGCGAAGGTGTGGGGGTCGTGAAGCATGGCGGATGGCAAGGAGCCTAACACGCGAGGCCGCACTGCCACCGCCCGCTGCTAGAATCAAACTTTTCCGCAGGGCAGGTTCTCGAGTGTATTTCAAACAGCAAAACAAGCTCGCCAAGGCGATTCGCACCGCGCTGGGGAGTTTGTACGGGATCGAGGTCGAAACAGTGGTGCTGGAGCAGCCGCCGGAGCTGAAGTTCGGCGAGTTCGCTACGCCCGTCGCGTTTGAGCTGGCGCGCAGGCTGCGCAAGGCTCCGAAAAAGATTGCCGAGGAGATCGTCGGCGCGCTGAATCCTTCGGGTTCCGGCGTTCCGGGATTCGCCGGATTCGAAGTCGCCGGGGCGGGATACATCAATGCACGGCTCGATCGCGGAGGGTTTGCGCAGGCTTTTTCGCTCTCGGGCGAACCGGCGACTCCGGCGGAGCAGCTGCACTCGCTGGTCGAGCACACCAGCATCAATCCCAACAAAGCAGCGCACGTGGGCCATTTGCGCAATGCCATCCTGGGCGACACGTTTGTCCGCCTGCTGCGCGCCGCCGGCCAGCGCGTCGATGTGCAGAACTACATCGACAACACCGGCGTCCAGGTAGCCGATGTGGTGGTGGGCCTGATGCATCTCGAAGCGCTGAACCTGGCCGGCGTCGAAGAGCTGATGACGGAGCTGCGCGACGATGGCGAGCGGCTCGACTTCTATTGCTGGGACCTCTACGCACGCGTCTCGCAATGGTACGACGCGGAGCCGTCCGAGGCGCCCGCGCGAAAGAAGCTGCGGCTCGACATGCTGCATGCCATCGAGGCCGGCGGCAACGAGACGGCGCAGATTGCAGAACTGGTTTCGACGGCGATTCTGCAGCGGCATCTCGAAACGATGCTGCGGCTGTACATCGAGTACGATCTGCTGCCGCGCGAGAGCGAGATTCTTCATTTGCACTTCTGGGATCTCGCCTTCGAGCAACTGAAGCAGAAGGGCGTGCTGTACTTCGAGACGGAGGGGAAGAACAAGGGCTGCTGGGTGATGCAGAGAGCAGGGAGCAGGGTACAGGGAACAGCTACGAGTGCAGCCGGAGAGAGCGAAGCAGCTGAGCGCGAAGGCCCCGACGAAGACGCGAAGGTGATCGTCCGGTCCAACGGCACTGTGACCTATGTCGGCAAGGACATTGCCTACCACCTGTGGAAGTTCGGCCTTCTGGGTAAGGACTTCGCCTACCGGAAGTTCTTCAGATACGACGATCGCGAGTGCTGGATTTCAGCCCAGGTTGGCGAGGATGATCATCCACACTTCGGCGGCGCCCAGGCGATCTACAACGTGATCGACTCGCGCCAGTCCGATCCGCAGGCGAACGTCATCGAGGCGCTGCGCGGGATGGGCTATACGGAACAGGCGGCGCGGTACACGCACTTCAGCTACGAGATGGTCGCGCTGACGCCGGCGTGTGCGATGGAGCTGGGCTATGAGGTGGCAGAGGAGGATCGCGCGCGGCCTTATATCGAGGTGTCGGGGCGGAAGGGCTTCGGCGTGAAAGCCGACGACCTGATCGATGCGCTGATTCGTGCAATGCGCGTTGAAGTGGATAGCCGGCATCCAGAGTTGGCGGAGACGGAGCGGGATGCGACTGCGAAGGCAATCGCCGTTGCAGCGCTGCGCTACTTCATGCTGCGGTACACGCGGAATTCGGTGATCGCGTTCGATTTCAAGGATGCGCTGAGCCCGGAGGGTGAAACCGGTCCATACGTGCTCTATGCGGTGGTACGGACACGCAGCCTCTTTCGCAAGGCGGGAACAACGGCGGAGGCGGCGCTGGCAGAGATCGCGGGCGTGGATGTGGGGCGGTATCTCGCGGGCGAGGGCAGCGAGGGGATTTGGGAGGTGTGGCTGCGGGCAGGGAAGACGACCCTGCTGCTCGACCAGTGCATTCAGACGGCCGAGCCAGCGTATCTGGCGAAGCATGCGTTCCAGCTGGCCCAGGAGTTCTCGAATTTCTGGCGGCTGCACCCCGTCTTGAGTGAGGAGGACCCGGCGCGGAAGGCGCTGCTACTGGCGACGGCGGCGGTGACCGAGAGGGAACTGGTGCGGTGTTTGGCATGGATGGGGGTCGAAGCGCCTGAGGTGATGTGACCGAAGCAATGATAAAGCGGTCAGCTGATGAAGCGGTTAGCGGTAAAACGGTCAGCGAAAGGCATCGCCGGCGAAGGAACGCGCGTATTTCGCCGATAGGAGATGATTAGGGGTCCGGAAGCTCGATGACTCGATGGCTCGTGTGCGCGATGCTGATGCTGATTAGCTGCGCGCAGGCATTCGCCGCCACGCATGTTTCGATCGCCGCGATCCCTGACCAGGTGCGATCCGACGAGTTCATCGTCACGATCGCCGGCCACCAGACACCCGTCGTGCATGCGGCCTCGAGCTACTATCTGCTGAACTTTGACCTGGATGGGCCGGCGACAGTGACGATCCGCGCCGCCGATCCGCACTTCTGGGACCGCGGTGTCGAGATTCAGCCCATGCGCTATGGGATTCGTCCAGTGCGCCATGGGGCGACCATCACGTTTCCGATCCCTGGTCCGGTGAAGCTCTCGATTGCGCGGCCGGGCGATCACTTCGCCGACGCCGAGATGCTGTTTCTCCTCGGCAGCGAGCGCGAAGCGGGAAGGGAGAAGGAAGAAGGGAGAAGGGCCAGGTATTACGGCCCCGGCGTGCATCACGAGGACATCGAGGTCCAGTCAGGCGACAAGATCTATCTCGCCCCAGGAGCAGTCATCTTCGGGTCGCTGACCTTCTGGCAGGTGCATGATGTGCGCGTATTCGGCCGCGGCATCGTCATCTACGACGGGCCGCAAGACCCGCTGGACGACTCCGGTTGGAGGCATCTACCGCGTTGGCACTGCATCACGATGAACCAGGCCGAGCGCGTAGAGATCGACGGCATCACCTGCGTTACGCGCAGCCGAACCTGGCAGCTGCAGATGACCAGCAGCCACCAGATCGGGCTCTACAACGTGAATGTGATTGGCGGCGAGGCGCACGACGCCAACCAGGACGGCCTGGATTTCATCGGCAGCAGCAACATCACCGCACGTAACTGCTTCATCCGCGCCTCGGACGATGACTTCGCCATCCAGGGAAACTGGGACGGCTACACAGACGAGGCCATGCGCGCGCCGGGCCCGGATGTCTCCAACATCACCATCGAGGATTCCGTGGTCTCGACGAGCATCTCGAACACGCTGCGCGTCGGTTGGCCGAAGAAGACCTTTCGCAGCGCTCATGTCACCCTGCGCAATCTCGATGTCATCCACTCGGGATTCGGCGGCTGTGTGGTGCCGTTTGCCTTCGCGGAGATATGGTCCGACGAGGAGGGTCACGAGTCGCACTCCGATTACCGATTCGAGAACATCCGCCTCGAGGATTTCTATTCCCTGGCGCAGTTGCGGATGGTGAATCCGCCTGGCGTGCAGGGAGTCGTGTTTCGCAACATCGCCGCGATGGATGGCGCGGGGATGGTGCCCTCCATCCTGTCAGGTCCCGTCAGCGGCGTGGTCTTCGACGGCGTGCGTCTGGCGGGGAAAGTGGCGGACCGCAACTCGGACATCCCGCTGGAGGCCGGCGACGCCGCGACCGCGCCGAAATATTACCCGGGCTCAACAGACGCGAGCTGGACCTACGCGCCTGGACTGATCCGGCCGCATGAGAAGGTGACGTTTCGCGTGACCGCGATGGCTCCAGGTTGGAGATACGAGTGGCTCTTTGGCGATGGAACGCACGCTGTGGGTGCAGTCGTGGAACACGCGTTTCCGGATACCGAGGGCACTCTGCTTGATGGTTCAGGGAGGTTTCGGGTGCTGCTCCACGCTATGCATGGCGGGAATGACGTTTGGGTTTCGCGCGGAGTGGTCGCCTCGAGCACGATCGTCCCCGCTGTCGTAACCGCAGCGAGGGCCGACGCTGGCTCCTCCAGCCCGAAGGCGCAGGTCGCTGAGTGGAACGGATGGCTGGCCATCCCCGCCGACGGCGGCTATACGATCACGCTGCTCACCAGCCGGAAGGCCATTCTGACGCTTGACGATCTGCCGCCGGTGAGAAGCCCGGAGCTGCGGATCCAGGTATGCGAGTCATTGGGCGACGCGGTCCAGCCAGTGAGCGTGAGTGCGGTGATGCGAGCAGGGCTGCACCGCCTTCGAATTCAGCTCGAGCCAGGAATCGAGAATGAGCCGGCCCCGGCCGAAGGCGGGCCAGCACTGTATTGGGAGGGACCGCAGGCGCCGCCCGCACCCGTCCCCCCGTCTGCCAGGTTCCTGACGCCGTCTTCCGTCGTCACTCACTGACGAACGAAGCGGTCTCGCGGCTGTTCCCGAGGGTACGTTGGGACGCCCTTTTCCGACCCTGGGTCGACCCGGGCCTCCTCATCGTTCAAAGGCTGCAGCCCATCGGGGCCTGCAGCGGTCGGCGATCCAGGAACCGGCGGGATGCCGGTGGCGATCGACGCATACTTCGCATCGGGGTGGGGCGTGGTCGTGACATCGGACATGTGTTCGAACGGAGCGTGAAGCTTGTTGCCGCGTGTTGTCTCGCACCCGGTGAGAGCGAGGGTCGTGAACGCGAACAGGGCGGCAGCGAGGATCAGGGAAGCGGATTTCATGGGGCTCCGGGGGTCAGAGTTCGGGGTTTCAGCGTGAAACGCCCTTTCTGTGTCGTGTCGATTGTAAATGCATGCGCGCGTTGCGTGTCTTCCGGCTGATCGCCGGAACCGCGTCATTCGTCGAGACTGGACCGGATCGCCGAAAGGTACGGCTCCGGCAGGGGACACTTCTGCATATCGCGATCGACGGACACATGAACCGTTTCCGCGTCGGCGAGGAGGATCGGATCGGAGCAGTCAGTGCGGGAGGCAAGAAACCGATAGGAGAACTTGATCACAGACGTGCGAAGACCTGAGACGCGAGTCTCGACCGTGATCAGGTCGTCGTAGCGCGCAGGCGATTTGTACCGGCACGAGGCTTCGACCACGGGGAGATGGCAGTTGTGCTCCAGCTCCATTTGTTTGTATTCGAAGCCGAGCTGCCGAAGGAGCTCAACGCGGCCGATTTCGCACCAGATGAAGTAATTCGCGTAGTAGGCGACGCCCATCTGGTCGGTCTCCGCGTATCGCACGCGGATCGTTGTGGTCGATGCAGGCATGGGTTGAGGGTAGCGATAAAGCCGTCGGTGATAAAGGTCAGCTGAAAGCCGGTTGGCGAAGAACCGGTTCGCCGAGACAAGCCGAAATCGCAACTGTGAGTGCCAGCAAAGAAGCGCGCTGGATCTAGTTCTGGATGGTGCTGACGGAGGCCAGGGTGCCGGCAGCTGCGCGGGATGAATCCTGTGTGCCCGAAGCGGGCGCCGACCCCGGCGCCGCCGCAGTACTTGCCGGATCGGCCTGCGGGCCAAGGCCCAGCTTAATCAGGGCGCGTGAGTCGGGCGTGATCTTCGTCTGCCAGCCATGATCGGCCTGGTACTTCTGCATGGCAGCTTCCGTGGTGGAGTCCCATTGGCCAGAGGCGGGGGCGCCAAGATAATGCTCGCGGATCAGCGCGTTCTGAATCTCTGTGGCGCGCTCGGGCTCAATCCCGCGCTGGCCGGGAACGAAGTGATGCTTCTTCGCTTTGTGGTGAGCGGCATGGCCAGAGGTTGCAGCACGGTGCGTCCGCGTCGCGAAGGCGGGGGCAGCCATCAAAAGCGCAGCCAAAACGATAGCTTGCGAGGTTCTATAGAGAACCATGCACCAGGTACCTCAGCAACAAACAGTTCGGCAATCTATCGAGCAGGGTAAAAGGGACTGCTCGAAATTGCAACAGTTATCTGAAGGGGCTCCCGGTACTTTCGAGGGGGAGCCCATGGTCGTGAAGTGGGATGCCGACTTACGGCAGTGTGCCGCCCAGGATCGACGTCCCCCCAGTCGGCTTCTGAGGATCGACGATTTCGAGGGCAACGTCGTCACCGGGTTTGAGGCCGGACACAATCGTCTGGAATTCCTGGACGTTGTGCACCGGATGCCGGTTCAGCGAGACAATCACCCCTCCCTGGAAGTTCCCAACACCGATCTCATCGGCGAACGAGCCGGGTTTCACGGACTGGATCAGAACTCCATGCAGGCTGGCTGGAGCGCCCTGGGGCAGATCCTGAACCGTGATGCCGAGCTTGGCCGGCGAGATCGTGCCGGGCGTGCGGTTCTCGCCTTCCTGACCCTCGTCATTACCGGCAGCGTTGATGGCGGCCATCATCTTGTCGCGGTCGGCGATGGTCAGAGTCGCGTGCATCGTCTGGCCGTTGCGAAGATAGCCCACATCGATGGTTGAGCCGGGCTTCCGGGCTGAGACGACGGCGACCAGATCGTCGCCATCCCTGACACCCTTGCCGTCAAGCGTGGTGATGATGTCGCCAACCCGCAGGCCGGCCTTGGCAGCAGGCTGGCCGGGAGTGATCTGGCTGATGATGACGCCGGATTTAAACCCGTACACCCGGGCCACAGCACTGGGCAGATTCGGCTGGAAGCTGATGCCGATGCTGCCCCGGACCACTTTGTGTTCCGGTCCGATCAGCTGGTTATAGACCTCGACAACGGAGTTGGAGGGCATCGCAAAGCCAATGCCTTCATTGCCGGCCGACTGGGTGAAGATGGCGGTGTTCACGCCAATGACCTGACCGTCCATATCGACGAGGGGTCCGCCGGAGTTGCCTGGGTTAATGGCAGCATCCGTCTGGAGGAAGTGCTGGAACTCACCCTGTGTGCCTGGCTCGACGGTGCGGTTTTTGCTGGAAATTATGCCGGCCGTAACCGTTTTTGCCAGTCCAAAGGGCTCGCCGATGGCCATAACCCAGTCGCCAACCTGAACCCCGTCGGAATTGCCCACTTTCACGGTGGGCAGCGGAGCGTCGGTCTGGATCTTGAGTACAGCAATATCGGTCGCCTTGTCGACGCCGATCACCGTGGCTGGACGGCCCTGGTTGCCTTCCGGATCCGAGGCCAGCTTGACGAAGATGCGGTCAGCCTTATCGACGACGTGGTTGTTCGTGACGATGTAGCCGCGAGGATCGACGATAAATCCGGAGCCCAGAGATTCGCGTTCCTGGCCGTCATCGCCGCCGCCCATGTCGGGACCCTGGCCGAAAAAGCGATTGAAGAAGTCCTGGAGTCCGCCCTGTCCGCCCTGTCCCCCCTGCCCGCCGCCCTGGCCGTCCGGACCCTGATCCTGGTCGTCGCCATCGGGTGGCTGCTGCTGTTGCGGTGCGGACCAGGGTTGCATGTAGTGGGGGCCGCGCCGCCGCTGTTGCTGCTGTTTGGGGAGAATCTGGGTATTGATGTTGACCACCGCCGGCCCGACCTCTTTGGCAATGCGGCTGAAGTCGGTGGGCATTTCGTGGGGCGCGGGGACTTTAAGGGGCGTGGCGTCGGAACTGCTGACCTGAGACTCCTGGCCGCGGACCTGATGGGCCAGAAAGGAACCGGCCAGGATGCCCGCTGACAGGGTGGCCAGAATAATAAAGGTCGAAGTCAGACGGTTGTAGTGGAACCGCCCCGGAAAAGATTTCATTCGAAAGGTACCTCGTAGTCTTGACGGTCAGCGCAGAAAGCGCCTCCCCCTTGTTCAGTATAGAACCCGCAAAAGATGCCGGTCGCGCGCCGCGCAGACCCCTCCGGGTGCTCTTAATTTGACGCAGTTGTCTTTGCCGGGGTTACAGCAGGATCGCACGCCAGATCACAGGTACTGGGACGCGCCGGAAGGGGTAGCGGTTGGCACTCTGAGTGAGAACCGTCCAGAGGGCGGCTGTTCAGCGCCCCATTTCAGCCCGAGAGCGGGACCCCTTCGTGGCTGCTGGGCTGGACGGAGAGGGGAAGAAATTCGGTGAGGGCGATGCCGGCGAGGATCAGCAGCGCGCCCGAGGCACTGCGGCGGCTCAGACGCTCGCCCATGAAGAGAAAGGAAGTGAGCCACGCGAAAACCGGCTCGAGCGCGAGAATGAGCGCGATGTGCGTAGCCGGGAGGAGCTTCTGCGCCCACGACTGCACCGTGAAAGCTGCGGCGGTAGCCAGCACCGCAGTGACGAGCAGCGCGATGATGATGCGGGGAGACCAGTGGATCCAGGGGTGTTCGAGAAATGGCATGCTGCCTGCCATAAAGACGGCACAGAAGCCGACCTGCAAAACGGCGAGCTGTTCGAATGGGACGCGCGGCGAGAGATGGGCCAGAGCCAGTACGTGGAGCGAGAAACCCACGGCGCATCCGAAAGTGAGCAGGTCGCCGATTCCGATCGTGCTGAAATCGAAACCGGCGCCGGAAGGAGTCGTGAGCAGCACAATTCCGATGAAGGCGACGATGGCGCCCGTCCACGCATTCCATCGTGGAGCATGCGAATTACGCGGCCTCAGCGCGGGAATGGCAGTCAGAACCGGCACCAGAACAACAACCATGCCGGTAATGAATGCCGACTTGGAGGGCGTTGTCAGGCGCAGGCCGGCAGTCTGGAACTGGTAGCCCATGGCGAGGCAGAAACCCACGGCGCCGCCGGCCAGCAGTGAGCGCCGGTTCATGCGTCCGAAATGCCCTCGGTAAAAAAGCGCCAGGCACAGGAACGCCAGGGTCATTCGGATGAAGTTGAAGAGGAGCGGGGAGACGTCCGTGAGGGCGCTCTTGACGACAACAAAGGTCGAGCCCCAGATAGCCACGACACTGACGAGAAGGATGTGCGCGCGTACAGAAGAGGATCGCGCGGAAGCAGCGCCGGCCATGGGGGAAGGGTAGCAGTCGCCGATGGAGCAGCTCGGCCTGCAGGGCTCGGCCGCCAGCTTCAGAATTGATTACGGAAGATTTCCAGGTATTCCTGGGCCAGCGATTGATCCAACTCTTCATCCGTCGTACCCTTCTGACTTAGCGGTTCCGCCTGCAGTCTTCTCGGGATTAGTCCGCCTCCCGGGAAGTGGGCTGCCTCATGCAGAACACTCTTCTGGACATTCTGATCATCGGCCTGCTGGTGGTTTTGTTTGGGTCGATCTACCGCAAACATGCCACCGCGCGGGTGCGGTTCTGGCTGCTGGGTTGGTTCTTCATCCTCATCCACTTCGGGCTTCTGCTGCTGAACCCGCCCGACCTCTGGGGGCAAAAGCTCGTGGCCGCAGTGGCAGAGAGCGCGTTGCTGCTGTGCGGAGTCGCTTTCGCTCTCTCGTCCGGGCTGGTTCAGGGTGCTGGACCGTTCTTTGCTGTGCCGGCACTGTTGCTGAGTCTTCCTTCCGCAGCCTGTGTCGCAGTTCTGACTTTGTGGAACCCGCCGACAGCGTTGCTGGCGAGTCTTGGAGCGGTTGCCCAGGCAGCCTGGCTGACGGTGGTGCTGCGATTCGGGCAAGGGTCGAAGGCCGCCGATTCGGCCAAACGGGCAAGGGTGGCCCGCCGATGGGGCATTGCGATACTGGCGGCAGGCGGCGTCTGGTTTGCCGTTCTGCTGCGACGCGGGATGGCCGATCTGAGCTTTTACCCGCTGTTTGCTGAGATATTTCTTCTCGACGCGGTCCTGTATTGGGAGGATTTTCGGCGCAGGACCACAGGCGTTCTGGTAACGGTGTCAGGCCTGGCAGCATGGGGAGCGGTTTTTCCTTGCGCCCTCCTCATGGCGGCGGTTCTTCCCCGCCTCAGCGTGATCGAACAAATGTGGAACGTGCCGAAATACTTCGTCGCATTCGGCATGATCCTCACCCTGCTGGAGGAGCAGAAGCGCGCCGCCGATGCGCGCAGCCAGGAGTATCGGGTGCTGTTTGAAAACAACCCGCACCCAATGTGGATTTTCGATACTGAAACGCTTGGCTTCCTCGCCGTGAACGATTCAGCAGTCGCCCGCTACGGCTACACCGCGCAGGAGTTTCGTGGCATGACGCTCCGGGACATTCGCCCGCCGGACCAGGTGGGGGCGATGGAGCATGACGTCCGCCAGTCGACGGGGCCTGATGCGGTGGCCGTCTCTGGTCCATGGACGCACATATTGCGCGACGGCCGTCGTATCGAAGTGGAAGTCTCGGCTCACGGAACCCAGTTCGAGGGCAGAAGCGCGCGGTTTGCCCTGGTGCAGGATGTAACGGAGCGCCAGTTGCTGCACCACAGGCTGGTCCATCAGGCGCATCACGATACGCTCACGGGGCTGCCCAATCGTCTGTTGCTGCTGGACCGGATGGAACAGGTTCTGGCCTCGGCGGCGCGCCGCGGCAGGAAGGCGGCCGTGATTTGTCTGGACATCGACCGCTTCAAACAGATCAACGACACCTACGGGCACGCCGTGGGTGACATTTGCCTCAGGCAGGTGGCGGAGCGTCTCAAGAGTCGCCTCCGCGCAGAGGATACCGTCGCCCGATCCGGCGGCGAGGAGTTCACAGTGATCGTCGGCGACCTGGTTTCGGCCGACGATGCAACGCGGGTCGCTGAAGATCTGCTGGCTTCACTCCGCAAGCCGCTGGCGATAGAGGAATACCCAATTGATGTGTCGGCCAGCTGTGGTATCGCCATGTATCCGGACCACGGCGCGGAAGCCGCCGAACTGTGGAGAAGCGCCGACGCCGCCATGTACAGAGTCAAGCGATCCGGCGGCAATGATTACGTACTGGTATCGCGCGAGATCAGTCAGTCGGCCACTGAAGCCAACGAACTGGAGTTGTTCATGAGGCGGGCAGTGAAAGAAGGCGGCCTCGAGATGTACTACCAGCCCGAGTACTGCGCGGATGGCCGGCTTTGCGGTCTTGAGGCTCTCCTCCGCCTGCAGCATCCGAGGTTTGGTGTGGTCCATCCCGACCGCTTCATTCCCATCGCTGAAGAGAGCGGTTTAATCGTGCCAATGGGAAACTGGGTGCTCCGTGAAGTCTGTCGGCAGAGCGAGCAATGGCGCCAGTGGGGGCTCGATGTACCGCGTATCGCGATCAATGTGTCGCCACTGCAGTTCATGCGAATGGATTTTTCGCGCCAGGTGCGGCAGGCAGTAATGGAAACCGGGGTAGCCCCGAACATGCTCGAGATCGAGATGACGGAAACCACCGTCATGCGCAATCTCGATGACCTCGCGCGGCAGATGCGGGACCTCGCCGAACTCGGCGTGCACTTCTCGGTGGACGATTTCGGAACGGGCTACTCCTCGCTCGTGCACCTGCATCAGCTGCCCATTGAGACGTTGAAGATCGACCGCGGCTTCATCGATCGAATCTGTGACGAGCCAAACGGCACCCGCGCCCTGGTTCGTGCCATTCTTTCCCTTGCCCACGGCCTCGGACTTCAGGTGGTCGCCGAAGGTGTCGAGCGGGAGGAACAGGCTGAGGCCTTGGCAAAGATGAAGTGCGACATGATGCAGGGGTATCTGTTTGCTCCACCGCGAGCGGCACAGGACGTACCTGAACTGATCCGACTGGGCCATGCCCCCATGAACTGGAGGCCGATTCCAGTGCGAGCCGTGGTGTGATCGCTTCAGGAGAGCCGCCGTCTGAAGGGGAGTGCCGAAAGAGGACACTCCCAGGTTGCCGGTCATTGACCGGCGAGGAAATGGGGGGGTACACTCGAATTACGCTTCTGCAACCGAGCGAAAAACAGCCTGGGCGATATGCATGGCACGCCGCTAGCTCTGTTTCTGTGGATTGACCGGAAGCAAGCCCCTGTTTTTCCCGTATGGTCGCACGCCAAGTTCAGGGGCGGTAGCAACCCACATAAGAGGTTGTCAGTTCAGGAATGCCGATCGGTCCTCGGCACACTGAGAGGTTAAGTGCAACAGTTGATGCGCAGCAAACCGGTCTCCGCAGCTCCGGAGAGCAAAGATGTCTCCCTTACCGACCTGTGGCTGGTGGTTCGCAAGCGGCGTGTGCTTCTGGCAAGCATGGCCATTGCCGTCGGGCTCCTGTCGGCCGCGCGCGGATACATGCACGGTAAGTGGTACACCGCAAAGGGCGAAGTACGGATTCAGCCGGGATCGGGTTCGGAGTTCAAACAACAGGGTTCTGTGATTCTGGGGTCGTACGGGTCGCTCGACGTAACCATGGAGAGCGATATCCGCATCCTGCAGAGCGAGAAGCTCCTGACTGCGGTAGCGAAGAAACTGGATCTTCAAAACAACCCGGATTTTATGGGTGACGGCAAGCACTTTTCGCTGACACCCTCGTTTTTGAGCAGCAAACCAGCGGTGCCGGCGCACCGCAGCCTGGACGACCCGGTAATGCGCAACGCCGTGGTCGGGAATCTGCGGAGGAATCTGACTGCGGTCCGCGTTCCGCGTACGCAGATGATCACGATTGCCTACACGAGTCCCACGCCGAAACTCTCAGCCGAAGTCGTGAATGCGCTGGAGAACGAGTTTATCGAGAATAACTTCTCGACACACTTTAATACCACCCAGCAGGTAAGCAAGTGGCTGACGGGACAGATGGACGATCTGCGCTCGGTGGTGCAGGATTCGCAGAATAAGATGGTGGACCTGCAGCGCAAACTCGGAGTGATGGCGCTTGATCCGGATCACAGCCTCCTGGTCCAGGATATTGAATCCCTTGAGAAAAACCTGGCCGATGCGACCGAACAGAGGGTGATGGCGGAGGCGCGGTACCGGATTCTGAAATCGTTGCCGCCGGATCAGATTCAGGAGGGCGGATCCGGGATGGTCTCCGGCCTCGGTATCGCTTCCGAGGGTCTGCTGGCGAGCCTCAGGTCGCAGCGCGCCTCCATCGAGGCGGATCTGGCCCGGCTGCGGCCTGTCTATGGCCCGAATTATCCGCAGGTGAAGCAACTGGACGCTCAGGAAAGTGCGATCAACCGGCAAATTGAAGCGCAGGAACAGCGCGTCGTGGAGCAGGCCAATGATTCTCTGAGTATGGCCCAGGCTGCAGAGTCGAAAGCCCAGGGGTTGCTGGACGACCGGATTCACCAGGTGTATGGTCAGCGCGACGATCTTGTGCAGTACATGCTGCTCAGCCAGGAATACGACTCCAATCGCAAGATGTACGAGAGCATCGTGGGCCGGCTGCGTGAGGCTGCGGTGGATGCGGGACTGGATGCAGCTGACATCAGCGTCGTCGATCTTGCGTCGGCGCCGCTGGGGCCTTCCAGTTCTTCCCCGTTCAGGCTCGGCCTCATTGGCATGCTCTTCGGGCTGTTCGGTGGCTTTACCCTCGCTGTTCTGCTGGAGAAGATGGACACGCGGATGCGCGATGCGCACGATATCCAGGACATGCTCGGACTGCCCTCGCTGGCCATGATTCCGCAGAGCCACTGGAAGAGCCGCGGATCAGAACTGGAGTGGGTGGTTGGCCCGGAATTGCTGCGCGATCCGCGGTCGCCGTTTTCGGAGTCATTCCGCGCCCTGCGCACCTCGATGCGCTTATCAACTACGTCGCGGGAGTCGAAGGCCATCGCCATAACCAGTTGCCAGCCGAGCGAAGGTAAGTCCACGGTTTCTGTGAACATGGCCGCGGTGCTGGCGCAGGGTGGAAAGAAGGTGGCCCTCGTGGACACCGATATGCGTCGTCCCTCGGTCTACAAACGTCTTCGCCTGGAAGGCGGCAAACCCTCACCACCCTGGATGTGATTCCGTCAGGTACGGTTCCGCCATTGCCGGCGGATTTGCTGGCGTCGGATCCCATGAGCGAAGTTGTTCGGCAACTGCGCGAACGGTATGACTACGTCATCTTCGATACGCCGCCTCTGTTATCTGTAACCGATCCCGCCATTGTGGCTGCCCAGGCCGATGGCATGGTTCTTGTGATTCGTCAGGGATATTGCACTCGCCGGATGCTGGCACGGGCCTCGGAAATTCTGCACGAACTGGACGTGAAGGTCTACGGCTTCGTTTTTAACGGTGTGGATGCCTCGCTGCCGGAGTATTACGGCTATCTCGGTTATTACACCTATGAATACGGAAAGTAACTCAGTGAGCTGCCAGGTGACGACGGGAGCAATCCGAATGAAGGCAGGTATCGGCTGTGCAGCAGTCATCGTTCTGTGCTGGGGTGCAGTCTTCGGCGATCAGTCGGCGCTGGCACAGTTTGCCGGGCCCGCCGTTGGCGGGACTGCCGCGACCTCCTCGGTACCGCCTTCGGCAATGAACCTGCAGTTGCAGGGTGTGAAGATTGTGCCTGGCGATGTGATCTCGATTGCAACCTACGGCGCGCCGGAGTTGACAACCGCCGTCTCCACCAACGTGGATACGCCGAGCGGAAACGGGAGCGTCGCAGCGAGCGGCATCAAGGTGGGAGCGCAGGGGGAGATTATCCTGCCCTATCTTGGCGTCGTGAAAGTGGCAGGCATGACGCCTCCCGAAGTTGCCCTCTATCTTGAGAAGGAGCTGAAGGACAAGGGAATCCTGGTCGATCCTCAGGTGAGCGTTTCGCTGGTGGCTTCTCCGACTCGGGTGATTACGGTGATCGGTGAAGTGCAAAAGCCGGCTCCCGTCCCTGCCTTCGGAACCCTCCGTCTGCTCGATGTTATTTCTGCCTGTGGCGGACTTACTCCGCTGGCCAGCCACACAATTACAGTGCGGCGCCCGGGCGATCCTCAGCCGATCACTGTGATTCTTGGGCCCGACCCAAAAACGTCGGATGAAACAAACATTGCGCTGATGGCGGGGGATACGGTGATTGTTCCGAAGGTCGGAAACGTATTTGTGATCGGCCAGGTCAAGACGCCTTCCGCCATACCTCTGTCGAGCAATACACCGATTACCGTGATGCGGGCCATCGCCATGTCGGGCGGAGTGAATTTCGGCGCTGCTCTTTCGAGAGTGGTCGTTATCCGGAAGACCCCGAACGACCAGCACGTCGAGATTCAAATGAACCTGAAAAAGGTCATGGAGGGCAAGGAGCGCGATATCGCGCTGGCGTCAGACGACGTGTTATGGGTTCCCGCCAACGGGTTTAAGCAGGGACTTGCGGCAGGGGGCGCGGGTATTGCCATTGGCGTTACCGACTCGCTGGTTTATCGAATTCCGTGATTGAATGGCGGGTCAGCGCGGGTTGTTTGGAGGCGGTACGCAGCAATAACCACGTGGTTAACGGACCAGTTCCAGCCGCTGATGCAGGCAGGGCATGAATCGATGATTCGGAAAATAACGCTGTCTCCTCTGGTTATTTTTGCAAGTGTCACGCTCATATTCACAGGGGAGCTGGTTTCCGGAACGAATCTCTATTTTGCTTCCATGGCATCTCTGGCGATTCTGTTCTGTTGCCTCACCTACAATATGCTCGGCGGGATGGGAAGCATCAGCGGAATCGCATTCGCTCGTTTCGCTCTCAGTACCCTCGTCATTTCCCAGATTGGCAAGGTGCTGGTACTCGAGAGAGCTGATCAGAACCTGGACACGCCCCTTGTCGTTATTTCCGTTTATGCGTTGTATTTCTTTTCGGCAATGGTGGGCGTGATGCTCTTCTCTCGCCTGCGGCTGCCGCTGCCCAAACCCGTGGAACCTGGGACGCCGACACAGTCGCGCTATCTGTATGTTGTTTCGTTTGCTGCCGGATTGGTGGCGGTTGTGTTGTCGTTCATGTCTGCAGCACAGGGATCCACCGGAAAGACATCACTCGCGAACGGAGTCAGCCTGCTTCTTGGCTATTTCTTGCCGTTTTCGCTGGTGCTGGCAGTGGATCACCGGATACGAAGTACGGAGGGTCGGCACTGTTTCGGCTGGATGGCCTTATGGCCGGCGCTAACCCTCGAACTTGGGGGTTTTTTGGGTGCCAGCAGAACGGGATTTGTCGAGCCCTTTGCGATCATCTTCCTGGCGGGATACCTGCGCGATTTCAAGTTCGGAAAAAGACATCTGGCCATTGCCACCGTTCTGGTCGCGGGGTTTTTTCTCTTCGTATCACCCTTTTATCTCTATGCGCGCAGCTGGAGGGAAAATCCATCGCCCATTGAACTCGCAACTACGATGATCGAGACGCTCCAACAAGCGCCATCTCAGTGGTCGACAATCAAATACCAGGTTGGCGCTCAAGCTCTGGTCAATACGCACGTGGTCAACTATTTCTCCAGCCCCGGCGCGGTGACCCTCAATCGATTTGCCTTGATCGGCCCGGACAGCACTCTCATCAGTGTCTGCTCCGGGGGATTTCACTACGCATTTACCTCTCTCAAGCTGGATCTGCTGTCTCAAATTCCGCGCATTTTGTATCGTAACAAGCCTGATGCGGGTTCTGGGCTGTATCTGGGGCAACTGGACGGCCAGGAGGAAGGTTTTGAGACAACCACCAATTCGACCATTACACCCATTGCCGACAGCTATGGAGCGTTTGGCTGGGTGGGTGTAATTGTTTTCGCGTTT
>Ga0335073_10004639_pt1 | contig 19220 bp, 18 predicted proteins | sample Lox_Sample_22_FD_207093 | JGI IMG/M metagenome (GOLD analysis project Ga0335073, IMG submission 207093) | Soil microbial communities from Loxahatchee National Wildlife Refuge, Florida, United States - Lox_Sample_2.2 | ecosystem: Environmental > Terrestrial > Soil > Wetlands | place: USA... | reverse complement strand
CCCGTGTTGTGCACCGCATGCGACTCCCACCATTCGAGCTCGGTGATACGTTCCGGCTGGATGCCCCAATACTCCAGATGCGCACCGACGCCGAGCGAGGTGATGAACGGTACGCCGGTCCTCGCCAGGGCGCGAATGGTCGGGTAGTCGAGATGATCGTAGTGATCGTGCGAGATCACCACGGCATCGATCGACGGCATCTCGCGAAGCGACACGGGCACGGCCTGAAATCGTTTCGGCCCGATGAGCGCCGAAGGGGATGCACGGGGTCCCCATACCGGATCGGTCAGGATGCGTACCCCGTCGATCTCCATCAGCAGCGTGGAATGCCCGAGCCAGGTGACCCGCAGGCCGCTCTGCGGCTTCCTGTTCCACACCTCGAGCGGGCTCATCGACGGCAGCGGCCCGCGCGGCAGGCGCCTTTCGCCGCCGCACAAGAATTCCTTGAGGGAGGGCATTGGCACCGTCGGATCACGCAGATTCGGCAGCACCGGATGCACGTTTTGAAAGCGATCGCCCGCCCACAAAGCCGATGCCTTGATGCGCTCGAGGCGCGCACCGCCGGCGCGTGTACCCATGGATTTCACCGCGCTAGTGTAGCAATCCATGCAAGGCGGTGGACGCCGGCAGTTCGAGCGCCTATTCGGGGCCGAGTCGACGCCAAGCGCGCACCAGCGCCTCGGCGGCGCGATCCACCATATCCCGCGTCGTGGCCCGTCCCAGTGTCAGGCGCACCGAGCCGATCGCTTGCCCGGCAGGAATGCCCATCGCCAGCAGCACTGCCGACGCGGTTTCCGCTCCTTCGTGGCATGCCGAGCCGGCCGACGCCGCGATCTCGGGAGTTGCCGCAAGCAGCACGCTGGCAGAAACCTTCGGGAAGCGCACGTTCAGCGTGTTCGGCAGTCGGCCGTCCACGTGACCGTTGAGCGCGATGCCGGGAACTTCCCGCGCGAGGTGCTCCCATAACCGGGCGCGCAGCCGGCTCACCCGCACGCCCTCCTCGCTCAGGTCGCGACGCGCGATCCGGGAGGCCGTGCCGAGCCCGACGATGGAGGCGACATTCTCCGTCCCCGGCCGCAACCCGCGCTCGTGCCCGGCTCCCAACACCAGCGGTTCGATCGCGATGCCGCGACGCACGTAGAGCGCGCCGACTCCTTTGGGTGCGTAGAGCTTGTGCCCGGCGATCGACAGAAGATCCACATCCAGCGAGCGCACGTCGACAGGCACCTTTCCGACCGATTGCGCGGCGTCCGTGTGTATGTACGCGCCGGCGCGGCGCGCAAAGCCGGCCGCCTCGCGCACGGGCTGCAGTACGCCCGTTTCGTTGTTCGAGTGCATGATCGTCACGAGCGCGGCGAGGGGTGTCGCGGCCCTGTCCAGCTCATCCAGCCGCGCCCGGCCGCCGCCGTCTACCGCGACGCGGGCGATTTCCCAGCCCTGTTGCTCGAGCCAGTTCACGGGATTGGCGGTCGCCGGGTGCTCGACGGTGGTGGTCACGATACGGCGGCGCGCGCTACGCGCCGCGACCCCGCGAATCGCCAGATTGTTCGCCTCGGTGCCGCCGGAGGTGAAAACGATTTCGCCCGCATCGCACATGATCAGCGCCGCCACATCGCTGCGCGCCTGTTCGACAGCCTCGCGAGCTCGGCCTCCATAGGCGTGCGCACTCGACGGATTGCCGTAATGCTCCCGCAAGTACGGCAGCATGGCGTCGACCACTTCCGGCAGAAGAGGCGTCGTCGCATTGTGATCAAGATAGACGGGAAATGAGTCCACGACAGCGCTCGATGCAGGGCATCCGCGTCTAACGATACGCGAAGGGCGGGCGTTGTGCCGCGACCGTTGGCGCGGGGCGCCCGGCGTGCCGCGCGGCGCACCTTGCGCGGCGAAGCTCCCTGCCGGATCGCCTCGCCGCGACTTTCTCCCGGCGACGCGGGCTATCGCGCGGCCCATGCAGTGGTATGCTCACACGGAACGCCTGGCGCGATACCGGCATGCGCGCCGGCGCGCGAGTAATCGAGGTCGAGATTCTATGCACCGGCCGGCACGAGCATCGCCGCCGTGTCCGCACCCGGGAAGATGAGATTCCCGGCCTCGTGCTTCCGGATTGGGAGCAGGTGATCGGGCGCGACTATCATCCCTGGGATCGCGATCACCTGGCGATCGATACCGCCGGCCAGAGTATTGCGGCTTGCATCGATCATCTGCTGGCGGCACTTTAGAGTCCGTGCGTGCCCGCGCGCCCCTGGCAGCTTCGCGGCCGCCGCGCGGGCGCTACGCATGTGCCCAGGCGCCGTCGACCGGCAGCAACACACCGTTGACATAGGCGGCCGCGGGCGACAGCAGAAACAGCACGGCGCTTGCGATCTCTTCTGGAAATCCGAGCCGCCCCATGGGAATGCGCGCGGCGGTTTGCGCGATCACCGGCCTATCCAGCAAAGGTATCGTGCGAGGCGTGATGATCAACCCCGGGGCCACTGCATTGGCCCGTGGCGCTCCCCGGTAGCGGGTGGCCAGATAGCGCGTATAACCGGCGATCGCCGCTTTTGAAGCGGGGTAGAAGGGCTGGATCGACTGGCCGCCGCCCTGAAAGTTGCCTGCGATGGAGGAGATGCTGACGACGGCTGCAGCCACTGTCGAACAACGCTCGATCCAGCCGGTGGTGACGCGATGGACGCTGCCCACGGAAATCGTCAGATTATCATCGAAGGACGCCGTGGAATTGCTCGAGGGACCGGCATTGTTGACGAGATACCGGCACGGCCCGAGCTGCAAAGTCGAGTCCCAGGCTCTTGCCACGGCGAGGTCATCGCCGACATCGACAGTGACCGCAACGGCCTTCGCGCCGGCCCCCTCGACTTCCAGCTGCGTGGCAAGACCGGCCTCGGCGCACAGGTCCCATACGGCCACGGACAAACCGGAGCGCGCGGCCGCCAGTGCCGTGGCCTTGCCGATGCCGCTGCCCGCCCCCGTCACGACCACGACCTCTCCGGCAGCGAAACCGAGACCGCGCATGTCGTAAAGCGGCCCATGATGCTTGCGGGCCAAGGCACCCTCCGGCATGGCGCTCCCTCCTGTCGGCTCGCCCCGAGTCGTTTGAAATCGCTCCGATTGTAGTCGAAGTCCCCGGCCCCTGACGGGCGAGCTGCGGCGACGCTAGAATCGAGCATCGGACTCGCTCGTCAGTCATGGAGAGCCTCCGAGGACTCTGCAGGCCAAACCGATGCACCCAAAGTATCCGCATGTCTTCAGTCCAATCCGGCTCGGTCCGGTGGAGATTGCGACTCGCTTTTTCTTCGCGCCCCACGGAAGCTCGTTGACCGCGGGCACGAAGCCGACCGACGATCTGGTCTCCTATAGTGTGGAGCGGGTCAAGAACGGAGGCTGCGGCCTGGTCATCGTCGCCATGGTGGCGCATGAGCGCGGGCGAACGCGACAGCCTTCGCCCCATCCTACGGAGAACATTGCCGCCTTCCGGGCGCTGGCCGACGCGATCCACGAGGCAGGGGGAAAGATCTTCGGCCAGCCTTTTTATTGGTGGGGAGGTTACGGCCAGTGGCAACCACTGAGCCCTCCGGCGCCGTCGCTCGCCCCGTCGACGCGCCAGTTCGGCTACTCGGAGCGGACCATCTCGACCCATGAAATGGGTATCGATGAAATCAGGGCCATGCTCGCGGCGGTTCGGCAATCGGCTGAGAATCTGCGTGCGGCGCATTTCGACGGCATCATGCTGCACGGCTCTCATGCCGGGCTCATCGAGCAGTTCCTATCTCCTTACTTCAACCAGCGCAGCGACGAGTATGGAGGCAGCCTGGAGAATCGCATGCGATTTCTGGTCGAGTCCTTGCACGCTGCGCGCGACGGTGCCGGCCCCGCGATGGCCGTGGGCTTGCGCTTCAATTGCGACGAGCTGCTCCCCGGCGGCTATGGAACCGATACGGCGCGCCGAGTGATCGAGGCAATCCGCGATCTGGGGCTGGTCGACTATATCGACCTGGACGTCGGCGTGGAGCCCCAGCAGTTCTACCACGGCATGCCGACGAGCTTCAGCGCGCCGCAGTTCTACCGGCCATTCGTCGAGGCGGTGCGCGACGCGGCGGGCAAAGTGCCGGTGCTCAGCGTGCTCGGACGCGTGACCCGCATGGCCGACGCCGAGGCAGCGATCGCGACCGGTGTTTGCGACGTCGTTGGCGCCGCGCGGCAGCTCATTGCCGAGCCGGAGTTCGTCAGAAACGCGCGCGAGGGAAAGGAGGCGCTCAGCAGGACGTGCATCGCTTGTAACTGGTGCACGGCTGCGATGGGCGACGGCGCGCAAGGCTGCACCATCAATCCGGCGAGCTATCGCGAGCGACTGTGGGGCGTTCATAGCTTTGCGCCTGCGGCTCGCCGGTCGAAAGTCGTGATTGTCGGGGGCGGCCCCGGCGGCATGGAGGCCGCGCGCGTCAGCGCACTGAAGGGCCATCAGGTGATTTTGCTCGAGCAGCGCGAGCGGCTGGGAGGCGCTCTCGCGCTTTGGGCCGATCTGCCCGGCCGCCAGACCTATCGGAGTGCGATCGATTGGTGGGAGGCACAACTCGCCCGGCTCGCGGTCGATGTCCGGTGTGCCACACAAGCCAGCGCCGACGGGGTGCTGGCGGAGTATCCCGACGCCATCATCATCGCCACGGGCGCGCTCTACAGCGCCGGTGGCCGCAGCATCACCTACGATGCCGACCTTCCGGGATACGATCAGCCGTTCGTCTACCGCCCCGAGGACGTCCTGCTCGGCCAAGCCCGCCCCTCGGGCAGGATCGTCCTGCTCGACGGCGAAGGCTTGCACACGAGTGCCGGCATTGCCGAAATGCTCGCGAGCAACGGCGGCGAGGTCTCGTTCGTGACGGCGGGATTTTCTCCGCTCTCACCGCGGCTGGTGGACAATTTCGAGGCCCGCTTCATCATGAAGCGCATGAAATCCGCCGGAGTGCGCTTCTCGCCCAGCACCTGGGCGAGGCGCATAGGCGCAAATGCGGTCACGCTCTACGACGTGCACACCGCCGAGGAATGGGAGATCCCAGACGTCGATGCCGTCATGCTTTGCACCGGGCGTGTCCCGCAGGATCGCTTGGCCAGGGAGCTGGTCGGCCGGGCGAGTCAGCTCTTCACCATAGGCGATGCGCTCGCCGCGCGCCCGCTTGCGGCGGCGACATACGAGGGACAAAAATTCGCTCGCCATATTGGCGAAGCGGGCGCGCCGGATTCGGTCTGCGAAGCCTTCTTCCGGCCGGATGACCCGGAAGCGACGCCGCTGCCCGCCGATGTGCCGAGACGAGGACAGCGGCTCAGTTGACCACCGCCTCGGGGACTCGAGGCGGCATAGCCATGCGGAGCCTGGTCACCAACAAAAGCGCGCACAGGGCAAGGAGGATATAAAGGTGAAAGCCCTCATCGTACGCGCCCGTCAGATCGTAGATCCGGCCCAGACCCGGGGGCGCGAGCAATGAAATGGGCGTTACGACAATGGTCATGAGACCGAAAACGCGCCCCACGTTGGCAGAACCGAACAGCCGCGCCGTCAGATAGCTCCAGAGCGGCAGGGCGACCCCGACCGCAGCTCCCAGCAGAAAGCTGCCCGTGATCAGAACCGTGTAGGTGTGCGATCGCAGAAAGAAGATGCTGGACAGCATGAACAGGACCAGACCCGCCGCGAGCCCGAGGCGAGGCGTCAGTCGATCACCGAAGGCCGCATAGAGAAGTTTGCTGCTCAGACTGCCCGCCGAGAAACAGGACAGGACCAGAGCGCCCTTGGTGGCGTTGAAGCCTCGGGAGATGACGAATTGAACCATGTTGCCGAGGACCCCGGCGGCACCGCAGAGAACCAAGCCGACGGCGAGGGTGACGACCCAGAAGTTGACATCGCCGAGCAGCGAGGCAGTCGATTGCGGTGCGGCGGTGCCTTCGGCCACAGCCGCCGGCGGCGGCTGGGCGTCGCCGTCCGGATAAAGGCCCACGTCGGACGGCTTGTCGATGACCAACCAGCCGATCACCGGAACGAGAAACACGATCACGAACGCGGCAAAAAGGCGCAGCGCATCGCGCCATCCAAACGTGTCGATCAAGTACTGGAAGACGGGCGGGAGGATCAGGCCGCCCAGGGCATACCCCAGGACCGCGATGCCCACCGCCCTCGCCCGTCTTCTGACGAACCAGCGCGGCAGCAATGTCGAATAAGACAGTGGTCCCAGGGTCGCGTTGGCCAGCGACAAGAATACTCCGTACGCCAGGAACACCAGCAGCATGGAGCGGGAGAAAGAGAGCACGAAATATCCGGCGGCCAGAAGCACGGCGGCCCACATCAGGAGCTTGCGGATCGAATAACGGTCCATGGCCGCGCCAACGAGCGGGTTTGCCAGGCCATTGATCAGATAAGTGATGGTCATGGTCAGCATCAGAACCGTGCGGCTCGGTCCAAACGCCTTCTGCAACGGGACGGCGATGACGCTGAAGCACACGATGATGCTGCCGGGAGCCATGGCTTGATTGAGCATGGAGACCGCGACTTGCCGCCAGCCGACGAAAATGGTTCTCTGCACGTCTCCTCCCGGACATGGTTCGCCGCTGCTCACCGCCGCGGCGCTCGCAAATTCCGTGCGTAGCATATGCGAAGATCAACACCGGCTCCCGGTAGTTTATTTAGGATGAGAATATCCTGCTATATTATTGATCCTTATTAGATTCTTATAGAATTTCGGCTGCGCGCCCCGGTGGAGGGCTGGGCAATCGGCGCATTTTTCCGCCTCCTGGCCTAGCGGGCCATCGACAGCTGCATGCCCTTGACGCGGAACAGTCGCACACAGGCGTCGACCACCACCGCATCGTAGAGCGTGCCCTTGGTGGCCTCTATTTCGGCGAGCGCCACCTCGAGGCCGCGTCCCGGCCGGTATGGGCGGTGTGAGGCCATCGCCTCGACCGCATCGGCGACGGCGACGATCTTCGCCTCGAGCAGGATCTCCTGGTCCTTCAGGCCCCGAGGATAGCCGCTTCCGTCGACGCGTTCGTGGTGCTGTCGGGCGATCTCGGCAATCGGCCACGGAAACTCGATGCCCTTGAGAATCTCATAGCTGGTCTGCGGGTGGACCTTGATGAGGTTGAACTCCTCCGGCGTCAAGCGGGTCGGCTTGGCGAGAATCTCGGCGGGCACGCATATCTTGCCGACATCGTGCAAGAAGCCGGCGATGCGTATGCCCTCGACGCGGCCTGGATCCAGATGCATCTCCATGGCGATGGCGGCCGCAAGCTCGCCGACCCGGTGCTCGTGTCCGTGCGTGTATGGATCGCGCAACTCGCCGATGGTGGCGATGACATCGATGGTGCTGCGCATGGCCCTCTGCAGGCGCTCGACTTGCCCCTCGATCTGCTGCTCGGCGTGCTTGCGCGCGGTGACATCCTCGGCAAGGCCCGCGAGGCGGGTTATCTTCCCTTCCCCGTCGCGGATCGGAAATGTGCGCCCATTGATCCAGCGCAACGAGTGGTCCGGGCGCCTGATGCGATATTCGTGGTCCATGTGACCTGTTACCACCGCGGCAGCCAGGGCGGCCTCGACACCTGGGAGGTCGTCGGGAACGATCGCGCCCATCCAGGCCTTCCAATCCGCGTACACCTCGGAGGTGCTTTGCCCCCAGATGGCCTCGTAGGCCGGGCTGATGTACAAGGTGCGGCCATCGGTCGGGTCGATCAAGAAGAGGACCTCGCGGATGTTCTCCGCGAGCTGCAGGAATCGCTCCTGGATCTCGAGGTTCTGCCGCTCGGCTTCCTTTTGCTGCGAGATGTCCTGCACCAGCGAGGTGAAATGTGCCGGCGTGCCGTCCGCCGCACGTACCAGCGAGGTCGAGATGCGCGTCCAAAGGGCCTCGCCGCCCTTGCGCAGGAGCCGCACCTCGTACTCGTAGCTCGGACCGGTTCCGGCAAGTATGCTGGCGCGGCCCTCGACGCTGCGATCGATGTCATCCGCGTGAGTGAGCTCGCGGATCCCGCGGCCCGCCATCTCCTCTCGCCGGTAGCCAAGCAACTCGCAGAATTTCGGGTTGGCATCCAGCAGCCGCCCATCGAGGGTGCTGTGCGCGACTCCAACCGCCAGCTGCTCGAACACCGCACGGTACAATTCCGCTCCGGAGCCCATGGTCAAAAGGGCATCGGCGGTGCGAGCCTCGCACTCGATCCGGGCCAGGGGGTAGCTACTCAACTTAATTGCGGTCCTCTCGGCATCCGAGCCATGAGACCACTCTATCGGCGCCGGCTGGCGAAACTGTTGATGTCTTTTTGGGCGCTTGGCGTCGCCGTTCTCGTCGCGGCCGCGGCGGCACGCATCCTACGCACGCATCGCCCCTGCTTGGAAGCCGCCCGGATCGCGCAAGCCCGGTGAGTATTGTAAAGTTCCGCCGTTCGCCGCGCGGACAAGCGTTGAAGTGCAACCTCTCCGCGAGGCGGTGCTTCGCCCTTATTGCCTGCCTGGGGGAAAATCCGCATGCCGCAGAAAGGCCTGCCTGCGCTCCTCGATCGCCACTGGGCCGAGAGCGTGCTCGCCATAGGCGCCGTGATCATCGCGGCAGTGTCGTTGTGGGTCGCGTACGACTCCGAAATAACGAACCGCCAGTTGGTCGCGTCCCAATCGTGGCCATATGTCGAGGTATACGAAAGCGATCCGGGCACCGAGCCGCGCGTTATGCGCTTGTATATTGCCAATGATGGCATCGGACCCGCCAAGCTGGAATCCTTCGAGCTGTTCTGGAAGGGTAAGCCGCAGCGCAACCCCTGGGAGCTGCTGCAAGCATGCTGCGCGCAAGCGCATGAAGGCTCCGCCCAGACCGGCGATCTCGTGCCCTTGCAGCACGATATCGATCTCGAGACGTCCTCGGACGAAGGCATTGTGGTTCGAGCCGGACAGATCCTTCCATTTTTGGCCCTGACGCGAAATGCCGCCAGTTCCGCAATATGGGATGCGCTTCACTCCGCATTCGAGGGCAATCTCAGCGTTCGGTATTGCTACTGCTCGGTGTTCAACGAGTGCTGGGTGAATACTCGGAGATTCGGCAGCGAGCATGACATGAATCCGCCTCGGGTCGTATCATGTGCCCGGCCGAAGGTGCCTTACGACAACAAACGCGATTGATCGATCGAGAGGTGCTCGCCGGCGGCCCCTCAGCCCGCATCGCACTGCGCAAACTCCTCCAGATCGCCCGCCACAATGAATGCGCAGGGGCGAGCATCCGACGACCCATCGGCGTCCGGCATCCGCTGCGCCGACCACGCCGCATCCAGATATTCCAGTATCGCCTTCAGCTCCTTGCGGTCCGCATCCCAGCCGACGACGTGACAATTCGCATAGAGCCGGATCTCCCCCGATTCGAACGCATCCGCCAGGACCGAAATCCGAAATCCCACCAGCGACTCTTGCCCGCAGATCGGGCACGTCACCGGCAGCAGCACTTGAGGCTCGGTCACATCACCCCCGCTTCGCTGGATGGCTGTTCGCTTCATCGTGTGTCCGCCGCACGCCGGCGCCGCCGCACCGCCGCCGCGAAGGCTTCCCACATCACATTCGGAAAGCCCTCCCGGTGACTCCGCTCGGGAGCTCCCTCCGGCGCGCTCAGGTCCGGCGCATCCGGGTTCATCGCCCGCTCGAGTTCTTCCTGCTGCAGGAGCAATTTCGCCATGTCCGCCTTCGCCATGATTCCACTCCCTCCCGTCAATCCGCCGCCGGTGACGATCAATATCGCGCGCCCTCGGCCACTGCAATGTGAAGCCATTCCCGTTACCGATGGCGGAACCAGTTCTGTAAAGGTGGGCTGTCGCGGCGCGCAGACGATCCCGCCTGCGGGACCGGCGCACCGTGACAAATAGCGTCAGTTGTTGCCAAAAAAAGCGCAGGAAAGCTTCCCCGCGACGGACCCACTCCCCGACGAGCCGGCGCCGGGAACTGTCGACGCCGATTGAAACGCGACCTCTCTGGAGCCGCATTGGCGCTTCAGCTCATCAGGCGCCCAATTTCGCCGCGAGATCCAAGGTGGTACTTGTCACCAGGTCCACCAGAGAGCCGGGCACGCTCTCGCTGACGCCAGGGCGTTCCTCGGGCCGCGCAATGAAGGCGGCGGTTCGCAGTCCATTGGCAGCAGCCGCTTTGAGGTCCCCGCTGTGAGCGGCGCACATCATGCAATCGCCGGGTTCGAGATCGAACGCATCGGCTGCAGCGAGGTAAACGACCGCCTTTGGCTTGTAGTCCCTGGCCAGATCGGCGCCCAATATCGCATCCCACGCAAGGCTGTTCCTGCGCGCGAGATCCGACATGATGGCGATATTGCCGTTGGACACGGGCGCGACAAGGAAGCGCTGCCTCAGTCTCGCGAGGCCCGCAGCAACATCCCTCCAGGCGTCGAGGCGATGCCATGAAAGAGTCAGTTGGTCCAATTCGCCATCCTGAAGTCCATCAACGCCGAACTGCGGAAGAATCCTCTGCAGCATCCGCCGGTGGTCCAGTCCAAGGAATAGCCGAGCGGACTTAGAATGTATTCGGCTTCCCGTGCAACTCCCGTCCGCCAATCGACGAGCGTGCCGAAGACATCGAAAAATAGCGCCTTGACGCCACCCACAGGCAGCGTTCGCCCCGCAACGCGCTTGGCCGTTGCGAGCCCATCAAGCGGCGAGCCAAAGACGGCTCCGCTCGCCGCCAAACTCCAGCTGCTCAGGATAAAGTCACGACGAGCGGGGCTTCTCATACGTGCCGGGGGATCTTACCATCACAAAGTACGCGACTGCGGTATCGCTGCCGGGAGACGCGTCGGTGGGCGGGTGAAAAACAGGAAAATCGCCGCCAAGATCGAGAACGCGGCGAGCGATACAAACGCTGGCGTGTAACTACCGCGCACGTCGTAGACAATGCCAACCAGGAAAGGCGAAGCCGCTGCGATGGTATTACTGATCGGAAGTTGTGCACAAAGGATCGACGGGAATGAGGAGGGCCCGAAATAGTTGCCGACTGTCGCGTGCCAACAGGTCAGAGCCGCACCCGAGCCAAATCCAAGCATCCCCGTAAACAGATACATGGCGGCGTCAGCGCGGGCGCGGGTCGCGACCAACATGCCGGCCCCAATGAGCGATATGCAGACGGCCCACACGATGCGCGGCTCCACGCGGTCACATGAGAACCCGACGGTCAAACTACCGAAGATCGAGGATGTGGAAAATAGTCCGAGCGCAGCGCCGGCCGCGGCAGCGGAGTGGCCGAGATCGCGCAAATGCGGTACCGCATGAGCGATCGTGGAAGTGCCCGGAACAGACTCGCCGACGGCAGCCAGAGTGAGCAGCCAAAACGTTGGAGTGTGCGCCGCCTCTTTAAGAGTCCAATGATCTCGAGTGCGATATACGCGCGAGCGCCGTGAAGCGGCATCGTTGATGACCTCGCTGACCGCTTGGCGCTCTCCGTCCGCGACCTGCCCGACCTCCTCCGGGTGATTCTTCACAAACAGGATCGACATCAGGGCCGCCATCAACGAAGCAGCGCAAAGGCACGACCAGCCTGCATGCCAATTTCCGTTGGCCGCGGCGATCAGACGAGTAAGGAGGGGCGCGAAGATCGAGCCACCGAGACCGGCGCCCACCAGGACGAGGGCGAGGGCCATGGCACGCCTTTTTTCGAACCAAAGCGTCGCACATGAATGCGCCGGAGCGATGCCGCCAAATCCGCAGCCGGTGCCCAGTAGAAGTCCGTAGCCGAGGACAAACTGCCATCCCCGGCTTACACATGACGCCAGCAATACTGACCCAAGCGAAACCAGTAGCGAGCCGACGCACAAGGTCGCGCGGCTACCGAGCGAATTCACGGATCGCGCAACCAATGGCGCCGACAAACCCAAGCAAAGAAGAAAGACCGTGGAGCCCAAGCCGAGCGTACCGCGACTCATCCCGAGAGCTCTCGCCATGGGCGCGTTGACCACCCCGGCGGCCACGTATGTCATCCCCACGTTGATCGAGACGATAGCCGCTAGAGCGGTAAGCAGCTTCCATCCATAAAACGGGCGACTCTGAAGCATCGATGGCTCAAGCTTGCTCGATTCGAGCGGCGTCGGCGGCGCAAGGGATGGAAAAACCGAAGGTCGCGCCCGGACCCTCGTTCGGCATCGCCCAGAGCTGCCCCTTGTGACTCTCGATGATCGAACGGCTGATCGCGAGACCAATACCCAAGCCATGGGCCTTGGTCGTATAGAACGCCTCGAACAGCTTCTCCATGGCGCGCGGATCCAAGCCCACGCCTGCGTCCTGCACCGACAGCTTGACGCTGTCGCTGCCGTCCATCTCGGTCCGAACGCGGAGGGTCCTCGGCCGGTCTTCGATGCCCGCCATTGCATCGGCCGCATTCAGCAGCAGGTTCAGGATGACCTGCTGCAGTTGCACACGATCGCCTCTGACGGGCGACAGGTGCTCCGCGAAGTTTGTCTCCAGGGCCGACCGCAACCTTCGCAGCTCGCCCGAGGATACGGCAATCACTTCCTGTGCCGCTTCGTTCAAATCGACCAACTCCATGATCGGCGCCTTCTTTGCAAACATCGATCGTAGACGCTTGATCACCTCGGTGGCGCGATTGGCGTCTCGGATGGTTCGGCGAACTGTCTCGGCGGCGCCCGCGACGTTGGGCGGGTCGGCCGCCAACATACGCGCGCAGGTACTGGCATTGGTTAAAATGCCTGAGATAGGCTGGCTCACCTCGTGCGTAATCGAGGCGGTCATGGCGTTCAACGTCGCGGTCCGTGCCACATGCGTCAACTCCAAGCGAGCCTGATTCAGCGCCTCATCGGCCCGCGCACGGTCGATCGCGATACTTGCAATTTTGGAGAGTCGCTCCATGAGATCGCGCTCTCGCGCCGTTGGATTTGCCGGCTCGCGCCGATACATCGCGATGATCCCGGAAACCTCACCCGAACCCGACATGACGGGTATCGACCAGCAGGATGCGTAGCCATACATCCTCATCATCGTCTGCCAATCCGAGCCTTCCCATCTCGAGTCGATATTTGAGTGCCATGTGATTATCGGGGATTTCTCGATGAATGCCCTCGAATAGGGATCGCACCCACCCCCGTCGATTCTTCTGCGTTCGAGGAGCGCATTGAATTCGCTCGGCAGGCTGGGACCCGCGCCAAGCTCGAGATGTTTTCTGTCGGATCCAACGATGAGCACACCGCAGAAGCAACCGTCGAAGAGCCCTTCCATCTGACGGCTGAGGGCTTCGAGCACCTGACCCAAAGATTCGCCTCGCGCCACCCTCTCGAGCAACTTCACTTCAGCCGAAAGCAGATCCTCCGCCCGCTTGAGATCATCGACATCGACATGCACGCTTACCCAGCGAACGAGGTCGCCCTGTGCGTTACGGCACGGAGCATCCCGGGCGAGCGTCCACCGATAGGCGCCGTCCTTATGACGCATGCGAAGTTGGTACTCCCTCCGATCGCCTGCCGTCATTAGAGCCGCGACATAGCCGAAGACTCGATCCAGGTCATCCGCGTGGATGATCCCGGATCGCGTTGGCCGCGACAATTCCTCCTGTGTCATGTCGAAGTCGTCGAGAGCCTGGGCATTGCTGAACGTCGAATAACCAGCCGTGTTCAGAAACCCCGCGCGAATGGGGAGCGAGTCCAACACCCGACGCAGGCGGCCATCGATCGAGGCGCTCTCGTCCGCATACAATCCGAGCCAGCACCAACGATCCTGGCCGCTCGCGTCCTCCATGATGGAGGGCTGGAATACGAACCAGCGATATTCTCCGTCGCAGCGGCGCACTCGCACATCGATCTCTTTGGCGACGCCGGACTGCCGGACGGCGCCCCAAGATTCCAAGCACGAAGTCACATCCTCGGAATGGATCGCCTTCTGCCATCCGAGACCGAACGCGACGTCAGGCCCGAGACCCGTGTATTCACGCCAGTAGCGGTTGACGAAGTCGCATAGGCCGTCGTCCCGCGTTGTCCACACGAGTGCGGGCAGCGCACTCACAACCTTATCGAGATCCACCCCCGATGCGGCAATTCGCTCATTGTCCATGTCCACTCCGCAGGGACTCCAGTACCTAGTAGCGGACCGACGCACTCAAGCCAAAGAGCCGCGGATCATTGTAAAACCCGCCCATGACGTAAGGCGATGCAGCCGCGCCCCCGAGCACCGTGGCGTTGAATGCGTTGTCGATCCATGCGGCCAGGCTCCAGCGAGCTCCTTGCGGCGCGTACTTGACGTAGAGGTTCACCAGGTTGTAGGCCTTTTGCTGGATCTCATCGCCCGGATCGAAGTAAAAGCCGCTGTTGTGATAATAGCTGGCCGTCGTTTCGATTCGACCCGCGGCGCCGACAGGAAGTAACCACCGGAGCTGTGTGGTGGAGGTAAGAAGCGGCGCGCGCTCCATGCGATTCCCCGAAGCATTCACCGATTTCTCGTAACCGATCGGCGTATCGGTTCCCAACTCGCCGTCAACGATGTTGGGAACCTGAGCGTCCGGAAAGCTTTCGTACCGGGCATCCAGGTACTCCATCCCGATCGATGCCGTCAAATTCCTGACAATGGGCATGGCGAGATCCAGATCGACGCCCCTGTTGATGCTCGAGGCGGCATTTTGAGAGGCCGCCTCACCGCCGATCCCCGGCTCTTGGATGCTGACTTGTATGTTGCTGTAGTCATAGTAAAAAACGGCCCAATCCAGATGTCCGTGGTTCAAGAACGGCAAGTCGTGCTTGCCGCCCACTTCGTAGGCTTTGATATTTTCGGGGTCCAACGGGCCGGGAGAGGTGACGCTGATGAGATTATAAGAGCCGGCTTTGAAAGCCGTCGAATAGCTTGCATACAGCAACTGGCCCGGATTTTCCCATTCAAGCGTCGCCTTCGGCTTGGTGGTGGTCCAGCTCTTCGCGGCATCGATCGGCGCCAGGCCCAACTGGGCACGCACCGCGGGATCGAGCAAGTCGCTCCCGAAACTTGTTTGCCCGGTCAATTTTCGCTGCTCATAGCTGGTTCGAAGGCCGGCAATCAGCTTGAACCCGTAATCCAGCTGGTAGCTTGCCTGGCCGTAGATCGCATAGGAGCTGATGCGAGTTCTCCCGTCGAGCAGGGCGGCATTCGTCGGATCCGAAATCGGAACGCCTGCCCAGACATTCAAAGGCCCCTCAAAGGCGTTCCCCTTGAGGAAATAGAGGCCCCCAATCCACTGCAGCGGCGACGGGCCGGAGGATATCAATTGAAGCTCCTGCGTGAATTGCTGTTCGCCGTTGAAAGACTGATAGGCGAGCAATGGCTGCAACGTCTCGCTTCCGTCCGATAAGGATGTGAAATAATCCTCGCGAAAACCCGTGATGGCGGTGAAGTCGGCCCAGCCCATATGGCCATGCACGGTAAGATTCGATCCGAAATCCGTGGCCGTGCGAAACGGCGGCGGATCAAGAATCGTGTAAAGATCGCGCGAACCATACGGAGCATGACTTCCGGGCGGCAGCGCATCGCTTCCCAGCAACGCGGTGTACACGGTGTCGGAGGAGTCGTTCTTGTTTTCGTAATCCCCGCCGAACAGGACATCCCAACCATCGCTGATTTGGTATTTGAGTTTGCCGCGCAGCCCAAATTGATCGAGATTGTCGAGGTGGCCTCCATTGTTGAGCACGTCGAAAAATCCATTATGGATCGTGTACACCCCCGCGAGGTTGGCGCTCAAGTCATTGGTCAGACCTCCGGTAACGTAGGTCGACGCCTTGGCGTATCCAAGATTCCCGGCGCTTAACGTCGCGTCCGCGGAAAATGTCTGTTCCGGGTCGCGCGTGATGATGTTCACGGCGCCCCCCGTGGTGTTGCGGCCATACAGGGTGCCCTGAGGACCTTTCAGGACTTCGACACGTGATATGTCTCCGAACTCCTGCAATAGACTGGAAGTGAGCGGCAGGTAGACCCCATCGAGATAAAATCCGACGGGTGAATCCTGTCCCGGTGAGAGCAGATCCGTACCGATGCCTCGGATATAGGGCTGCGCAAACCCATTCGTATTGCCAAAAACCAAGCCCGGCGTCTGCCACTCGATCTGCTGAGTGGAGCCGATTCCCGATTGAATGAGGTCCTGATTCCCCAGAACCGTCATCACAATCGGCACCGTATTGACGTTCTCGGGCCGCTTTTGCGCCGTCACGACGATCTCCTGCAGACCGGAGCCATCCGAGTCCGCCGTTTGAGCGACCGATGCACCTGCACCCGCTACGACGAGCCAAGCGGCCACCGCCGCGAGTAGGAGTCCGCGCATCACACATCTCCCTGCTTTGTTCGACGCCCAACCCAAGCCCAGGGCGCATGTCGGAGCAATTAGGCGACCTTCGGATTCAACGATTCAACCCGATAGCGCCGCCCCTGAATATACCAAACGGAAGAGAGGACTCCAGGTTAAACACAGCGACTTAAGTAATGCATCATAATCGTCGTAGCACGTCGATCGGTCGGCGCCACCGGTCGAAGCACGCGTTGACCGCCTTGAGGACCTCGGGGAGCGTGGCGAAGTAGCGGTTGTGCGTCATCCAGGCTCCACAGTTCGACGTCGGCGCGGCGAGCCAGGCGACGGAGTTTTTTTTAGTGCCGCGACTTTCAGCGGATCCGATTGAGCGACTTGAGGACGCGGCTTGCGTAGCCGGAAATCCATCTGTCGAAATAATCGCTGACACTGGCGGACACCCAAGTCCACGGCGTAGCGGCGGCGCAGATGTTCCGACAACACCGGACCGTCCCATAAAGTGGCCGGCAGGCCGAAGTCGCGCGGGGTTTTACGTAGATCGCCCTGCAACGAGCGCCATTGCTTCGCATCGAGCGTGCGGGGCCGTCCCGCGCGCTCGCCTTCGCGCAGAGCGTCCAGGCCGCCCTCCTCGAAGCGGCGCACCCAGCGCTGCACCGTGGTGCCGTCCTCACCGAACAGATCGGCGACTTCGCGGCACGATTGACCGGCGGTCACGAGCAGCAATCCGTGCAGGCGATGATCGTAACGCGACTCCTCGCTACGCCCGATCTCCTGCTGAATCGCGATTCGCATTATCTCGGCGTCCTCGATCTGCAGCTTGCGCATCTTCCTTCTCCCAAAATGTTGGCTGCCACCGGACGTCGTCAGACAACAGTACGCTTGCAGACGGTGCCGACAGGTGCCGGTTGAGAGTTTACCGAGAACGGATTGACCGCGCCGCCGCCTTGGCCGGATTGCCGCTGGCTGCATTCGTGCGCACGGCGGTATTGCGAGAGGCGGATAGAACCGTGGCGGCCGAGTCTGTGGCGACCCTCTCGCTGACCGACACTAGCCGGACAGCATCGCGTCAAAGGCCATACGAGGCTTCGATTGCGCTGGTGAATCTGCCGGCGACGCAGCGCATTGGCAGGATCGCGACACACTTGCAGGAACTCGAAGACCATCTGCCGCTTGCCGCCGAACTGCGTGGACGCAAGCTGGGTGCTGCCGCAAGCGGGCTGACTGCTGGTACCCCTGCCGGAGCTTGGCGGTCATGGCACCGGCGGCCCTCCTAAGCTGTCCCATGGATTCAGGATCTGCACGCCGGTCGATTCAAAATCGACGATGTTGCGGGTAACAACAGTCATGCCATGAGTTAGAGCCGTCGCCGCGATGAGTGCAGCGCGGATCGGCCGCGGATCAGGGATATGCAGAGCGGCGCTACGGCGCGCGACCGCTGTGTCGATGGGCAGAATGCGCTCCGTGAAGCTCGGGAGTACGTGGTCATTGAGCCATGCACGGAGTACTCCTCCCTTGGACGGATCGCGGCGCCCGGCAAGCAGAGTGCCGATTTCGAGCTCCTGAATGACGATGACCGATAGGAAGAGACTTGCAGCGGGAACGACTCGCGCCCAGGCCGTGACGTTCGGATCAGCCTTGCCCGCTCGTGCTTTCCGGAGTTCCGAAATGACATTGGTGTCGAGCAGGAACATCAACTAAAAATCGGCCGGGCGTGCGCGATCACGCATCGGCGGAATCTCAAGCTCCACATCTTCAATGCCCGCCGGCAGCCCCAACTGATCGATGAGATCGCCCTTCCCTCCCGTCAGGCGCTGGTACTCCTCAATGCTGAGCAATACATGGGCCGGCGTACCCCGATCCGTAATGAATACGGGGCCTTCCGCCGTGGCCTTCTTAGCGCGGCTAGTGTCCTGATTGAATTCGCGGCTCGACAGGGTGGTGATGGACACAGCAGATATCTCCATAACTCTAATGTAGCAACGTTACTACAATTCCATTCCTTTTGCTAGGGCAATTTGACATAAGAGCCGTTTGTCGTGCCAACCTGCCGCGCCCTGGAGGGATGGGATGCCATGATGGCATCCCACCACTTTCATCGCTGTTTTCGCATGGTCCTCGGTGAGACGGCGCGGACGGTTGTCGCCTCGCCGTGCGGAAGGAGCCATGGCGCTGGTGCGAACCACCGGTCGATCCGTTATTAAGGTTTGTCGCGTTGGGTTAGACGAGTGCAAGTTCCTTTAGCTCATCGTTTTGCCGCGCGTTACGGCATGCCACCGTCGCAGGTGGGCAAGTCGCGCTTTATCGCAGACGAAGGTGGAGCGGCCCCGGCGGCCTAGGCGCTTGCGCCTGCGTGCAGATAGCTCGAAGGGTTGAGCTCTTTAGGCTGGCGTGATTGGGTAAAGTGAGCGGGGTTATGGTGCCCGTCGGCATTTGTCCGTCGCATCGAGATGTGTTCACGGTCACGCACGATTTGAAAGCCCAACACTTCAAGGGCTCGAACGACGCGGCTGCGTGGCGCATCGACCGGGAATTTCATACAACGACGATATTGCCCTCAGCGACATACGCGGCTTCGACATCACTGTCATCGTCAAAAGCCTCGGTGCCAAAGCTCTCGATATGAAATTGCGCCGCCGACTTAGCGTCCACCAAGGCAGCCTCATAGGAGTCGCTTTGGCCCAACGCCAAGCCCCAATCATTGACGACGACGCCCAGCGCTCGTGCGGCGGAGGGCTTCTCCATGCACCTCCCGGAAAGGCGCGGTAAAACACCTTAGCAAGATGCAGTCAGCAACTCATTGAATCAACATCAAGCCACCGACCTATTTATTTACAGGTAAAAGCTACCGCATATCATCGCAGCGAAAAATGAGGGGACTTCGAGTGTCGTTCTCGCAGTCGGGACTAGAACGCGATTCATCCTTTTGAGTATTTTCCCACGCGCT
>Ga0335073_10004636_pt1 | contig 19221 bp, 21 predicted proteins | sample Lox_Sample_22_FD_207093 | JGI IMG/M metagenome (GOLD analysis project Ga0335073, IMG submission 207093) | Soil microbial communities from Loxahatchee National Wildlife Refuge, Florida, United States - Lox_Sample_2.2 | ecosystem: Environmental > Terrestrial > Soil > Wetlands | place: USA... | reverse complement strand
CGGTCTCGGCGACGGCGAGGAAATACCGCAGATGTCGCAGTTCCATGGGTCCTCCCATGCCTGCGAGGTATGCCACCCGGCATACAAAGTCTTTTTCAACTCCGTTGCGGGCTCCTAGCGTGGGAGCTGAGGCAGCATGGCGCGCGTTGCCGTCGGCCGGCGGCAACGCGACGGACCAACCTGACGTGAGGTGAACGAAATGGACAAGCCCGTTGTTCTGATCACCGGCGCGCTCACCGGCATCGGCCGTGCCACCGCGTTCGCGTTCGCCCGGCAGGGCGGGAACGTGGTCGTATCGGGTCGGCGTGATGAGGCCGGCAAGGCACTGGCGGAGCAACTGCGCGCCTTTTGTTCTGACGCCGACTTCATCAACGCCGACGTGCGTCACGAGGACGACGTCCGCGCCCTGGCCGACCAGGCCGTCGCGCAGTTCGGTCGTCTCGATGTCGCGGTCAACAATGCCGGTACCGAAGGCCACGGCGGCCCGATCACCGGAGAGACCGCTGACAGCTACGCCGAGGTGTTCGACACCAATGTCCTGGGCGTGATCTTGAGCATGAAACACGAGGTGCGCGTCATGCGAGAGCAAGGCAGCGGCAGCATCATCAACATCTCCTCGACCTACGGGCACGAGGGTGCGGCGGGGGCCTCGGTCTATGTCGGCAGCAAGCATGCCGTAGAGGGCATCACCAAGTCGGCGGCGCTTGAAAGCGCCAAGGCGGGAATCCGCGTGAACGCAGTGGCGCCCGGGCCGATCGACACCGGTATGTTGGCCCGCTTCACCGGTACGCAGGAGAACAAGGCAACCCTGACCGCCGAGGTTCCGATGGGCCGTCTCGGGCGCCCCGAGGAGATCGCCGACGCGATCGTGTTCATCGCATCAGACCGTGCGTCATACATCACCGGCCACACCTTCAACGTCGACGGCGGTCACACCATCAACTGATCTGCGCAGTCGCTCTCAGGGTGTCGAGCCCGGCGAACAGGTCAATTCCGCGGCTCGTTGCATGGGCGACGAGGAGCCGGCTGACGATTGCGGCCAGCGCATCGCGGTCTGACGGCGGCAGGAGATCCAGCATCGCTGTGAGGTCCGCGCCGAAGCTGGCAGCGGCGCGGGACACCAGCGATCGGCCGTCGTCGGTAAGACCGACCAGGACGGCGCGCTTGTCTTGGGCCGAAGGGATGCGGACCACCAGGCCACGGCGTTCGGCCCGGTCGACGAGCCCGGACACGCTGGACTTGTCCAGGCCGAGCAGCCTGGCCAGTTGGTTCATGGTCGGCGTACGGTCGCGCAGCACGCCGAGCAGGCGTGCCTGGGTGATAGAGAGATCGCGCTCTGCCGCCCGGGACTCGAGCAAGCCGTGGATAACGAAGGCCAGCTGAGCCAAGCCATCGATGGTGTCCAGCTGCGCGCGGGTCGCCACGGGCGCAGGCGTGCGTGCCGGTTCCGGTGCCATGGGCTGAGTCTACTTGACTTAGTACGTGCCACTAACTAATTTGGTACGTGACACGAACTAATCGACGGCTAGGCGTGCAGGGGGGACGAGGAACGATGGACAAGATGAACGCCGCGGTAGTCACGTCCTTCAGCGAGCCGCCGCATTACCTGCCGTTCGATGTCCCGCAGCCAAGGACCGATGACGAGATGCTCGTTGACGTGCTGGCCGCCGGCCTGCACCCGCGGGTCCGGAGCGGCGCCGCCGGGGTGCATTACACCAGCACCGGCACGCTGCCCATGATCCCTGGCGTCGACGCCGTGGGGCGGCGACCGGACGGCAAGCTGATCTACTTCGTGGCCGATGACGATGCGCCCGGCACGATGGCGGACAAGGCCATTGCCGACGTTCGCCGTGCCATCGAGCTGCCCGACGACGTGGACGTCGCTAAGGTCTCGGCCGCGATGAATCCGGCCATGTCGTCGTGGGTGGCCCTGCGGCTCCGCGTCCCGATCGAGCCCGGCCAGAGCGTTCTCGTCCTGGGCGCGACCGGGAATGCCGGAGCCATGGCCGTCGAGGTCGCCAGGCGGCTCGGCGCTGGACGGGTAGTCGGCGCCGGGCGTGACCCTGCGCGGCTCAGCGCGGTGGCGGCCGCAGGCGCCGACGAGATGATCCCGCTGACCGCCGATGACGAGGCTACGGATACAGCGCTAGCTGCAGCTGCCGCTGAGGTCGACATCGTCCTGGACTACCTTTGGGGGAAGCCTGCGCAGCGGGCCATCACGGCGCTGCTCACCGCCCGGTCAGACCGCAGCCGCGCGATGAACTGGATCCAGATCGGATCCGTGGCCGGCCCGACGATCGAGCTGCCGTCGGTCGCCCTGCGCTCGGCAAATCTCCGAGTGCTGGGCAATGGCCAGGGCGCGGTATCGGGTCAGGCATATCTCGCCCAGTTGCCGTCGCTAGTAGCCGAGATCAACTCGGGCGCGATAGCGGTCGCAGCAAACCCGCTGCCGCTGGCCGATGTGGAGGCCGCCTGGACCCGGACCGGACCGCCGGGCCAGCGGACCGTCCTCATCCCTTGAGCTTAGTCCGGGTTGTCGTCAGCCGGCGGCACCGGGTGACGGTCTTAGCGCGACTTGTACCGGAAGGCGCGCTTACCGTGCCAACTGCTCCAATCGCCGGTTCCGGAATCTTGGAGCAGGTGCCCTCGTGGCGGTGCGGAGGCAACTCAACGATCTTGCCGCGGACTGTGCGCGTGGTTCCTAGTCGCAACAGCGCCGAACGCCGACTAGGAGCGCATCGCCTGACAACTGGTGGCCGGGATTGGAACGCACAGATGTGCCGGTTCTGGATCCGCACGAGCGCTGGGCTGGCGCCCACCGCGTGGCTGGTCAGCGACACGGTCGACAACCGGAGTCACCGAGTGAGCCTGGCCCGATGGTGTGCCTGCTTGGCAGTTTCCGGCGGGTGCCTCGGCCTTCTGCGCTGTGCCTGTGGGGGCCCTCACATTTTGTTTACCGACATTGAGGGCTCGACGGCTCTGCTGCGGCGAATGACGGCCGGCTCGTCTGTCGGCGGGCTGGAGCGCGCCGGCCGTGCTGCCGGCCGGTCTGGCGGAACTCCTGATAGCACGTGCAGACCGCTGCTGTGGTGACGCCCGTGCGGTGCTGGACGCGCTGGCGGTCGCGGGGCTGGGCACCGGGCCGCTGCGGACCACCCCGCTGGCGAGCTGCCCGCCCGGCTGGCGGCGGCCGACGCGGCCGAGCGGGTCTTCGGCTGCGCCGAGGCGGCTGCGCTCTGGCTACGGGCCATCGAGTTGTCTTAGGGCGGAAGACCTGACCGACCGCAGATCCGGTGTTAGCGCTTTTGTCGTGCTGACTATGGCGGTGAGTTCCGTTGTCCCGGCACTCCCGTCCCGGGCTGGGTGCGCGACTTCGACTTCGCGGCGCCGAGTGAGTCGCCCAGCGTCCACAGCGCGGCGCCGAGCAGCACGAGGTCCTTGAGCAGGAACTGGCCAGGCAGCACCGACAGCACCGGGAATCCGCCTGCTGCCGTGACTCCTGGCGTGGTGAACAGGAAGCTCAGCGTGCCCAGGAACAGCAGTATGGCCAGCGCGCTGCCGACGGCTGATAGCCGCGGCGAGACGAACCGCAGGGCGATGAGCACGGCCGTGATGATCTCGACGGTGCCCAGCGTCGCGGCGAGCGAGCGCACGCCGAGGATGCTGTAAAACCAGCTCATGATGGGGCTGTTGGCGATCAGCGGGTGGATGGCCGTCGCTTCGTATGAGGAGTATTTGAGCGCGCCGATCCAGGCGATCACGACGACGAGCGCGTACCGGACAAACTGCCGGCCGGCCACGGCCACCGGATGCTCGGCCTTCGCGGCCCCGGCGGTGTCCCGGCGCGCCTCGGCGGTGTCGCGGCGCGGCTCGGCGGTATGCCGGCGGGCTTCGCCGGTATGCCGATGCAAGTGCACCATAGGTGATCCTTCCGGGCGATATTCCGTGACCGGGCTCATTAGCACAGTGGCTAGCCTTATCGCCTTTCTTTCTGTCAGCAGCGCCTATATGCCGTATTGCTGCCCGACTGCTTAGCTGCGTGTTGTTTCTAACCATCGCCTCCGCGGCAGCGCCCGAAACTTTTGTAAGCGCGTTACTCAAATTTCTGTCACGCAGCCTTGCGTCCTGCCATGCAGTCCACTGGCGCCCCTTCACGAAACTGGCCGGCCCGGCCGGCGTGATCACATGGCGGAGCCCAGAGCAACGCCCTGTACTACTCGCTGGCCGAGTGTGCGCCGTCCCGCTGGCTATCGGCAGCGCCTCACGAGGTTGCTCTCGCCAGATCGCCGCCCTCCTGCGGGATCGCGACCCTGCGACGCAGCTTGCCCGCACGGAGCGCACCGGTACCAGACGGCTCCTGGGCTGGCTGCCGAATGATCACATCATGATCGCGATCTCTTTCCCCACAGCGAAAACAGCTCCGGCAACGGGCTCAGCGACCTGCTCCCGACTGACATAACTGTTATTGCCGTCCGGATCGGCGAGCGCAAGGGATTCGTAACCTCGCCTTACGGTTCTGTGACGCCAGCGGCATGACGGTATCGGTGATGGCGCAGCAGGAGTCCACTGGAGCCGGGGTCCTGGGATCGCAGCAGATCCAACCCCGTGACCCAAGGAGAACTACATGCGCAAGCGCGTGTGCCTCGCAGCGGGCAGCAGCCTGCTGGCGGCAACGATCAGCCTGTTCGGCGCGGCAGCCTCGGCCAGCGCAGGCACGGGCTCACCAGTCGTCGGCTACACCTACGTCAACGACAACACCGCGGGTGCCAATACTGTGGCCGGGTTCGACCGGCACGCCGACGGCTCCCTTACTCCCATCCCTGGCTCTCCGTTCGCCGTCGGCGGCGCGGGCCTGGGCGCCGGCCTAGGCTCGCAGGGCGCGATCCAGGCAACCCGGCACGGCAAGTACCTGCTGGCCGTCGACGCAGGCAGCAACCAGATCTCAGTGCTGCGCGTCACCGCCGGCGGCGTGCCGGTGCCGGTCGGCCCGCCGGTTTCCTCTGGCGGCGCAGAGCCGGTCAGCATCGCGGTCCACCACGGCCTGGTCTACGTCGCGAACACCGGCACTGGCGGCAGCAACTACACCGGATTCCGCCTCGGTCACGGCGGCTCGCTGACACCGATCCCCGGCTCCACAGTCGCTGTCCCGGCCGGCTCCGGGCTCGGCGACGTGTTCTTCAACTCCACGGGCACCCGCTTGGTCGGCACCCGGGGGACCAGCTCGATGATCGACAGCTTCGTGGTGCTGCCCAGCGGCCGCCTGGTCACCGCCCCCGGATCTCCCTACACGGGACAGGGCCTGGGCCAGATCGGCGCGGAGTTCAACCCCGTCAGGCCATGGCAGGTGTTCGTCAGCAACGCGCACAACGGCGCCGGCCTGGGCACGGTGTCGGCTTACCGCGACGGCTTCCTCGGTCAGCTTGCCTCGATCGGGTCGTCGCCCTACGCCGACGGGCAGACCGCGCCGTGCTGGGTCGAGATCAGCCACGACGGCCGTTATCTGTTCACCGTCAACACCGGCTCTGGCAACATCTCCAGTTACTCCATCAACCGGGACGGCTCGCTGACCCTGATCGGCAGTTTCACGATCACCGGCGGCGGAGCTGACACCGACGCCCGGCTGTCCCCCGACGGCCGCACGCTGTCCGTAACCGGATCGGGCATGCATTTCGTGTCCGTGTTCGCCGTGAACGGCGGCAACCTCACCGAGCTGGCCAGCTCACCGACGCCGCTGCCGGCCGGCTCAGCCCCGGTCGGCATCGCCGTCATCGACAGGTAGCCGACACAACCAGCCGGCCAGCGACCGACGTTCCCGGGCCGCCGAGTCGGGCGGCCCGGGAAGTCGCAGGGTGCTAACGGCCCGTCGCGTTCTCCTCCCCGCCCGGCGGCCGTCGCCGGCTGTCGGCCTGGTCGCGGGCTCGCGAGGTCGGCACCGGGTCGTTGCGGCCGGATGGCTGCAGACATGAGTCCCAGTTCCGTCTGCGCCACGCACTGGGATACGAGGGCATTCCCGGCCCCAGCTACAGTGGGAGCACGCCGCGAGGGAGCAGTACGCGCATGTCCGGCCGGGCGCTGGATGCCGCGGCCGGCGCGCCGCTGTGGCCAGGCAGCGCGATGTGGAAGCCCTGATGCCGAGGAGGCCTGCCCAGTGGTGAATGTCATGTCCCGCGAGCACCTCCAGCTGCGTCGAGCCGCCGCCGCTGTCCGTTCGTGGCCTCCAGAGTTCATTGCCGGCGCGCCGCCCGGCGCGATAGGACCAGTCCGATGCCGGACCTGAGCTGCAGGGAGCTCGCTGAGCTGGTGACACCTCACCTGGCTGGCGCGCTCGACTGCGACACTGAACGCCGGTTCGTGGCGCATCTGGCCGGCTATGAGGGCTGCGGCTGCTATCTTGACCAGTTCCTGGCGACCATCCGCCTGCTCGGCGAGCCACCGGGCGACAGCCTGCCCGACGACGTGCGCGGCCGGATGCTCTCGATCTACAGGAACTGGCGTCAGTCCTGACCGGCAGTTCCAGGTGATCATGGCCGCCGTTGTACGCGGGCACGGTCGGCCGCGGCGCGGCTCCCGCAACGCCGGCACTGTAGTCCCAGGCACCCGGTCCGGATGTCTTACGAACCGGTGACGAATGAGCTGCAGCACGCGTGGGGGCCAGTATCGGGCTACCGTGTCCGTTGTGACCTGCAAACGACTGCGCCCGTGCCGGCTGGACGCAGCATGCCGGCGGCCGGGTTGCTGAGCAACCCTGATCCGCCCGGCCGGATCATGGTCGTAGACGACGATCGGACACTGGCCGATGTCGTCGGGCGGTACCTGATCCTGGATGGCCACCGGGTGGAGTGCGTGCACGACGGGCTGGCGGCGCTACGCCGGATCGAGGAAGAGCCTCCGGACCTGGTGGTGCTGGACCTGATGCTGCCCGGCATCCACGGACTGGAGATCTGCCGGCAGCTGCGGTCGCGGTGGCCGATCCCGGTGGTGATGCTCACGGCGCTGGGCGAGGAAACCGACAAGATCGCCGGCTTCGAGACCGGCGCCGACGACTACATGACCAAGCCGTTCAGCCCGCGAGAGCTGACGCTGCGGGTCCGGTCGGTCCTGCGGCGCGCCCGCGGCGGCGGGCTGCAGGGCGCGCCGTCTCAGGCCGTGATCAGTGACGGCGACCTGGCGGTCGACCTGGGAGCGCACGAGGCCAGCCTTCGCGGCGAGCTGGTCGCGCTCACCTCGCGCGAGTTTGACTTGCTGGTCTTCCTGCTGCGTCATCCGCGGCAGGCCTTCACCCGCGAGCAACTGCTCGAGCAGGTGTGGAACTGGTCGTTCGGCGATACCTCCACAGTCACCGTGCACGTGCGGAGGCTGCGGGAGAAGCTCGAAGCCGATCCGGCACTCCCGCACCGCATCGTCACCGTGTGGAGCGTGGGCTACCGGTACGAGCCGGAGGCAGCGTGATCACTGCAGCCGAGCTGTGGACTGTCAGCTACACCGTCGCGGGGATCGCCGCCCTGGCCGCCGCCGCAGGGATGATCGTGCTGCGGCTGCTGGCTGCCCGCTCGGTCGCCACCAGCCTGACGGTGGTCGCGGCGGTGACTGTCGCCGCCACGCTAGCCGCGATCGTAGTCATCTCACTGGAGATGTTCATCTCCCGCAAGGATCTTGACGTGGTGCTGGCGGTGGTCGCCATCGCCGGCATCGCGGGCTTCGCCGTCGCCCTGCTGCTGGGCCGGCGGGTGTCGGCGGCGAGCCGTCTGCTGCTGGGCGCCGTCCAAGAAGTGGGCACGGGCGGCGGTTACCGCCCGCCGCGCGCCATTCTCCCGGCCGAGCTCGCGGGATTGTCCGCGGCTCTGCAGACCGCCCACGGCCTACTGGCCGAAGCCCGCGACCGTGAGCGGGCGCTGGAGGCGAGCCGCCGGGAACTCGTCGCGTGGGTCAGCCATGACTTGCGGACGCCGCTGGCGGGCCTGCGTGCCATGGCTGAGGCTCTCGAGGACGGCGTGGTCACCGACTCGCCGACGGTCGGCAGGTACCACACACAGATCCGCACCGAGACTGACCGGCTCACTCTGATGATCGACGACCTATTCGAGCTGTCCCGCATCCACGCAGGCGGGCTGCGGCTATCCCGGCAGGTTGTCGGCCTCGGTGACCTGGTGGGCGACGTACTCACCAGCGCCGAGCCCCTGGCCCGGGCAAAAGGTGTCGCGCTGCGGGGCTCGGCCGTTCCCGGCCTGCCGGTATGGGTGGACGCCGCCGCCGTAGGGCGCGCACTGCTCAACCTGGTCGTCAACGCGATCCGGCACACTCCGGCGGACGGCGCCGTCGAGGTGCGCGCGGACCGGGATACCAGCGTTGTGACGGTCCGCGTATCGGACTCCTGCGGCGGGATCCCTCCCGAGCATCTGCCTCGGGTGTTCGACGTCGGCTTCCGCGGCGAGACCGCGCGCACCCCGGCAACCGGGGAGGGCGCAGGGCTCGGCCTCAGCATCGCGCGCGGGATCATCGAAGCGCACCGCGGGCAGATCGGGGTAGGCAACGCAGGAAGCGGCTGCCAGTTCGTCATCCGGCTGCCCCTGGCGGACGGCTCCCTTATCCCGGACGGACCTCGACAGCGCGATGCAGCAGCACGAACCGCTACGGCCGCCCCGGCCAGCCTGCTTCGGGACTAGGCTGCTTGCGACGAGCCCGGGCTCCGGCAACCCCTATCGCGTACGTTCCTTGGTGGCGTGGCGCGATCCACACGGCCACTTAGGTGCCGTGTCGCCGATGCATGCAGAACAGACTGCTAGGTCGAGACGGTGCGGCGAGCGCCCTCCCGCGGACCTGATCGTCCCGTTCAGCGAGGGCCGGATCAGAGATGGCTGGACTGCGCGAGCTTTTACCGCCCGGCAGGCCGTTGGCGTGCATGATCGCGACGGGAGCCGGGCGCATGGCGGGCAGCAGGCTGACGAAGGTCACCATGAGCAGCAGAGCCCTAAGAATCGCCGCCTTATCCAGGGTTATTCCAGATGCGACGAAGACGACGGGGACGAACAGCCCGTAGCCCCAGGCGGTGAGCCTGTCTCCGAGCCTGTTAACGTCGACGCCCATCCGTCGGGTCCAGGTGCGGAACGCGAGCCAGGCGAGCATCCGCCCGGACTGGGACCAGCACGGCCAGCCGAGCTGGGGGCCCTCACCCTGCTTGCAGCTGCAGTCGCCTGCGGTTGATCATTCGTCGGCTGTCCGGTCCGCGACGGCGAGCAGCAGCCCCTGGAAGTCCTCACCGCACGGGCCGCAGGCGAGCAGGTGCGCCGCTACTCCGGGGAACTGCCGCTGCACCGCGCCCGGATCGTCGCCAGAGAGTTCGCCATCAAGGAGCAGCTCAACATAGACGTCCAGCACGTCCATGGCTTGGTCGCATCCGACATCGCGGGGATCGGTGCGCAGGAACTGCTCCAGTATCTGCCTGGCCGTCATGCTCACCTCCCCACCTCGTTTTCCAGGTATCCGTTAGCGACGAGGCCGGCCCGCAGCTTACGCCGCGCGTCGAACATCATTTCGTAGACCGCATTGCGGCTTGAGCGCAGTTCCGCCGCGACGGCGTCGAGCGGGACCCCGGCGAGCACGATCGCTGTGAATACCCGCCGCTGCCGGTCGGTCAACTCGGCCTCGACCGCGAGCCGCAGCGCTGCAATGAGCTCGCGTGACTCTGCCGCGGCGGCGGGGTCGAGCCCGAATCGGTCCGGTAGCCGGTCCCAGTCCTCGGCCTCCATAGGCGCGCTGGGATTGAGCCAGAAATGCCGAGCCAGCTGCCGGATACCTCGAAGATGACGAACTTGTAAGCCCAGGTCGTGAACCTAATCTCGCCCCGGAACTGGCCAAGCTTGGCGATGATGGCCATCAGCGCGTCAGCCGCGGCCTGATGGGCGAGATCGTCCATCTCCGGGCCTGCGACGCGCAGCTGCCCGCTGCGTCGGCGAGTCTCGCCCCGGGCGATCCGCACCAGCAGCTCATGCAGCCGCGCCAGCGCCGCCTCCTGCTCCGCGCCACCGGCAGTCAGCCTCGCGACCCACTCAGCCGACTCAGAATCCATCCGGTCCTGGGCGCAGGCCGTTCCCCCGGCCGCCGGGTCAGCTGACACCATGCCGCTCATCTTATGAAGCCCCGCTCGGCTACTAACGACTCTGGGCCTTAGCGGCCACCAGGACCGACGTCTCATTGGCCAGGAGAGTCTCCTTCGGCATCAGCGGCGCGCGTCTGCTGTGCTCGCTCGGCGCGAGACAGTCAGGCCGCCGCACTGGTGCTGTCACCCGGGACCGACCTGGCCCGAAGCGCTAGCTCTCGCGGCCTGCACGGCTTGGTGACTTAACACCAGCCCCGCTCACAAGGCGACGACACGATCGGTCTCCTCAACCAGAGCGGCGAGCATCGGCCGGGATGGCCGGCGTGCGCAAAGCTGCCTGCAGACCTCGAGGCCGTCAATGGCAGGCGGCATCAGGATGGCCGGTCCGGCGGCTGTCCGGCGATTCGGTGCGGCGTTTTCGAGCCGGGCGGGCGCGTTCCGCCTGATGGCCGCCACGGACCGGGTGCTGCGACCATGTCGGCCTGCTCGGCAGTGCGTCACGGTAGCCGGAAGGGCAAGCCCCCGGTCGCCGCGCAGCCGACCCCGCGCCTATTGCCGGAGCAGCGGCGGCCCGCCCGGCCACTTATTACAGATGTGTGACACCGCATGCAAAGGAGGTAAGCATGCGGTCGCGGCACGGCGCCGATAGGGGCGGTTCGCAGAATCGCTGCGAACTCAGCCTCACCAAAGGAGAAGGACATGCGGAAACGCATCAGCCTCGCTGTCTGCGGCGGCGTTGCGGCGGCAACCATCGGCGTGTTTGGCGCGGCACCGCTTGCCAGCGCCAGCACTACCTCGCCGGTCGTCGGATACACCTACATCAACGACAACACCGCCGGCGCCAACACCATCGCCGGGTTCGACCGGCACGCTGACGGGTCGCTCACCCCGATCCCGGGCTCACCCTTCACCGCCGGCGGCGCGGGCCTGGGCGCCGGGCTGGCCTCCCAGGGCGCGATCCAGGTGACCAGCGACGGCCGGTACCTTCTGGCCGTCGACGCCGGCAGCAACCAGATCTCCGTGCTGCGGATCACCGCCGGGGGGGTGCCGGTCTTGGTCGGGCAGCCCGTAGCCTCGGGCGGGATCAAGCCGGTCAGCGTCGCGGTCTCCCCGTTCGGCTTGGTCTACGTCGCCAATCAGGGCAACGGTGGCAGCGGCTACTCCGGCTTCCGCCTGCACTTCGACGGCAGCCTCACCGCGATCCCCGGCTCGACAGTCACCGTCCCGGACGGCTCCGGTCTGGGCGATGTGTTCTTCAACGCCGTCGGCAACCACCTCATCGGCACCCGCACCGGCACCTCGCAGATCGACAGCTTCGACGTCCTGCCCAGCGGCCGTCTCCTCGCCGCCCCCGGCTCGCCGTTCACCGGGCAGGGCCTGGGTCAGCTCGGCGCCGAGTTCTCACCCGCCAACCCTTCGCAGCTCTTCGTCAGCAACGCCCACAACGGCGCCAGCCTCGGCACCGTTTCCGCTTACCGCGACAACATCCTCGGCCAGCTCACCCCGATCGGATCCTCCCCCTACGCCGACGGGCAGACCGCGCCGTGCTGGGTGGAGATCAGCCACGACGGCCGGTACCTGTTCACCGTCAACACCGGCTCCGGCACCGTCTCCAGCTATGCCATTAACCCCGACGGTTCACTCGCCCTGATCGGCAGCTTCACCATCAACGGCGGCGGAGCTGACATCGACGCCCGGCTATCCCCTGACGGCCACTACTTGCTCGTCGACGGCGCCGGTCACAACTTCGTGTCCGTATTCGCTGTCAACGGCGGAAACCTCACCGAGCTGCCCAGCTCACCGACACCGCTGCCCGCCGGCGCCTCATCCTCCGGCATTGTGAACACCTAGCATCAGCCGCCGGAGTCTAGTCAAGCGTTTCCCGGGCCCGCCCAAGCGGGCGGGCCCGGGCTTCCCCGTCTATGCCCGGGCTCAACAACAGCGCCCTCCCCACCGTGGCAGTCCCGGACATGCGTGTACCGTGCCACAGGCCGACTCCGCTGCCGAGTCTGGTATGTCAGCGCCGGTCGGCCGAGACGCTGCTCGGCGCATCCGGCGACACGACCCCGTTCCCGTCGAACGATGTGTTTGTAAAAGTGACTGCCGCCGTTCCAGTGGACTTCTCGGCGAAGCAGGCGACGATCCACGGCACCACGTCCAGGTAGCTCGTCCGACGTGTCTCTAGCCTGACCAAGGCCGCCCGCATTGCCTGGGGCAACCGGCCTCCTTCGTAGTTCTGCGGCTCTGCGGCGAGCGGAGTCTGTCGAGTGGCAAACTGTCGCGGTGGCCGTCTGATGTCTCAGATGTGAGTGGTGATGCGAAGCAACGCATAACCATGCGCTCAGCGCCGCTGGTCGGGAGCGGCGCGCGCGTGGCTGGCGGCAGCGAGCGGGGAAAGCGCGGGCTCACAGGCCGTGCAGCCGCTCCCCTGCGCGGACCGGTACGTTGATGAGGTTGTCTGTCGGAGCGAGCGGGCAGACCCAGCGGTCGTCGTACCTGCAGGATGGGTGGTACAGGAAGTTCAGGTCGATGACCAGGGCATTGCCCGCCACGCCGAGGTCGGCGCCCTTGGCCGTGTCGAGCAAGTAACGGCCGCCGCCATAGCTGGCAGCCCCGGCCGTTGCGTCCCGGATCGGCATGAACAGGCCGCCGCCGTACTGGCCTAGCCACCACAGGGCCAGGCGGCGGCCGACCGGTGCCGGAAGCGTCACCCAGCCTGCCTGTTCGAGGCAAGTGACGCCATCCGCGCCGGTGTCGATCTGCAGCCGCTGCGGACGCCCGACTGGCTCGACGGGCAGCTCCCACCGAAGATCGCCGCGATAGGGCCAGTAAGGTATCCCAGTCTTCCGCATCGGATCCGCCGCCGCCAGCGGACTTTGCGGGTGCGAGGACATCAGCCGGTCCCGCCCGGCCCGCCACAGCGCGTGCGCAGCAGCAGGGTCCGGCTGTTCCCTGACGCGTGCGTACAGCGCGGCGGTCGCCCGCCGCCAGTCGGCGAGTTCCAGCGCAGTTGCCGGGTTCACGACACGGCCGGGGCGTTGCTGACGTCCCAGATCGCCCCGGTATCGTCCCCGCTCAGGTGCGCGATCAGCGCTGCGGCGGACTCCTGCGCCGTGATCAGGGTGCCCTGCGCGAAGTTCTGGTTAAACCATTCGTGCGCAGCGGTTCCGATGCGCTCGGGGTCCTGCCGCCGGATCCAGGCCTGCATCGCAGTGTCCACACCGCCGGGACGGTAAGCGTTAACAGTCACGCCAGTGCCGGCCAGTTCCGCGGCCAGGTTGACCGAGTGTGCCTCAAGCGCCGCCTTGGTCGCCGCGTACGTATTGAACCGCACCATGGAACCCGGCCGCGCGGCGATCGCGCTGGAGACGTTGACGATGCGTCCCCAGCCGGCATCCAGCATGCCAGGCAAGGCAGCGGCAGTCAGCCCAACGACCGCAACGACGTTCACCTCGAAAGCACGGCGCACCTCTGACAGCGCGATAGCAGCGGTCGGGCCGAGCGGCTCCACAGTGGCAGCGTTGTTAACCAGGATGTCCACCCGGGCTGTTTCCAGCGCCGCCGCCGCGGCCTGACCCCGCTGCTCCTCATCGCCCAGGTCAGCGGAAATGACCCGGACCCGGTCAGCACGAACGCCGCGGACGGCCAGCATCGCCCGTGTCTGAGCCAGCTCATCCCCGGAACGGGCGATTAGGACCAGGCTCGCGCCCGCGTCGCCCAGCCCGAGCGCGACGGCACGGCCAATGCCACGCCCCGCGCCAGTGACCAGCGCTGTCTTACCGCTGAAACCAGCTGTCACGACGGTCTCCCTCATCACTCACAAGACGCCAACGCCGCGCAGCGGCCACTACCTCTGCTAAGCACCTGGGGGAGCTGCTGCGCTTGGTTCAGATCGGCGGGCTCGGTTTCACAGGAACTTTGCGTCTGTTGGCGGCCGTCCCGAGCAGGGTCTTACCTCGTAGTCGCGCAGAAAGCCGAGGAACCCGAGCGCATGCCAACGCCAGGCGGAGTAAACGTCGGCAAGCTCGATTGCGCGCTCCGTTGCCGGGCCCAGGCCGCCTGGTTCCGCGTTCTCGGCCTCGCACACACCGGCCTGGCGCGGAACGCCGCCGCGGACTCGCCGACTGGCTGTTTCCCTGCTCGACGGCGCGAGGGTCTGTATTGCGCGCGGTTGTGGCACGTCCCTCATTTCCGCTGGTGCCGTCCTAGAAGCAAGCGGTTCACTCCTGCTTCTTCCATCCCGATCGTCATCCGATCAATTGGGGGCACGCCGAGCCGCAATGCATCCGCGGCCGTCTGGAACCGCGGGGCAGCCCTCGCTCGTGCGCATCTCGAGCGTCGTCGGGTCCTCACTGCTCGTGGGTCCCGCGAAACGAGCGGGCGTTACAACCCAGCGGCGTATCTGGACCGCGCGAGGCGCCGGGGAACCACCGGTCGCCGGCCCCCGGCGACCTCCAGGTAAGAGCGAGGGACGGGGCGACGCTCATTACGTATGAGAGTGCGCAGTACAGCAGCCATCAGTGGCAGCACACAAGTTGCCACCCGCAGCGCCAGTCCCGGCAACCGATGGGTAGTTCTGACGCTGCTCGGGATCGCGCAGCTGATGATCGTGCTGGACGTGACGATCGTGAATATTGCCCTGCCGTCCGCGCAGCAGGCGCTGCGCTTCTCCACCGACGACCGGCAGTGGATCATAACGGCCTACGCGCTTAGCTTCGGGAGCCTGCTGCTTCTCGGCGGCAAGCTCGGCGATCTGTTTGGGCGCAAGTTGACGTTCATCGCCGGGTTGCTCGGCTTCGCGATCGCATCCGCGCTCGGTGGGCTCGCACCATCCTTCGGCGCACTGGTCGCAGCCCGCGCCCTGCAGGGATCATTCGGAGCCCTCCTGGCCCCGTCCGCACTTTCCCTGCTGACCGTCACCTTCCACAACTCACCCGACCGGCCCAAAGCGTTCGGCATCTTCAGCGCCATCGCCGCCAGCGGAACCTCAGTAGGGCTGCTGCTCGGCGGCGTCCTGACCCAGACCCTGTCGTGGCGCTGGTGCCTGTACGTCAACTTGCTGTTTTCCATTCCCGCGGCCATCGCGGCAGCGCGCGTCGTGGGCAGCGGCGGAGCGATGCACCCACGCCCCCGGATCGACTTTGCCGGGGCTGCCGCCGCCTCCGCCGGGTTGTTCTTCCTGGTCTACGGCTTCTCCAACGCCGAGACCCACGCCTGGTCAGCCGGACTGACCATCGCCGCGTTCACGGCGAGCGCCGTGCTGCTGACATCATTCGTGACGATTGAGCACCGCGTCCGGCGGCCGCTGCTGCCGCTGCACATCGTGGCCGACCGCTCCCGCGGCGGCGCCTACGCATCCATGGCGATCGTGGGCGCGGCGCTATTCTCGGTGTTCCTGTTCATGACCTTCTACATGCAGCAAACGCTGCACTTCTCGCCGGTCAGAACCGGCCTGGGATTCCTGCCCCTCACCGGTTCAGTCTTCATTGTCGCGCCTCTGGTCCAGACCAAGATCCTGCCCCGCGTCGGCCCCAGGGCCGTCATCGTGGCCGGAATGGCCCTCGGAGTCATCGCGATGATCGTCTTCACCCGGCTGACACCCGGCGGCAGCTACGTCGCCCAGGTGCTGCCCGGGCTCATCCCGGCAGGCGCCGGAGCGGCCTGCGTCTTCTCCGCCTCGTTCGCCACCGGCACCCTCGGTGTCCAACCCAGCGACGCGGGCGTCGCTGCCGCCGTTGTCAACACCGCCCAGCAGGTGGGCGGTTCGATCGGTACGGCGCTGCTCAGCACCATCTTCGCCAGCGCGCTCGCCACCGCTCTCACCAGGCCGTCACGCGGGCCTGCTGCAGCCGCCGACGCCACCGTGCACGCATACACCGTCGGCTTTACGGCCGGAGCAGTGATCTTCGCCGCCGGCCTACTGCTCGCCCTGGTCCTGCTTCCATCGAGACGGGCCGTGCCAGCAAGGGCAACTGCCTCGAGCACAAACCCTCGCACCGCAATCACCCAGAAGAGGCGAAGCACAGGGGACGGCTGAGACTCGGCTGCAGCTGCAGCTGCATCGGCAGAAGGCCCGATCGGCGTTGTCGCGAGCCATATGTCCGCCGCCACGAACGGTAGCCCGCCTCGTAGAGCTCGGACAAGACGCCTTCAAGGCAATCGCAGACCAGTTCGACGGCTTCTCGGCAGACCAGGTCGGTACGCGGGCGTAGCCGGGCGACGAGCTGTAAATCCTGGTCTTCAAACACCGCAGACGTCCCGGTCCATCAGTACCCGCGCCCAACCGGCCTGTGCTAGCAAATCGTTGTTCTGCGCAGCCGGCACGGTGTCTGCAAAGGTGACCGGCGACGGAATCCGCGAGTCACGGCCGGCGCCCACGTCGGCGGATCTCCTGCACGCCGCGTTGCCATTTTCAAACTCCTCGGCAGGTGTCCTGACCTAATGTCCGGCGGCGCGGCATCCACACGGTGTTAGCAGCGCCCCTGGGCGCCGTCTTACCCCACCGGTAGCTCGCCACGAAGAGCACCGTCGCCGGACGGCGTGCAGCTGTCGGCGACAACAGCACAAGGTGAAGGCATTGGGCGCGGCGTGGCTGGATGACCTGGAAGTGTTGGCCGAACGTGCCGCCAGACCGGCTTCTCTCCCCGTGGCCGGATCGAGGACCTTGACGGTCATCGCTGGCCGTGGCTCCCCAGCAGACGAATTGACGGCCGGTCCAAGTAAGAACGCCGAACCGGGGCGCGCTAACTGCAAGAGGACCTGGTGTTAAACGAGCACTCATTCTGGCACCAGGCGAGGCCCGTCAAGGAGAACCGTCATGCCGCTGCTCAGCCCTGGAACCCCGTTTCCTGCCCTAACGCTCACCCTGCCGGGCGGAGCGCTACTGGCCGTCCCGGACGCTTTCGCCGGCGAGGTAGGTGTCGTGTTGTTCTTCCGCGGAGCGTGGTGTCCGTATTGCAATGCGCAGCTGCGGGCGTTTCAGCGGGCCGGCGAAAGCCTGGCCGAGGTCGGCGCGGGGGTCGTGGCACTGTCGGTCGACGATGAGGCCGCCACGACCGAGCTGATCGCCAAGCACGGGCTGACCTTCCCGGTCGGACATAGCGCCGACGCACGCGCCATCGCGGATTTGACCGGTGCGTTTGTCAACCCTGATCCGGTCTACCTGCAGTCCACCGGGTTCGTCCTGGACCCAGCCGGCAACGTCGTGGTCAGCGTATATTCCAGCGGCGCCATCGGCCGGCTCGTCCCCGAGGACGTCATCGGCCTAGTCCGCTACCTGCGCCAGCACTCCCGGGCTTGATCGTGGAAACCGCGGCCGCGGCACCCGACGCCGACATCAGCTTCTATTTCGACCCGGTGTGCCCATTCGCCTGGATAACCAGCAAGTGGGTGCGCGCCGTCGCCGCCCACCGCCACTATGCCGTGGACTGGCGGTTCATCTCGCTGCGTCTGATCAATGCCGACCTCGACTACGACAGCCAGTTCCCGCCCGGCTATGAGGACGGGCACACCTCCGGCCTGCGGCTGCTGCGCGTCGCCGCCCGGGCTAGGGCAGAGCACGGCCCCGAAGTAGTGGGCCCGCTCTACGAGGCATTCAGCAGCGAGATCTTCGACTCTCCCAGGGCTGCGCAGCTGACCCCCCAGGTGCGGGGGAGCCGCGAGTTCGCCGAACCGCTGCTAACACGGGCGGGCCTGCCGGCCGGACTCGCCGATGCCCTCGACGACGCCAGCTGGGACGCCGTTCTGCTAGCCGAGACCGACCACGCCCTATCGCTGACCGGCCGGGACGTGGGCACCCCCATCATCCAATTCCAGCCCCCGGAGGGCGTCGCGTTCTTCGGACCGGTCATCAGCCGGCTGCCCGCAAGCGAAGAGGCAGTTCCGCTATGGGACCACGTTGTCGGCCTGGCCGCATTCCCTGGCTTCGCGGAACTCAAGCGGAGCCTGCGCGAGCGCCCTCAGCTGCGCAGTTTCGGCGTCGACCCCGGACAGGCCGGAATCCAGGAGGATTGGCACGCAGGCAGCAGACGCTCCTCCACCTGATTGGCGTCACCAAATGCGGCTAGCCCGGCCACAACATCGACCGCCTGTTGCTGAAAGCGGCACCGACATCGTGTCCTGGGTCGGATCGGTCGTCGGACAGCTCTAGTTACCCTCAGCGGCTGGGCGTACCTGCTGGCTCCCGACGCCGTTGTCATGGTCGATGGTGGGATAGGCATGCTGTCAGAAGCTGCGAGGGCGTGGGCAGACCCAAGACGACGGAGCGGACCACGCCTTCGTGGGCCAGCCTGGCAGCCTGTCCAGCGCGCGTTCGTCTGCATCTCGTCGTGGAAGAACAGGACCTCCCGTGAGCGGCGGTGTGCGCTGACGCGGATGCCGCTGTTGCTGGCGTTGCAAGCACCCGGAGCCTGGCGCTTATCCGGGCTGTCAACGGCGGCGGAGCAGCCCGCGACGTTCGAGATCTTGCGACCGCGAGTGAGTCGCTGAGTGTCGTGCCGGCAAGCTCGCAGGTCCTGCATTGCCATCCGCTTTCCACACTCAGACGACCGGCCGCATCATGGCAAACCACTGTCCACCGCCACCCGCTACCCCAGCCCCGCCTATCAGCCAGCAGGAAGAAGAGGGCATCTCGCGCAGCGACGGGGGTTCAGCGGGCTAGCACGGAGATCATTGCTCCCGCCCAGCGGGTAGGGTCTCAGAACCCATGGCAGGGATTGGATCGGGAACCACTGGAACCAGCCGGCTGCCGGAGCGGTCCTCACGCGCTCGGCATCCTTCACTCCAGATCACCTGGTCAAGCCGCCAGCGGCAGGTCGGCGTCTAGGGCCGTGCCGACGCCAGCCGGGCTCGTGATGACGATGCTCCCGCCAATTGCCTCGACGCGATCCTTCAGGCCCATCAGCCCCGAGCCCAGCCCAGAGTCGGCGCCGCCGACACCGTCGTCGGCTACGTGCAGGTGCAGAAGGTGACCGGCCAGCTCAGCGCTAACGTGGACCACCGACGCTCTGGAGTGCTTTGCCGCGTTGGCGAGCGCTTCGCAGGTCACGTAATAAGCGGCGATCTCGACTGGTTCGGGCAGCCTCCCGACGAGCTCGACGCTGAGTTCGACGGGGATGGCGCTGCGT
>Ga0335073_10004635_pt1 | contig 19228 bp, 17 predicted proteins | sample Lox_Sample_22_FD_207093 | JGI IMG/M metagenome (GOLD analysis project Ga0335073, IMG submission 207093) | Soil microbial communities from Loxahatchee National Wildlife Refuge, Florida, United States - Lox_Sample_2.2 | ecosystem: Environmental > Terrestrial > Soil > Wetlands | place: USA... | reverse complement strand
CAGCGATCCAGGAAAAGCCGAACCTGATCGGCCCTGAACGGCGGAACGATATAGACATCGGCCTGAGCGGTCAGCGAATCGGGGAGAACGAAGGACCGGGTGCTCACCACGAAGTGGTTACCCGGGTAAGCGGAGATCTGCCCCTCGATCCAGTTTTCCACAACGCGACGATCATCGGTGCGGGCGACCTCATCCAGGCCGTCGAGCAGGACCAGGCACCGGCCGCGGCCCAACTGGCGCTCCCACCAGCCGCGTGGTTCCTTGCCCGGGCCGCTGCCGGCCGCGTCCCGTGCGATGTCCGGTAGCGAGATCGCCGGATCGGCGACGATCGACGCGGCGTGCTCACGGAGCGCGAGCAGGATGGGGACGCGCTTCCCGCGCCAGTCCTCGAGCACGGCGGTCGTCTGGGCGCTGCGGCGGGCCGCGTGGGCGAGCAGGGTGCTCTTCCCGCTTCCGGGCCGGCCGATCAGCGCGAGGACCGCGGGTGAGCGGCGGTCGAGGAGTTCGCTGATCGAATGCCCTTCCGGGGTGTCCTCGAGTGCACGGCTGAGCGGGTCACCGGAAGCCTGCTGCGGGCCCGGGCTGGCAAGCGCGACGTCGACATAGAGCTCGCCCAGTTCGGGGGTGTGCTCACCGCCGGTCGCGAGGTCCTGCACCTCGACATACCTGAGCGAATCCAGCACCCAACGCCGGTACCGACGGCCGTAGCCAGGAACGGTCAGTCCCTGCACCATCAACCCGTCACGCTCTCGCGGTCAACTGGGCTCCACACACATCTAAGGTATTTCCCGGCTCCGGGCTAATTCATCGTTCTCAGCGGGTGATCTTGGGTCACGATGAGGCGAGCCAGCTGGGCGGCGGCGGGTCATCGGGACCGGATGCCCAGGCTACGTGGCCATCGGGGCGGATGAGCATGGAGCGGACGCCGGACCATTCCGGGTGATCTTCGGCGAGTTCCGCGGTCACGATGTCCAGCCGGGCGGCACCCGGATGGCCGGCCAAGCTGGCCGGGGCGCCCTCCGCGGACCCGAGGTTGAGCAGGACGAAGTTCGCCGCGCGCAGCAGCCCGAAGACCGTCGGGGCAGGGGCGCCGCGCAGGTCGAGGTCGGGTACCCGCGAGCCGCCGGCCCGCCCGTCCGCCGGGTAACGGACACCCAGGCCGGAGAGCCGGACGGCCAGTTCCCGGCACAGAGACGGGTGCGCGCCGAGGATCGTATCGAACCGTTCCCGCAGCGCGATGCCCTCGCGGCTCGGGTTGGCGATCAGCCCGCACTGCGCCAGCGAGTCGTCGATCACGTCGAGGCCGACGGGGTACCGTTCGGCGTGGTAGCTGTCCAGCAGGCCGGGCGGCGCCCAGCCGCGGATCTCCGCGGCTAGCTTCCACCCCAGGTTGGTGGCGTCCTGCAGCCCGAGGTTCAGGCCCTGTCCCCCGGCCGGGAAGTGGACGTGCGCCGCGTCCCCGGCCAGCAGCACGCGGCCCGCCCGGTAGGAGGCCGCCTGCCTGGTCGCGTTGCCCACCTGGCTCAGCCACGCGTCCGGGGTCTCCCGCATGCCGAAGTCGGTTCCGGCCAGGCGCACCGTGCTCGCCCGCAGGTCGTCGAACGTCACCGGCTCGTCGGTCAGGTCGAACATGGTCGCGTGGTCGATGGGCGCCACCCGGTGCCTGCCCCCGCCGATGGCCACCAGGTAGAGCGACCCGCCCGGCGTGTTCAGGGTGAGCGCCGGGGCGTGCGGCGGGTCGGTCAGCTCGACATCGCCCAGGATCGTCCGCCAGGTGTCCGGGGTCCCCTCAAAGTCGATCCCGGCCGCGGCCCGGACCGCGCTCCCGGCGCCGTCACAGCCCACCGCGTAGGCGGCGCGGAAGGCCGCCGGACCTTCGGGGGTGCTCACGTCGAGATCGACGCCGGCCTCGTCCTGCCGGAGACCGGTGACCGCGTGCTCCCTCAGGTAGGGCACGCCCAGTTCGGCCAGGTGCTCCTCGAGCAGTTCCTCGGTGCGCCGTTGCGGCAGGAACAGCGTGTAGGGGTACCGGGTGTCGAGGAACGAGAAGTCCAGGCGGTTCTTCAGCACGGCGAAGTGCGAGGAGGGTATTGGTCTGCCTTCGGCGAGCCAGCGGTCCGCGATCCCGCGCATCGCGAACTGCTCAATGGTGCGCGGGTAGATCGTCATCGCCTTCGAGTGCGGCGGGCGGGCCGCGCGCCGCTCCAGGACGACCGGCCGGACTCCGCCACGGTGCAGTTCGGCCGCGAGCCACATGCCCACCGGGCCACCGCCGATGACGGCGACGTCGAAAGAGTTCATGTGAGGTACGAGAAGTCGAGGGCGGCGGCCGCCGGGTCCGTGGTTTCCGCCGGGATCAGGCCACCGCTCCGGAGCGCTTCAATAGCGGCGGCGAGGGCCGCGTGCCCTGGCCGCAGATCGCGCGATATGACGCCGTCGGCGGCGAGCGCCTCGCATGCCCGCAGCGCGTAGCGCGGCTCGATCGAGGTGTGCGCCGCGGCGATCGCCGCCGACTCATCGATGTTGCCCCGGAACCAGTCCACCCCTTCGGCAAGAGCTTGCAGGAAGGGTGTCACGACCGGCCGTTCGGACGAATGATTGTTGATGCAGGCGGCGTTGAGGGCAAATTCCTCGGTGACCGGCCCGAGGTCCGTGAAGCCCGCGTCGGTAGCCATGAAGTCGTACGGGATCATCTGCAGTGCCGCGTCGATCGTCCCGGCCTGGAGGGCCTTCCACCGTTCGATGTGGGAGCCTTCGAGCGCGAAGTCGTAGTCGCCGGGGTAGGTCAGCCCGTGCGCTGCCAGCATCCGCTCCGCGACGTGCCGGGTTCCCTCGGTCAGGGATGACGTCCCGATCCGGCCGCCGCGCAGGTCGCTGAACGTGCGGTGCGCGGGTATCGCGATCATCGACAGCGGCGGGCGGTCGATCAGGCCCGCCACCACCCGCAGCGGGCCGCCGGCCACGGCGTCGGCGATGCTGCCTTCCGGCGCGGTCAGGGCGATGTCCACCTCGCCGTCCCGCAGGGCATTCGTCACCCCGTGGGTGGTGCCGAGGATCCGTTCGTTGGCGCGCAGCCCGCGGCGCTCAAGGAATCCGCGCTGCTGCGCCACCCACAGCGGGACGTTGACATAGGCGGGGGCGACGACACCGACCGTTATCTCCCTCATGGAGGGATCATCCCAGCCGGAGGTGGACATCGCGTTGACGAGTGGCAGATTTCCGGCTCGCGTTCCGCTTCAGCCGCCGGGTGCCGGGTAGCCGTCCGGGTAGACCCGGACGTCCACCAGCACGCAGTGCCCGGCGCGGGCCACCGCGGCCGCGTCGGCGAGCACGGCGGGCAACTCGGACCGGTCGGTCACCTGGTCAGCGGCACGGAAGCCCAGCGAGCGGGCGAACGCGGGCAGATCCGGATCGGGGTCGGTGATGGCCTGCCCGATCCAGGAGTTCTTGGCCGGCCGGTGGCGCTGCGCCGCCACGCGCTCCTGATGGACCACGTCGTTGTAGAAGGCGGAGTTGTTCGCGACCACGATCAGCAGCGGCAGCCGGTAGTGCGCCGCGGTCCAGAGCGCGGTCCCGCCCATCAGGAAATCCCCGTCGCCAAGCACCGCGACCGGCAGCCGGCCGCTGCCCTCGAGCGCGAGCGCGGCGCCCACGGCCATGCCCGGCCCGGAGGCGAGGCCGGCACCGCCATCCTGACCTAGATAGTCGAGCGGATGGTCGGCTTCGAGATCGGCGCCGTCCCAGCCGAGCGGGACCCTGACCAGGCAGGCGGGGGAGCCCGCGAGGGCGGCGCGCAGCGCTTCCGCCAGGTCATGCATGAAGATGCCGGAGCCGTTGTTGGCGGGCGGGGCGGGCGCGCCGCCCGGGACCGGCCATTCGGCCGGCCGCACCGGCACGTCCGATTCGAGCAGCGCGCGCACCAGGAGGTCAGGGTCGGCGGACACCGACAGGTCAACGGGCTCGCGTCCGAAAGCATCCTTGGACCAGCCGTTGTGCAGGGCTGAGTCCACTGTGCAGGAGATGATCCGCGCCGACACCGGATGACCGTGGCCGGCCGCCGCGGAGAGCGTCCCGGCCAGGTCGGTCCAGTCGAGGCTCAGGATCAGGTCCGCGGCGCCGATCAGGTCCGCGGACGCGGCGGGCAGGAAGGTGCCAGGCGGGTTCGGGTGCAACTTGTGCCTGGTCGGGAACACCGCGCCGTTCTTGAGATCGGAGATCACCAGCGCTCCGTACCGGTCCGCGAGGGCGACGCGGTTGTCCCAGTCCCCCTGATCGCGGCCGAGGCGGCCGAGCAGGAACAAGGGGCGGCGCGCTTCGCCCAGAAGCTCCAGCACGGCCTTGACCGCGGCCGCGTCAGGCCCGTGTGACCGCGGCGACTTGTCCCGGTGCGTGTCGGGGATCGCGGGCGGCGTGGCCAGCGGCTGTTCCTGCAGGCTGACGTCGAGGCAGACATAGGCAGGCGCGGACGGCGCCGTCCGGGTGATCGCGTACGCCCGCGCGAGCGAGTCCAAGGCTGCCTCAACCGAGGCGGGCTGATCATCCCACTTGCAGTAGGACCGGATCAGCGCGCCCTGGTCGGCGGAGGTGTGGATCCAGTCGATCCATGGCCGCCGCCTAGCCGCGTCTACCGGGCCGGTAGCCCCGATTACCAGCATCGGAACGCGGTCGCAGTAGGCGTTGTAGATAGCCATGGTCGCGTGCATGAGGCCCACGTTGCTGTGTATCGCGGCGGCCATCGGGTCACCGGTCACCTTCGCGTAGCCGTGGGCGATCGCGACCGCGTGCTCCTCGTGCAGGCAGACGAGGATCTGCGGGTCGCGATTGCCGTTGTAGTTCACCAGGCTGTCGTGCAGTCCCCGGTAGCTCGAACCAGGGACGAGCGCGACGTAACGAAGACCGAGACGGCTGAGGAGTTCGGCCAGCGCATCGCTCCCCCACTCGATCGCCACAGTGCCACGCTCGACGCCTTGGGGATCCTCTGCTCGCATGCCGCACCTCCGCTACATCACCGGCAAGACCGGAGAATATCTTCCGCGATCCCTCGGTTCACCGGACCACGCGGAACCCTATGTGGGTCGCGGCCGGTGTCACCAGCGCATTCGTGCGTTCAAGGGTGATCGACGAGTCCAGCGGGCCGAACAGCGGCGTGCCGCCTCCGAGCAGGACCGGGATCACGTGCACGCGGATCTCGTCGACCAGGCCGAGAGGGAGCGCCTGTTGCATGACGGTCGCGCCGTGCAGGCCGACGACCTTGTCGCCCGCCACGGTCTTGGCCTGCTCGATCGCGCTGGCCACACCGTCGGTGACGAACGTGTACACCGATGGGTACGACGCGGCCGGCTGGTGGTGAGTGACCACGAAGCAGGGAGTATCGCCGAGGGGCCCGCCGTCGCCCCAGCCGCCGTCGCCCTCATTCTTGTCGAACGACTTGCGACCCATCACGACCGCGCCCGTGCCATCGACCATCTCCTGCAGCATGGCGCGATCCTCGTCGGTCGCCGCGGCGAACAACCAGTCGTGCAGCATCCCGGCACCGTCACCGAAGGGATTCTCGCGGCTATCGTTCGGGCCGGTGACGTACCCGTCGAGCGAGATGGACATGTCGCAGATCACGAGCGCCATGAGTGCTTCCTCTCTGTGTGGCTCTGTGCGGCCCGTCGGGCCGATCCAAGCAGTTCTCACCTGTAGACGACGCTCGGGGCACTTCTCATCGGCAGTCGTCGGGGCCGCCGTGTAGGTGAGCTGCATCGGAGTTTGTTGAAGAACCGGTCGTTGCTCAGCACGCCGACGGCGCCCCACCGTGGTTCGCACCGAGCACCCGCAGGCCACGGTGAGCTCCGGGCCGTCAGCCCGAACCTTCGCTCAGGCGGCCATGGAGCGGAGAAGACTCCGCGGAGTCGCGAGGTAGTCGCGGGCCAGGTTGTCGAGGAACGAGGAGAGCACGTCGTTCATGGCGTCATACGTGTCTGTGCGGAGGAAGCTCGCCGTCTGGACGAAGCGCTCGCCCGACCGCTGCGCGAGTTCCCCGGCCGAGGCCGCGATGAGCGGCGGTATCGACTGCCGGGTGAACTCAAGGTGGCACTGGAACCCGTATGCCAGCTCCCCGTAGCGGATGATCTGGCGTGCGCAGCCGTCGCTGGCGGCGAGTACGGTCGCGTCCGGCGTGAGTCCGGCCATGTCGTGATGCCAGTGACCCGCGTCGAGGGTCACCGGGAAACCGGCCAGCCGGTGGTCGGCCCGGCCGTCGGGGGTCAGCCGGATCGGGAACACCCCGATCTCGGCGTGTTCGGATGGCCCGGCGGGTGCCCCCAGGGCCGCGCCGAGCAGCTGCGCGCCCAGGCAGACGCCCACGACCGCAGCCCCCGCGGCCACCGCATCGCTGATGAGGGCCTGCTCGGCGGCGGAGTCGAAGTACGGGCACTCGTCGAGCGTGGTGCCTGAGGACTGGGGGCCGCCCATGATGACCAGGAAGTCGATCCCGTCCGCGGTGGACGGCACGTGGTCGCCCGCGTAGACGCGCGAGCGGGAAGTGAGATGACCGCGATCCGCCGCCCACGACGCGATCGCCGCCGGGGCTTCGTACGCCTCATGCACGACGAGGTGGACCTTCATTCCTGTCTTCCTTCCCCTCGGCACCAGCGCGTCAGCAAGACGAACCTAGAGCATCCGTTGCCTGAAAGGCAAAGTTAGTTGTCGCACATTCACAAGTCGAGCACGAGCCGGGGCGTGAGCGACCGCGAGACGCAGATCATCATGTAGCGGTTGGCCGCCTTCTCCTTCGGCGTCAGGACCGAATCCCGGTGGTCGGGAGTGCCCGCGAGGACGGCCGTTTCGCAGGAGCTGCAGATCCCTCGCTCGCAGTTGCTCATCACGCCGGGAATCCGCGCCCGTACCGCGTCGAGGACGGACACACCGACCGGCACCTCGATCGTGAGTCTCGACCGGGACAGCTCGACCTCGAATGGACGATCGCCGTCCCCGGCGACCGGATCGGCGGGAGCCTCGAAACGCTCGGCGTGGACCGGCACGTCGGGACGGGTACTCGCGCCGGCGTCGGCCGCGGCCGTGAGCATTCCGGTCGGCCCGCAGCAGTAGGCGGCGGCGCCCGCCGGGAGAACGGCGAAGAACCGCGCGAGATCGGGCAGGCCGAGCTCGTCCTGGGGTACGACCTCCAGGCGCCCGCCGGGGAGCGCGGACAGCCGGTCGAGAAACGCCATGCTCGCGCGCGTACGGCCGCCGTAGACGAACGTCCACCCCACCCCCGCCCGTGCTGCCGTGAGCGCCATGGGCAGCAGCGGCGTCACGCCAATTCCCCCGGCTATAAACAGGTAATGGTCGGCAGGCTCCATGTCGAATGCATTCAGGGGAACGGATGCGGGCAGTTCGATCCCAGGTGCGGCTGCTCGATGGACCTCGGCCGAGCCGCCCCGGCCGTTCTCCACCTCTAGCACCGCGATATGGTACGAACTCCGGTCGCGAGGATCGCCGTGCAAGGAATAGGACCGCACGAGTCCAGACGGCAGGTGCAGGTCGATGTGCGCCCCGGGGTCCCAGCCGGGCAGCGGCGATCCGTCGCTGGCGCCGAGCTCGATGCTGACCACCCGGTCGGCGGCGGGACGCACCGACCGGACGGCGAGCTTCAGCGCGGCGGTGTCGCGGGGCGATGACGTCATCGACGACGACGCTCAGATGGCGTCGGGCACGACGTCAGGCAGGGCGTCCGGGCCGTTCACGACCAGAAGGGCGGGTGCGTGCTCCGCGCGCTGTTCGTGGGCGGCCAGGGTGGCCTCGAGGTCGTCCTCGATCTCGCTGAACAGGGTGCGCCGCCGCCGGCTCAGGACGAACAGCCAGGCGCCGCCGACGGCCAGGTAGAAGAGGAAGATGTAGGGGAAGATGTCCGTCGGGAACGGCGGCACCGGGTAGAAGCTGCCCTCCGTCGGGACTAGCAGGCACAGGCAGGCGATCACCGCGATGACGATGTGCCGTGGGCGCAGTTCGCCGCGCTTCTTCAGGTAGACCGGGGCCGCGACGGAGATGGCGAAGTAGGAGACCAGGAATCCCCAGGCCGCGAGCGTGCCCGCGTTGTCGAAGGTGTTCAGCGGGTTGGTGAAGATCTCGAGCATCGTCGGGATCAGGAACATGACCATGATGTAGACGCCGGTCGCGATGTGCGGAGTCTCGTTCTTGCCGTGCGTCTTCGCCAGCTGGTGCGGGAACACGCCGTGCTCGGCCATCGGCAGCAGGATCCGCGAGCCCGCGTTCAGGCAGGACAGCGACAGCCCGAAGAAGCTGATCATCGCGCACAGCGATATCGGGATCTTGAAGAAGGACACCCCGTAGGCGGCGGCGAGGACGTTCAGCGGAGCGTCCATCGCGGACAGCGGGGTGCTCGAGTGGCGGGTGCCGAAGACCTCGACGTAGCCCATGATCACCATGAACAGGCCGGTCAGGATCAGGCTCCAGATAACGCCGCGCGGCACGTTGCGCAGCGGGTTCTTCGCCTCGCTGCCGAGCGCGGTGGCGCTCTCGAACCCGACCAGGCTGAAGATGCAGGCCACGACGGCCAGGCTCATGCCATGCAGGCTGACGCCCTTGAGGGTGAGCTGGCTGGTGTCCACGGTAAACCCGTGGGCGAAGAGGACATAACCCGCCAGGCTCAGGATGCAGGCGACGGACAGCCCTTCCAGGGCCAGCGTCAGGTAGGACGACAGGCGGATGTCCTTGTAGGCGATGAACCAGCAGAGGGCGGCGCTGACGGCGAAGAACAGCACCGGTTTGACCGTCCCGCTGTAGCCGAGCGCGTCGAGCAGTTGCTGGGAGAAGATCGCGAATCCGGTCAGCCCGGCGGTCCCGATGAGCAGGTAGCACCAGAGCAGGGTCCACCCGCCGAGCACGCCGGGGACCGGGCCGAGGCCGCGGGCGATGAACGTGTACTGGGCGCCGGGCGCGGCTGACCGGCGGGCGAACTCGTTGATGCAGAAGACGACGAACAGCAGCATCACGGTACCGAACAGGTACGCGAGCCACGTTCCCTCGCCCGCGCTTGAGAATGCGAGCGGGATGATCAGGACGGCGGTCATCGTCGGCGAGATCACCGCTACTCCCTGGCCGAGAACAGCGGGAAATCTGAGGGAGCCGGTCCGCAGGCCGGTTCCTCCTAGTGAGGTTTTAGCGGGGGCGATGGTCATGAGCTGGCCCTTCGTTCGGGGCGGAAATGAACCTGGGTGAGAGTGCCCCGACCGCTTCGTCGGCTGGCGATGCTGGAAAGGCGGCGGGAAGCTCAGCTGGCGAACGACTGCTCTTCGAGAAGGAGATCCTCGTAGAACGCGCCGAACTTGCGCGTGGGGTGCCGGATCGCTATCTCGAGCACCCACAGGTTGGGGTTGGGCCGGATGTCGGCCTCGGCGAGGGAACCGTCGTAGTGGGCCTCGTGTGGGAAGTCGCCCAGCCGGTGGCCCGAAAGGTCGAGGTTGAGCTCCCAGCCCATCTCCTCGGCACGCTTCACGGCGTAGTCGTAGAGCGCCACCCCGGTCATGCCCGTGCTGAACCACTGCTCGCGCACGTCGTCCCACAGGGCCTTGACGTCATGGACGGCCTTACGGTGCTCCGGGTCGTCGCCGAAGACGAAGGTCTGCCCGGCGTCGCCCTCGGTGTCGCCGTAGACCGGGCCGAGATCCAGAAAGAAGATGTCCTGCTCGCCGAGGACCACGCCGGGGTCGGAGTCGGCGTAGAAGTCCTTGGTGGTGTTCGGGCCGAACCGGACGATGACCCGGTGCCAGCCCTTCCGCATGCCCAGCTCGCCCAGCATCTCGCGCGCCATCTCGACGGCGTCCTCCTCGACCATCCCGGGGGTGATCTTCGCGGAGATGTCGGCGATCGCCTGGTGCAGGCGCTCGCGAACGTCGAGCAGCTTCTCGGCCGCGTAGTTCGGGCCCGTTGCCTCGTAGTCAATCTCGGTAGTCACGGAAAGCCTCTCGTCGCAGGAGCCGGCGGCTGACGTCGGCGTGCTCGGGACGAGGCTAAATTGATTGTTACCTGGAAGGCAACACATGTTGTCACGATTAACAATGTCTTCACATGCGGAAGTACACGAAGCTGATCGTTAACATCGCCGGCACCGTTCCGGCAACGGAACTCGGGTCTCGGGCTAAGGCAGCGGGGCTGCGTGGTCAGTGCTGGATCGAGGTGATCTCGGGCCGGTAATCGGCACTCACCAGGAGCAGGTCCGCCCCTGAGCCCCCGGCGGAAAACCGGTGCGGGCGAGTCGCGTCAAAATGGGCCGCGGTGTCCGGGCGCAGCTCGTGGTGCAGGCCGTCGAACTCCAGGTCGAGGACCCCGCGGAGCACGTAGATCCACTCTTCGCCACGGTGGTGCGCAGGGGCGGGGGGCTCGCGGTCGCCGGGAACGTGCACGCGCAGTGCCTCGAGTGCCCGCGCCCCAGGGAAGCCGCTGCCCGGCGCGATCTCTAGCCCGGCCGCCGCGAGCCGCGGCGCGTCCGGCGCGAAAGTCGCCAGCGGGGCACCCGCCACATCTTCACTGAGAAGCACGCTCACCCGGGTACCGAGAGCGGCGGCCACTTCGACGAGAATCCCGACGGAGGGCTGGCGGTCCCCTGATTCCAGACGGGAAAGATGAGCCTTGGAAACGCCAACCGACGCGGAGAGCTGATCGAGGGTCAGCCCCCGCGCCTCCCGAGCCGCCCGCAACCGGTCGCCAAGCGCACTCACGGCGAAGTCGCTTTTCATGAGTACTTACGCTATCTGGCGATTGCCTAACAGGTAAATTTGTTGCCTCTCATCGGCGGTACAGTTTCAGCCCTTGAGGAGCTGCCGTGCCATCACCATGCGCTGGATCTGGTTGGTGCCCTCGTAGATCTGGGTGATCGTGGACCAGTGGGCAGTTTCCGCAGCTAGATGGCGTGCCGGGTGCCGGATTATCAGCACGGATTCAGCACGGTCGCCTAGTAAGCGGGGCCGGGGAACTGGACGAGGTAGTCGAAGTTGCCGTCGCCAACGGTCCGCCTCAGCTTCGCTATGTTGCCGTAGGTGTCGTCGCGCGGGCCATTGATGTAGAACGGCTTCCCGTCGCGGCCGAACGTCACGTCGCTGCTGCCCGCCTCCCAGGCCCCGAGCAGCGCAGCGCCCTCGGCGAAGTCGGGATGCGGCTCAAAGCCCAGGCTCCGGGCATGATCCACCGCCCCGAACACGACGTGCCGGGCCAGGTCCAGCGGCGCCGCGACGTGGGACTGGCCTGCCCACGCACTGAAGAACGTCCGGGTAAATTCCGGGAGCCTGCGCCGACCCATCGTCTTCGGGCCGTTGGTGTCCTTCACTCCCAGGCAGAAGACGTCGACCAGGAACCCGCACGCCACGACCGTGCTGCCGGTGTCGCGGGCTACGAGGACCCCCACCAGGCCGGACTCCCCGGACTCAGACTCCGCTGCCGACAGTCCGGGCCAGTCGTCGTGCCCGGTCACGCTGAGCCTGTCTGACCAGTGCCCGGTCACCCAGCAGCCCGCCACCGGCGCCTCCCGTTTGGGGGCTTGTGCCCCGATCGCCCTGATCAGCGGCGTCACGTCAGCGGGGCGCAGACCCAGTGCGCGGGCGATCTCCTTCGGCGTGCGGCCATTCTGCCGCAACTCCGCCACCCGTTCCGCCAGTTCGCTGCTCACTATCGCCTCCGGGAACTGCACGCGAGGAACATCCGGCGCCTCTCGCGGTCACGCGCCGATCCTTCCGCATCAGGTGACTCTAACGAGCCCGAAACCGTCATCCCGTTCATCCGGTCCTGGCATAGTACTTTCCCGTGACGGATCTGGGCGAGCTGCGCATTCCAGCAGCGACGCGGCCGACCGCAGAACAGGTCATCGAGCTGACCGACAAGGTGTGCGCCGACCTACTTGACGAGGAGTACGCCGGGCTGGCCCGGCATGTGGTGGCCAAGCTGGCCCGCAAGCGGCCGTCGCCGTTGCTGGGCGGCCGGGCCGCAACGTGGGCCGGCGGCGCGGTGTGCGCGCTCGGGCAGGTCAACTTCCTGTTCGACCGGTCGACCGAGCCGTACGTCGCCCAGGACGACCTGGCGGGCGCGTTTGGCCTCAGCAAGTCGACGCTGGGCCAGAAGGGCAAGCAGATACGCGACATGCTGAAGATGACCTGGGGAACACCGGAGTTCCTGCGGGCCGAGATGATCGACGCCAACCCGATGATCTGGTTCATCGAGGTGAACGGGCTGCCGTACGACGCCCGCGAGCTACCCGTCGAGATCCAGGTGGAGGCGTACCGGCAGGGAGTTATCCCCTACGTCCCGGAACTGGAACGCGACGGCACGGCCGCCGCAGGCGCGGTCCTGCGGTCGTGACGTCGGCAGCCTCACGTCCCGAACGCCGCGTCCAGCTTGGCGATAAAGGAGTACTTCCGCCGCTGCCGCTCCCGTAGGCCGTCCAGGTACGCGCCGAACCCGGCGGCGTCGCCCGCGCGCTCGTAGTCGTCCCGCAGCCGCTTGAGGGCCTTGACCGCCCTCGGGTACCGGTACTTGTCGCCGACCTGCTCGACGCCCAGCTCGATCAGGCGCGCCAGCGGACCAAGCACGTCCGCCGGGTGCCGGTTCTCCCGCAGGGTGATCAGCTGCAGCCACTGGGATTCGCTGACCTGTTCAGGGTGGTCCGCCGCGGTTAACCACGCCTCGTCCGCCAGGTCCTCGTGGAGCAGGACGGAAATCAGCTCCCCGAGACGGACCCGCCGGTACTCGCTCGTGCGCGCCCGCTCGCGCATGAGGTCCAGCGCCCAGCTCCGCAGCTCCCTCCACTGTCCCGCCTGCTCGGCAGTCTTCCGGAGCCTGAGGTAATTGGAGTGCGTCGCCCGCCGCTCGAATACGTCCCGATACATGGCGACGGCCTCGTCCCTGCGCCCGCTGCCGAGAAGCAGCCCGGCGAGCTGATCGCGCAACGCGTCGGTCCAGGGACTCAACGGTTCGTCCGCGAGCCCCTTGCGCGCCCACTCTTCCGCCTCGCCGTCGCGTCCGGCGTCCCGCAGTACCGAGACGATCTCCCCGAAGTCACGCCCGGATCGCGCCTCCTGCGCCAGCACCGCGACATGCGCGTCCACGTCGCCGGACAGGGCGGCCAGTTCCTTGCGCAGGCTGCTGACACCCCAGCTGGCGCTCCAGGAGCCGGGCTCTCCGGCGGCCCGGCGTTCCTCGACCAGCTGGGCGAGCTCGGTCAGTCCCGCTGCGCCGAGGGCCGGTGCGAAGTCCTCGACCGCGAAGTCCGGCCATCCCGGCCCGTCGCACCGGGAAGCGGACCTCTGTCGGCAGGAATAGGAGTTAGCTGGCAGATTAGCTGACGGTGCGGAATGACCGTAGGTTCTGGTTTGCGGAGATCGCGTTTGTTTGGCTGCTGCCTGGCCGTTCAAGGCAGCCGGTCGGACGAGGCCAGCGGATATACCCGTACAACGAAGGGCTGAGTCCCGCTCACCCCCGCCCCGGTCCTGGACCGTTCTAGGTAAGAGGAATCTAACCATGACTGAACGCACAGGTCAGAGCTGCTGACATACGAGGCACTGACTGCTTCGGCTGGCTCACTGACATCCAGGGTCTTGCGTCCTCGCCTAGCCGAATGCATCATGGCAGTCACCGGGGCAAACGGTAATTTCACTCCTAGTAGTGGAGGCCCCGGATGCCCGACCTTCTCGCCGCCCCCTTTCTCGGCCAGTACCTTCTGCTACGGCCAGGCAGCACCGACGGGGTGCAACTGCCGCGCGGTCACTTTGACCAGCTTGTGCGGGCAGCTGCTGAGGGCGGCTCGCATCCGCCGTGGCTGGCGGAACTCGCCCGCCAGACGTGGCAGCTGAACCTTCCGGATGTTGCTCCGATCAACGGGCGCATCCTTGTGCGCGAGGAGTCGTCTCTCGGCTACGGGCGGGCGAGCTGGGAGATCAACCTCGGCTGCAACTACGCCTGCTCGCACTGCTACCTGGGCCTGAAGGAGTTCTCCGGCCTGCCATGGCCGGACAAGGAGCGGCTACTGGTCATGATGCGAGACGCCGGGGTGGTATGGCTCCAGATCACCGGCGGCGAGCCGACCATCGACAAGGACTTCCCCGACGCCTACCGGCTCGCGTTCGAGCTGGGCATGATGCTCACCGTCTCTACCAACGGGTCGCGGCTGTGGCGGCCCGACCTGCTGGAGATGCTCACCGAACTGCCGCCGTACCGGCTGGTGATCAGCCTGTACGGGGCCACCGAGGCCGCCTACGACGGGCTCACTCAGCGGCGCGGGTCTTACAAGGCGTTCCGCCGAGGCATCGCCGCCGCGCTGGACGCCAGGCTGCCAGTGCGGCTGAACATCGTGGTCACCGACGTCTCCGCCGACGAGACGGCGGCGATGGTGACGATGGCCGAGGAGTGGGGCATCGAGCACAACGTCTACACGAACATCCAGCCGACCTACTACGGCAGCGGGGAGACGCTGCTGGCCCAGTCGGCCGAGCACCTCCGGACCCGCCAGGCGTTCACCGGCTGCAACGCCGGGCACACGTTCTTCCATGCCGACCCGCACGGGAAGGCGTCGATCTGCAAGATCGGCCGCGATGACCAGGTCGACCTGATGACCGAGGGCTTGGACGGCCTGCGCCGCCTGGGCGGCATCGCGGACCAGCTCATGCTTCGCACCGGGGGCTGCTCCGGCTGCCAGCTCGCCGGCACCTGCCGGGTGTGCCGGCCGCTGGCTAAGCGGTACCAGGAGGCGAAGGCCCCGCTGGATTACTACTGCCAGCACGGCGACAGCAACCAGCACCAAGAAACAGGAGACCAGGATGGCCGCAATAGACCTCACCCTTTACCCGACTCGCCCGGCCGAGCAGCCGGCACGGCAGGTCACCAGCCCCGTGATGGTCGACCTGGACGACATCACCGAGTCGACGACCTGCTCGTGCAACGCGGGCGACGATAACCCCAACTAACCGCCCCGGCCGCCCTGTACGGCCAGTCTGAAGCGGGTCCCCGCGTGTTTCGCGCGGGGACCCGCTTCCTGTGTGCCGCACGAGTATCGTGCCGGCCATGGGAATCTCGTGGGACTGGCTGCAACCACTGATCACCGCCCCCTACGTGCCCGCCCTCGGCCCCGTCCATCCTCAAGCCGTCGCCTCCAGCATGTTCAACGACGTCATCGAGATCGCGGGAACCGACCGGTTCCTGCCGCACGACAAGGACCGCCGCTGGGCTGACCGCAAGGACGAGCAGGTGCTCCCCGAGGCAATCGTCCAGGAACCCGGCCTGGTCGTGATCCCCACGCTGCGCATCGGCCGTGCTTCCTGCATCCGGGTCTACATCTACAGCCGACAGCCGCAAAACGCGCTGGACCAGGCCGCCGCGCTCGGCGGGCGGCTCTGCGAGCAGCACGACACCGCGAAAGGGCGGCTCACCTGGTTCCTACCGCCCGGCAGCGATCCCGATCCAGTAGCTGCATGCACCCGCACCCAGATGCACACCTTCAGCCCCACTCAGCCTAATGCCAGGTCAGAAGCCCCGACCGGGGTCGTTCCGCTGGACGAGGTCCCAGAAACCGCGCGCGGGACGTTCAGCGCCTTCGCGGAAAAGCTGGCCGCCGAGGGGTTTGCCTTCCTCGACGCCCGCATCCGCGACGGCGGCACCGGCCCGGTGCTCACCGTCCAACGTGACAGCGCGATCGTCGGGGCGATCGGCCCGATGGAGGTCATGCCCGACAGCCGGGGAGCCGCCCAACTGCTGCCGCAGTACTTCGGCGTCCTGCCCGAATACCGCGGCCTCAGCCTGGGCCGATTGCTCTGGCGGGCCGCCATGCACTGGGGACAGCAGCACCACGCTGCCTACCAGCTCCTGCAAACCCAGGTCGGCGGCGCATCGGACCGCCTATGCCAGTCCGAAGGACTCACCGATCTTGGCCTGGTCTGCACCACCACGCTCTGAGCTAGGTCGGCGTACCCGTGGCGGCCCTGTGACAGAAGAGATGCCGGGGTGCCGCGCCAGTTGGCCCGGCACTCCGGCTAGAACGGCCCGCGCAGCCACACCGGGGCAGGGCTGACTGCGCGGGGGTCAAGGGCTAAGGCGGGCACAACGGGCGGGGTAGCGCGGATAGCTGCCCAGACCACTTTCCCGCCGCTTGCAGGGGTGGAGTACCAGCCCCACTGGCGGCTGGTGAGAGTGTCCACGATCGCCAGCCCGCGCCCGTTCTCCTCGCCGACTCCTGCCGTACGGCGGGCAGGCGCGCCGGGGCCGTGGTCCCATACGTGGATCCGCAGTTCCGGAGGCCGGTCATGCAGCGTGAGCGTCACGGGGTGCTCCGCGTCCGCCTTCACGGCGGCGATGGCATTGCTGACCAGCTCGGTCGCGATCGCCTGCGCATCGTCCGCCAGCTCGGTCATCCCCCAGCGGGCGAGGGTGTCGCGTGCATGGCGACGGGCCGCTGCCGCTGACTCGGGGACGGCGTCCAGGTCAATGCGCGCGGCCCGGTCGGCCGACGCGTACCCGCACAGTCCGTTACCTGGCGGAGCGGGGAACGTGTGCCCGCCCCGGCCCGCAGTGCTTCCCGGTTGCGTGCCCCGCTCTGGCTTGTAATGGCTCCGCGTGCCCATGGCGTTATGGAACCAAGTCCTCCGCTGCCGCCGGTACCGCGTAGCGGGGACGTTGCAGGGCGTATTGTGGGAAGCGGTAACGTCCCCCAACGTCCCAGCGGGAAGGCGGCCCCGCAATGCCCAATGAGCGGCTTCGCGCCACGCTGCTCGACAGCGACTATGACGAGCGATCGCTGGCCGATGCGCTCGGCCTAGACCCCAAGAGCATCCAGCGCTGGGTCACGCGGGATGTCACTCCCCGGCGCGTCACCGCGCATCGCGCGGCAAGACTGCTCGGCGTCTCAGCTTCGTGGCTGTGGCCTGACCTGGAGGCCGACCGAGGCTCAGCCTCGCAGGCTGAGATCGTGACGCTCTACCCGCACCGGTCGGATGTTCCCAGGCACCTGTGGCTTGACCTCCTGACGTCGGCCACTCGCCGGATCTGGCTGTACGCGAACGCGAGCCTGTTCCTGCCCGAGGACAACCCCGAGTCCATCGGCATCATCCGGCGGAAGGCCGAGACCGGAACGGATGTCCGGATCCTCATGGCTGACCCGGACAGCGACATGTGCGCCCGCCGGGGAGTCGAGGAGCAGCTCTTCGACGCGATCCCGGCGCGCGTCCGCATGGCACTGTCGTATTACGCGCCCCTGGCCGACGTCCCCGGTATCGACTTCCGGTTGCAGAGCGAGACGCTGTACAACTCGGTCTTCGCCTACGACGACGAGATGCTGATCAACCAGCACGTGTACGGGATGTACGGGTACATGGCCCCGATCCTCCACCTGCATCGCATGGACGGCGGCGACTTCTTCGACATGTACCTCCGCAGCTTCGACCGCGTGTGGGAGATATCCCCGCCGATCCAGGAGTCAGGCTTCTGGCGACAGCGGACCAGTGCCTTGAGCGCCAAGCCCGCGAAGGCGGCTCGTTAGCCCGCCAGGCTGGTCACTGCCTCAGCCACGGCCCTGGTGTCGCGAAGGTCCGGCAGGACAACGTCCGCGCCCGCAGCGCGCAGCGACTCAACACTGTCGGACCCCGTCGCGACACCCACCACCCGCGCGCCGCCATCCAGGCCCGCCCGCACATCGCGGGGCGTATCACCGACAAGGACCGTGTTCGCCTTATCGAAGGTCTCGCCGTACTTGGCGGTCGCCCTTGCCTGCGCGACCGCGACCAGGTTCGCGCGGACCTCATCATCCGAGCCGTACCCGCCAACCTCGAAGTCCATGAACGCCTCAAGCCCGAACGCCGACAACTTGGTCACGGCGTTCGGCCTGATGTTCCCACTCAGAACCGACTGGACAGTCTTAACCGACGCCTGGAACGCGGCGAGAACGTCACGGGCACCGGGCAGCTCATGCCCCCGCTCGCGTAGCGCCGTCGCGTTGGTCAACGTGGCTGACTCCAGCGCCTCCAGCATCCGCGCAACGTGATCGCCAGTTGGCGTGATCCCATGCTGCGCCAGCATGTCGCGCATGATCTCCGGCTCGGTACGGCCATCGGTGCGTGCCCGGTACTCAGCCTCCCGCCCGGTCAGCAGCTTGAACGCCAGCGCGTATGTCTCCTTGTTCACCCCATGGTTCTCGATCAGCGTATGGTCGATGTCCCACAGGACCAGAATCGCGCTCACGACGGCAAAGCTTAGCCGCACCCGCGGACACCGTGGAGTTGGCGGTGGACTCCGGCAGGCCTGGCACCAACCTCCGATGTACCCAGCAACCGATCGCTGCGCCCGGCGGCGCTAGGGTCAGCACCGATTCAGCACGGGGTCCGGGAACAACGGGAAACAACCAGTACGAACCGGACAATCAAGACACAAGAACGGGCCGCCCGACTCGATAGTCTGACGGCCCATTCCACGCGCGGCTAACCCGAGAAACCGCAGGTCAGCGCCGAAATATACCTACTTCAGCAGCTGCCGCGCCATCACCATCCGCTGGATCTGGTTCGTCCCCTCGTAGATCTGGGTGATCTTGGCATCTCGCATCATCCGCTCGACCGGGTAGTCGTTCACGTAGCCGTACCCTCCGAGCAGCTGCACGGCGTCGGTGGTGACCGACATCGCCACGTCCGAGGCTAGGCACTTCGCGGCCGAGGAGAAGAACGTCAGGTCCTCGACCTTCTCCCCCGCCATCGCCTGCTCCGATCGGGTGGCCGCCGCGTAGGTGAGCTGCCGCGCCGCTTCCAGCTTCATGGCCATGTCGGCGACCATGAACTGCACGCCCTGGAAGTCGGCCACCGCGTGGCCGAACTGCCGGCGCTCCTTCACGTATCCGAGCGCGTAGTCCAGCGCGCCCTGCGCGATGCCCAGCGCCTGCGCGGCGATCGTGATCCGCGTGTGGTCGAGCGTGCGCAGCGCGATCTTGAAGCCCTCCCCCTCGGTGCCGACCAAGCGCGACGCCGGGATCTCGCAGTTGTCGAAGTACAGCTCCCGCGTCGGCGACCCCTTGATGCCGAGCTTGTGCTCAGGCGCCCCGAACGAGAACCCCGGGTCCCCGTCCTCCAGCACGAACGCCGAGATGCCGTTCGCCCCCGCCGAGGGATCGGTCACCGCCATCACCGTGTAGAACTTCGACACGCCGGCGTTGGTGATCCACCGCTTTACGCCGTTGAGCACGTACCCGTCACCCGCGCGGGCC
>Ga0335073_10004634_pt1 | contig 19243 bp, 17 predicted proteins | sample Lox_Sample_22_FD_207093 | JGI IMG/M metagenome (GOLD analysis project Ga0335073, IMG submission 207093) | Soil microbial communities from Loxahatchee National Wildlife Refuge, Florida, United States - Lox_Sample_2.2 | ecosystem: Environmental > Terrestrial > Soil > Wetlands | place: USA... | reverse complement strand
TGTTCGCCCAGGGCGCCCGCAACGACCTCGGCACGCTGATCAACCAGTACATCGGGTTCCAGCAGGCGAACGGCACGCCACTGCCCCAGACCCAGTTCGCCCAGGCCGCCGGCGCCCTGTACCGGGACGCGACCAGCACCGCGCTGACCCAGACGCTGCTGACGGTGCCCACCGGCTTCGACGCGCTCGACGCCGACAGCCTGGTAACCGGCTCCGATCCGCTGACCCTGGATACGAACATCAACCTGTTCAACTTCTTCGGCGCCGGCGTGAGCGACGCGCCGGCGTCAGTCGGGTGGCCGGGTGCGCTCAGCACCACGTGCCCGCCGGGCGCAAACCTGTCGCAGGACCTGTGCCTGCCAGACCCCGACTTCTGGGCCACCTCAGCGCGCGCGTTCTCCCAGCTGCTGCTGGAGAACCCGTCCTACGTCACGCCGACGCGGATCGCGCAGCTTCAGGCCATCCAGCAGGAGGGTCAGCTGATCGCGAACGCCCTCCAGCAGCTATCGGTGAACAACGCCGGCGCAGATGCGGGCGGCACCGGCAACAAGACGCTCGACGCGGCACTCAACTACTTCCGGTACTGGGGCGACGACGACAGTCACCCAGGTGGCACCCCGCCGAGCCTGACGCAGGCGATCCAGGCCGAGGAGCAGCGCTACCTCGCCGGTCTGACCGTGAACACCGCACCGGCGATGGATGTCGCGCCGGTCAACCCGTGGGGAGGTCCGGATCAACTACTGCCGGTCACAGCCGGGATCCAGAACCTGAACTCGCTACAGAACATTCCACTGTGCGAGCCGGACGCCGGCTTCTACGGAGTCAGCGCGACCATCGAGGAGCTCCCGGCGCTGCCGCCCTCGCTGGTCGACGGCATCGATCCGCAATTCCAGAACGCGGCGAGGCTAGGCCTCGGGACGATCTCGGCCTGCTGGATCGCCGTCGCGGACAACGTCAACGGGAACAACTTCGACCTGAGCACGCAGATCAAGTACTTCTGGAGCGACAACAGCGTGGTGAACCAGCAGATCGCTACGGCCAACAGCATGCTCTCGCAGGTGAACGACTGCGCGGGCACGCCCAATTCACAGAATCCGTTCACCCCGGACGTGCTCGCCACCGTGGTCGAGGGTTGGCAAAAGGGCGGCGCCAACAACTGCCCGGACGTGTCCAGCACCTTCGCGCTTGTGAACGCCCAGGAAACGAGCCTGAACACCACGGTGACGAACGCCGTGGCGACTGAGCTCGAGACGCTCCGCAAAGATGTCTACGAGGACATCATCGGCGGCGGCCAGGGACTCACCGCAGGTGACTCGCTCGCGACCAACGTCCAGCAGGCTGCGACCCGCCTCGACGGCGCTAACGAGCTGCTCGATGGCTACGTCTCGCTCGGCCTCCCGCAGGCGCTCGCCAGCGACGACACGTTGCAGGGGCTGATCTCCGGGACCAACGCCGACACGTTCGCGCCGACCAGCGGCGGTCTCGCCGGGGCCGTTCCGGCGAGCAACGTCCCCGCGCAGCTCGTGAACTTCTACAAGGCGGCGATCAACGACGACAGCGCCACGATCCTGCCCGTCCAGGACCCGGTCAATCTAGCCGTCAGCCTGGTCGACCAGCGGGCCAACCAGCTGGCCGCCGCGATCAACGCGCACATCGTCTCGAGCGGCGGCCAGGGCGCGGCGCTCCAGGGACACGTGCTGCTCAGCGCCGGCGTCGCCGCGCCGCAGACGACGAGCGCGACGTTTGCTGAGGAGAACCAGTACATCGGCCCGACGCTCGATCGGCTCGATGAGACCGGGCTCGTGTTGAACAACGACATGACCTCGACTGCGACCTCGTCGACCCCCGCGCCGGCGCCGGTCGGGGCCCCGCCGGCAACAACGGCCGCCCCGGCCGCGGCGAAGTGCACACTCAAGGTCGCCGCGAAAAAGGTTCTGCTAGTCGCGCCAAAGGGGAAGCCGAAGAAGGGCGCCCCGATCGTCAAGCCGGGCACGCTGACGCTGACGGTCAAGTGCGATCAGGCCGGCAAAGCGAAGCTGACTGGCACGCTGACGCAGCTGATTGGCCAGAAGCCCAAGCACGGCGAGCAGAAGTCGAAGAGCTACAAGCTCGGACCTGTGAGCGGATCGGCCAAGGCCGGGAAGGCGCTGACGCTGACGGTCAAGCTGCCGGCGGCGGCCGTGACCGCGCTCGGGCACGGGGCCAAGGAGTCGGCGACGTTCACGGTCACCGATACGAATGGAAGCGGCACGGGTCGCGCCACGGCGAAGGTCGCGATGCTCAAGGGGACCAAATGAACCGACGGTCGCCGACGTCCGATCTCGTACTGCTGCAACTGTTGCATTTCAACATCAGCCAGTTGAAAACGCCGGGGCCTGGGGTATAAACGATCGGAACATGCCCGCAAATAGCGGGCTTCCAGGGACTGGGACAGGAAGGGGCGGGAATGAAGCTCCCACCGATCCGCCGTCGAACCCCACGAGCCGACAAGCAGGCATTCAGATCGCTCCCAGAGGCGCGGGTGCAGCGACCGATACACGCGGAGCCTCCGCCGCGCATGTTCTCGCTGCAGCTGCCTTCGTTCACCGATCGCCGGTAGTCGCGCCGTCTCTGCGGCGCGCGGGTCAGCGAGCCGCGCGCCGGAGCGACAGCCCGAGCAGCGCGACCGCCGCCAGCGGCATCACCCACCACGCCGCTGCGCCCGCGCCGGCGATGATCGCGGTGGCGCCCAACGCGATAACCACGCCCAGCGCGGTGAACGGGTCGTCGCCGACGACGAAATCCCACACCGATCGCGCGGCTCGGACGATCCGGTTCACGCGGGCTCTCCGACGGCTCGGCGGGTGGGGGCCCGTCGCAGCCACCTGACCATCGCGAGCGACGCGCGCGCGACGCCGGGGATGATCACGAGCAGGGCGGCGTCGCCGCCCGGCCACGAGGCGCCCGCGCCCTCGGCGCCCCAGAAGACGCCGAACGAGGTGAGCATGACGCCGACGCCGAACTTCATCGTGTTCTCGGGCACGCGCGCGAGCGGCGCGCGGACGAGCACGCCCGCGATCACGACCACGGCGACCGCGAGGCCCGCCGCCGCGGCCGCGAGGCCGATGTTGTGCTGGTTCGCGCCGAACGTGAGCACGATGAACACGACCTCGAGCCCCTCTAGCAGCACGCCCTTGAACGCGATCGTGAACGAGTAGGCGTCGAACCCGTCCCCGACGCGCTCGGCCGCTCGGGCGGCGTCGGTCTCGGAGGCGAACGCCTTGTCCTCATCGTGGAGCGCCTTGAGGCCCGCGTAGCGGAGGATGGCCTTGCGCAGCCACTGCAGCCCGAACACGAGCAGCAGCCCTCCGACGATCACCCGCAGCGTGTTCAGCGGTAGCGCGGTCAGCGCCGGCCCGAGCGCCGCGACGATCACCGCGAGCACCACGATCCCGGCGCCGACGCCGGCGAGCGCCCACCGCCAGCTCCGGGTGACGCCGACCGCCATCACGATCGTGAGCGCCTCGACCGCCTCGACCGCGCAGGCGAGGAACACCGAAACGGCGAGGGCGACCTCCGGACCGGACATGGTTAGCAGTATGGCTCGCCGGTCTAGGGCGTCGTCAGCTCGAGGCCGAAGTGCTCGCGCAGTCCGTCGTAGCCGACGTCGCTCACGTGCACGGCGCGACTGCGGTCGGCCTTGCGCACCCAGCCGAGGTCGATCAGTCGCGTCGCGAGTGCGGCGCCCAGAGACCCGGCAAGATGGTGGCGCTGCTCGCTCCAGTCAACGCAGTACTTGATCAACGGCCGGCGTGGCGGCAGCGCGTCGAAGTCGATACCGAACGCCTTGAGCTCGCGCACACCGGTCGGCGTGAGGCGGTAGTCGAGGTCGAAGCCGGGTGCCGCGAGGCGATCTCCGCCCGCCGAGTCGGGATCGAAGACCCCGTCGCCGCCGGTCAGCAGGTCGTTCTCGAGCATCGCCTCCATCAGTTGCGTGCCGAGCATTCCGGCGAGATGGTCGTAACAGGTGCGAGCGAACCGGACCGCCTGGGCCTTGCTCCCCTGCTTGAGCGAGCGCACCTGCGCGGGCGGTGAGATCCGAGCGAGCGCTTCGATCAGCTCGCCCACCTCGGGGCCGGACACTCGGAAGTAGCGGTGGCGGCCGTGGCGCTCGACCTTCAGCATGCCTCCCTTGACCAGCTTGCCGAGATGGGCGCTGGCAGTCGAGGCGGCGACGCCGGCCTCGTCGGCGAGCACGCTCGCGGGCAGCGCCCGGCCGTCGCCCAGCGCGAGCAGAATCCGCGCCCGCCCGGGATCTGCGATCAGGGCGCCTATGCTGGCTATGTCGGCGTCGCCTCGCGCAACGTGCACGTCACATACGGTAGCGCCATCACATTTCGTCACTGAGCGAAGTGTGCGCCGCTGTCATCATGGGGGTGGATGAGCTCTGGGAATCACGGATTTGCTGCCTCTCACGGCGCCGGCGGCACGGGCGCGATGCGCTCGCTGCGCGGTCCCGAGCGCAAGCCACCCCCGCTGATGGATCCGACGCGCCAGCGCGACACGGGCCGGATCCTCGCGCTGTTCAAGCCCTACCGCCTGCGCCTCGCGGCCGTGCTCGTGCTGATAGTCATCTCGGCCGGGGTTGCAATCCTCCAGCCGTTCCTGCTCAGGCAGGCGCTCGACGTCGGGATCCTCAAACACGACGAGACCGTGCTGACCGTGACCGTGCTCGCGATGATCGCGATCTCGATCTTCACCAACGCCACGAGCGTCTGGCAGACGTATATGTCGAACGTCGTCGGCCAGCGCGTGATGCACGACCTGCGCGCCGCGGTCTACCAGCACCTCCAGAAGATGTCGCTGGCGTTCTTCACGCGTACGCGCACGGGCGAGGTGCAGTCGCGGATCGCCAACGACATCGGCGGGCTAGACAGCGTTGTCACCACGACCGCCACGACTATCGCGCAGAACGCGACGACGGTCATCGCCTCGCTGGTGGCGATGTGTCTGCTCGACTGGCGCCTCGCGATCATCTCGCTCATCTTTGTGCCCCCGTCGGTGTACATGACGCGGCGTGTCGGGCAGATTCGCCGCAGGATCACGACCGAGCAGCAGCGCCGCCTCGCCGACATGTCCGCCCTCGTGGCCGAGTCGCTGTCGGTGTCGGGGATCATGCTGGGCAAGACGATGGGCCGCGGCACGGATCTCGCCGGCCGCTTCACGACCGAGTCGCAGGGCATCGCCGACCTCGAGGTGCGCTCGCGGATGGCGGGACGCTGGATGATGGCCACGATCCAGTTCACCTTCGCCGTACAGCCGGCGATCATCTACTGGCTCGCCGGGCAGACGTTCATCGGCAACACGATCACGATCGGCACCGTGGTCGCGTTCACGACGCTCCAGACACGGCTACTGTTCCCGATCCAGTCGCTGCTCGGCGTCCAGGCCGACATGCAGACCTCGCTGGCGCTGTTTGACCGCATCTTCGAATACCTCGACCTGCCCGTCGACATCGTCGAGTCGTCACAGCCCGTGGAGCTGCGTCCGGACGAACTGCTCGGCGAGGTCCGGTTCGAGGGTGTCTCGTTCCGGTACGGAGCGAATGGAGATTCGACGTGGACGGTCCATGACATCGACCTGGTCGTCCCCGCCGGCACGCGCACGGCGGTCGTGGGCGAGACCGGGGCGGGCAAGACGACACTCGGCTACCTCGTCGCGCGGCTATACGAACCTCAGGAGGGCCGCGTGACGATCGACGGGGTCGACGTCCGCGATGCTTCGCTCGCGTCGCTGGCCGCGACGGTCGGCGTGGTCTCGCAGGAGACGTACCTGTTCCACGCCAGCGTCCGCGAGAACCTGCGGTTTGCCCGGCCGGGTGCGACCGATGAGGAGATCGAGGACGCGGCGCGAACCGCGCGGATCCACAACCTGATCTCGTCGCTGCCCGACGGGTACGACACGGTCGTCGGCGAGCGCGGCTACCGGTTCTCGGGCGGGGAGAAGCAGCGGATGGCGATCGCGCGCACGGTCCTGCGCAACCCGCCGGTGCTGGTCCTCGACGAGGCCACGAGCTCACTCGACACGCAGACCGAGGCGGCGGTGCAGGCCGAGCTAGAGCGGCTCGCCGAGGGGCGCACGACGATCACGATCGCCCACCGGCTCTCGACCGTCCGCGACGCCGACCAGATCGTGGTGCTCGACCAGGGGCGGATCGTCGAGCGTGGCACCCATGACGAGCTGATGGAGCGACGCGGGGCTTATGCGGCATTGGTCGCGCGCGACGTGACCGACGTGATCGACGAGATCGCCGGCGAGGCCTCGTGAGCCCGGGCTCGCGGGCGACGAGCGAGCTGCTGCTCGTCGGAAGCCTTCCGGCGTCGTCGACTGAGGAGGCGTTCCGCGCCGGCGCCGAGCTGTTCGGGGATCTGGTGTTCGCGCTACCCGACGGCGAGACCGGACCGCGCGCGGCGTGGGTGGGCTACGAGCGCGAGCGGCTCGTTCGCCCGAACGCGGACGTCGAGGTCGTCTCCGAGACGGAGTCGCCGACCGGGATCCCGAGGCACGCCTACGAGACGCCGGTGTTCAAGATCCGCGCCGGCGCGGGCGAGCTGCATTTCGATTCCTGGCCGCGGATCGACGACGCTCTTGCGTCGTGGCACATGTTTGCCGCGTTGCGCGCGGAGGGCGTGATCCCGTCCGGGCTGCGGTTCCAGGTGGGCCTGCCGTTTCCCTCGAGTGCTTTGAACGGGTTCAAGGCCGACTTCGCCGGCGACTATCCGGTGGCCGAGCGCGCCTACGAGGACCTGGTGGGCCGGTCGCTGGTCCGGCTGCTCGACGAGGTTCCGGCGGCGGACCTCGCGATCCAGTGGGACATGGCCTACGAGGTCCAGGACATCGAGGGCGTGCTCGCGTGGACCTCGGAAGGGGCGTGGGAGCGGTTCGCCGGTCCGGTTTCGCGGCTGACCCCCCAGATCCCGGAGGACGTGATGGTGGGGTACCACCTCTGTTACGGGACGTTCCCGGAGTGGCCGATGTACGAGGCGCGCGACTACGACGTGCTCGTGCGGATGGCCAACTACGCGGTCGCGAACTCCGAGCGCACGGTCGACTGGGTCCACATGGCGGGGCCGCGCTACCTGCGCAGCGAGGACAAGCGCTTCTTCAGGCCGTTGAGTGATCTGGACGTGGGGGACACCCGCGTGTACCTCGGGATCGTGCTGCCTCTGGACGGGTTGCCGGGGCTCCGGCGCCGGCACGCCACCGCGTCGCGGTACCTGAGCGACTTCGGCGTGGCGATGTACTGCGGCTTCGCCCGCCAGCCGGGCGCCGACGGGATGCAGACGATGCGCGAGCACGCTGAAGTCGTGCGGGCGCTCCGCGATTCGGTGGCGTAGGCGGGTGAGACTGGGAAATGGCGGGGAACGTGTAACTCGGTGTCGCGGGTGAGTCGAGATCCCGTTTTGCCGCCACTTGACCGCACGCGGATCTCAGTCGCATCTGGCCCGGCACGAGATCAGCGGTTAGCGAGCCAGGTCGAGATCAGGTAGTTCCCGATCGTCCCCGGCGGGGGCAGGATGATTTCGCCGGCGTTCAACGCATCCGCGAGCTCGGAACGCCCCCACCAGCGCGCCTCGACCAGCTCAGCTTCGTCCGGCGCGGGGTCGGCGTCCGTGGCGGCCGGGTCCACGAACGCCCAGAAGCCGATCATCAGCGCCTGCGGAAACGGCCACGGCTGCGAGGCGACGTACTCGACTCCGACGACGTCGACCGCGGTCTCCTCGCGAGCCTCGCGGATCACCGCCTCCTCGGGAGTCTCGCCGGGCTCGACGAACCCCGCGAGCGCCGACCACCGGTTCTCGGGCGCGCCGGTCCGGCGACTCAGCAGGCAGCGGTCGCCGGACTGCACGAGCATCGTGATCGCGGGATCGGTCCGTGGAAAGATGACCAAGCCGCACCCGGGGCAGCGGCGCCTATGTCCGGCAGCCTCCACCACGGTGGCGTCGCCGGAGCGGCCGCAGTAGCGCTGGACGCGATGCCAGCCGATCAGCGCCACCGCGTATGCAGCAAGCGCGGCTTCGGCCGGATCGAGCTCGGAGCCCAAGCCGCGGAGTGGTACGAAGTTCACGATCTCGCCGTCCCCGCCCGCGCCGGCGGTCGCGTCGTACGCAAACAGCGCGGCCCCGGCATCGTCGAGCCCGAGGAACGTGAGCTCCGCGCCGGCCGGGAGGGGCGCGACCGGCACGAGCGCAAGCGATCGCCTGGGGGTGACGGCGACCTCCTGATCTCGCCCGACGAGTACGGTCCGCGAGCTGTCCACGGCGCGCAGCCGCTCCGCCGCCCCGTTGTCGCGCAGATGGGGGGCACGGTCGAGCGTGCCGCCGGCGAACGCGATCTTTGCGGGAGCCGAGCCCATCGCCGACACACGATTTCAAACGGTGGCGGCAGACGGCGGTCGGGCCGGCGGATGGGGCGCCCGCGGTTCACGCACTGAGGCACCGGGTAGGGACTCTCTTAGCTACTTAAGAGGAGGACCTGCAAATGGCGACAATCGAGTCAATGCCGGGCCGGCTCGGCACGATCGAGACCAACATCCCCGCACGCCTCGATCGCCTCCCCTGGTCGCGTTGGCACTGGAAGATCCTCGTCGGGCTGGGGACGGTGTGGATCCTCGACGGACTCGAGGTCACGATCGTCGGGTCGATCGCGGGCGCGATCTCTGCGAAGGGCAGCGGCATCAACATCTCCTCCGCCGAGGTCGCCGGCTGGGCGGCGTCGATGTACGTCGCCGGAGCCTGCTTCGGGGCGCTGCTGTTCGGTCAGCTGACCGATCGGTTCGGGCGCAAGAAGCTGTTCATGATCACGCTCGGCGTGTACCTGGCGGCGACGATTGCGACCGCCTTCGCGTGGACGCCGCTGTTCTTCTTCGCGTGCCGCTTCGTGACCGGAATGGGCATCGGTGGCGAGTACAGCGCGATCAACTCCGCGATCGACGAGCTGATCCCGGCCAAGCACCGTGGCCGGATCGACATCGTCATCAACGGGACGTACTGGGCCGGCGCCGCGGCGGGCGCGCTCCTGTCCGTGGCCGCGCTCCACATCTTCTCGCCGCTGCTCAACTGGCGGGTCTGCTTCGGCCTCGGTTTCGTTCTCGGACTCGCGATCCTGATCGTCCGTCGCCACGTCCCCGAGAGCCCGCGCTGGCTGTTCATCCACGGCCGCGACGGAGAGGCCGAGGAGATCACCCGCCAGATCGAGCACGAGGTCGAGGCCGACACCGGACAGGCGCTCACCGACCCCGACCCTGACGACAGGATCGCGATCCAGCAGCGCAAGACGATCAGCCTGGTCGAGATCGCGCGGACCGTGGTCAAGACATATCCGAAGCGAACCGTGCTCGGGCTGGCGCTGTTCATCGGCCAGGCGTTCCTCTACAACTCGATCCTGTTCGGCTACGCCACCCTGTTGAGCACCTTCTTCCACGTGGCGACCGCGAACGCGCCGTACTACCTCATCGCGTTTGCGGCGGGCAACCTTCTGGGGCCGATCGTGCTTGGCGGCCTGTTCGACTCGGTCGGCCGGCGCCCGATGATCGCTGGCACCTACATCCTGTCCGGCGTGCTGCTACTGGTCACGGGCTACCTGTTCGAACAGCACCAGCTGACCGCCGCGACCCTCACGGTCGCGTGGTCTGTCGTGTTCTTCTTCGCCTCCGCCGGCGTGAGCGCCGCCTACCTGACGGTCTCGGAGATCTTCCCGCTGGAGACCCGCGCGCTTTGCATCGCGCTGTTCTACGCGGCCGGCACCGGTCTCGGCGGGATCATCGGCCCGCAGCTGTTCGCGCCGATGGTCGCCACCGGCAAGGCGTCCGAGGTGTTCAAGGCGCTCGCGATCGGCGCGGTCCTGATGATCATCGGCGGCGTCACCGAGATCGTGTTCGGGGTCGACGCCGAGCGCAAGGGGCTCGAGTCCATCGCCAAGCCTCTGACCGCGGTCACGGCGGCCGCGCGGAGCGGCGCGGCGAGGGGCGCTTCGGCTGCTCGCTCCCTCCGCGGCCCGCGCTCTTCCGGCCTCGTGTCGCGCCAGCAATGAACCGGGCGCGAGGGCCGCGGACCGAGCGACGCAGCCTCGCTTTCAGCGTTTTCGCAGGGCGTCATCGCCTCGCACCGCGCCGCGTGCCCCCTCGCCAAGGGGCCGCGGCGCGCGGTGCGGGCTCAAACGACCTGGATGTAGGTCATCACCACCGGCCCGATGCGGATGACGTCGCCATCCGCGATGTTGGTCGCGATGATCTGGCGGCCGTTGACGTATGTGCCGTTTGCGCTGCGGTTGTCGAGCAGTCGCGTGTGATGTCCGTTGCGCACGAGGATCGCGTGGCTACGCGACACGCGCTGCTCTTCGATCCGGACGTCGGAGGTGAGGCCGCGGCCGATGTGGACGACCTTGACGTCGAGCGGCACGAGCCAATCAGTGCCGTTGTCGGCGAATGCCAGGTAGTGCCCGAACGGGGCGAGCCGCCGCCGGATCGCGCGGCTGCGCGTGCGGTGGTCGAGCAGCGCAAGCGAGTTGAGGATCGGCGCGGTCGCGCCCGCCTCGAGCGGCGCGGTCTCCTGCTCACGTGGGAGCAGGGCGGTGTCGTCTCGCCGCGGTCCGACCGATTCTTCTGAGTGGTGGAGGGGCGCTTGCGTCGTCATGGGGTCATCAGATCAAGCGTGCGGCAGAGCCACGTCAAGCCAAGCTAAGAGGTACCGAAGACCCCGCTGACGTTAACGTGACACCGGTCACGCGCGCGTAACACGACGGACTTTTCTTAGGGGCGCCCGCGGCTACTTCGCGGCCATCGCGAGCGTGAGTTCGCGGGAGTCAGCTTCGTCATCCTCGAGCAGCTTTGCCAGCTTCTCGCCGGTTCCATGCTCGCCGGTGGGCGAGTACACGACGAGTCGCTGCTCGCCGGCCTCCCCATATTGGAACACGGCGTGGTCGAACCTGAGCTCTCCCACCGTCGGATGTGTGAGCTCCTTGCGCCCGTCGCCGCTGCCGGCGACCTCGTGACGCTTCCACAGCTTGCGGAACTCGGGGCTCGACGAGTTGAGCGCGGACACCAGTTCCTCGAACGCCGGGTCGCCGATGTTCCGCGCGGTGTCGGCGCGGAACTTGGCGACCAGCAGGCGCGCGCTCCCCGCCCAGTCACCCGAGCAGAGCGTCCGGCGCGCCGGATCCATGAACCACAGCCACACGTGGTTGCGCGAGAGCGGGTCGGAACCGGGCGCCCAGCTGAACACGACCTCGAACGACTTGTTCCAAGCCAGGTAGTCCCAGCGGCGACCGAGCAGGTAGCACGGACCTGGGCCGAGGTTCTCGACCAGCCGGCGGGTCGTGGGCGAGACCTCCTCGGCGGGCGCCTTGCACGGCTTGGCGTGCTCCCCGCGGCCGAGCAAGATCAGGTGCGAGCGCTCCGCCGGGTTCAGCCGCAGCGCGCGCGCCAGCGCCTCGAGGACATCGAGCGAGGCGCGGACGTCGCGTCCCTGCTCGAGCCACGTGTACCAGGTGGTCCCGACTCCGGCGAGGAGCGCGACCTCTTCACGCCGAAGGCCCGGCGTACGCCGTCGGCTGCCGTCGGGAAGCCCGACGTCCTCGGGTTGGAGGCTCGAGCGCTTCGTGCGCAGGAAGTCCGCGAGTTCCTCGCGCCTGCGCTCGCCGTTAGTCGCCTTGGCTCTCACGCGGGCCGGTCCGTTGCCGTTGTCTGAGTGCTTGGGTGTCAGGTCCACTACCAGGATAAACCCCTCTCTTGTACCTGGATAAGCATTATCGCACCATACCACTCGTGAACGCAATCGCCTCCCTCATCACCCCCCCGAAAACTGAATCCGTGCGTTCAAAGAACGCGCTCTTATTCGTCGTCTGCCTGGCCCAGTTCATGGTCATCCTCGACGTCGCGATCGTCAACGTCGCGCTGCCGTCGATGCGCTCTGGTCTTCATTTCTCGACCACCGGCCTGCAGTGGGTGGTCAACGCCTACACGCTGACGTTCGCCGGCTTCCTCATGCTCGGCGGTCGTTCCGCGGACCTGCTCGGTCGCCGCCGGGTGTTCCTCGTCGGCACCGCGATGTTCGGCCTGTCGTCGCTCGCATGCGCGCTGGCCGATTCGCGCGATCTGCTGATCGCGGCGCGCGCGATCCAGGGCCTCAGCGGCGCAGTGCTGTCGCCGGCCACCCTGTCGATCATCACCGCCTCGTTCGCCGAAGGCCGCGAGCGCAACCGCGGGCTCGCCGCCTGGGGCGCCGTCGGCGGCCTCGGCGCCTCCTCGGGCGCGCTGCTCGGCGGCGTCCTGACGCAGGCGTTCGGCTGGCCGGCGATCTTCGCCGTGAACGTGCCGCTCGGCATCATCGCGGTCGTGCTCGGCTCGCGGCTGATCCCGGTGACGGCGCGCGCCGAGGGAACCCGGCATTTCGATGTGCTGGGTGCCGTGCTCGTGACCGCGAGCCTCGTCAGCATCACCTTCGGGATCGTCCGCACCGACACGCTCGGCTGGGGCGCGCCCGGTGTGATCGTGCCGCTGATCGGTGGCCTCGTGCTGCTCGCCGCGTTCCTGTCGGTCGAGGCACGGTTCGCGCGCGAGCCGCTCGTGCCGCTGTCGATCTTCCGGGTTGGCCACCTGCGGGCCGCAAACGGTGTTGTCCTGTTGCTGTACGCCTCGCAATTCCCGGCGTGGTTCTTCCTGACGCTCTACATGCAGCAGATCCTTCACTACACCGCGATCGAGGCCGGACTTGGGTTCCTGCCGATGACCTTGTCGATCTTCGCCGCGTCGACGCTCGCGCCACGGGTCGTGGCTCGCTTCGGCTCGCGCCGGGTGATCGCCACCGGGATGCTGACCGCGGCGCTCGGGTTGCTGCTGCTGAGCGGCGTCGCCCCAGGCGGGACGTACCTCAACACGGTCCTGGCCGGCGCGTTCCTGTCGGCGCTGGGGATGGGCTTCACGCTCGTGCCGTCGACGATCGTCGCGATGCAGGGCATCGAGCGCTCGCAGAGCGGCGTCGCCTCAGGCCTGCTCAACACCTCGCGGCTGGTCGGCGGGGCGCTCGGACTGGCCGTCCTGTCGACGATCGCGGCCTCGCAGACGGGGTCGGTCGTTGGTGCCGCCCCGAGCCCGATCGCGGTCACGAACGGGTTCGCGCTCGCGTTCCACGTCGGCACCGTGATCGCGTTGGCCGGGGCCGCGATTGCCGCGTTCCTGCTGCGCGAGCCCGCGAACACCGATGTCGTCCGTCTACCGAGCATCGAGGAGGGTGAGCGTGAGGCGCTGGCTGCTTGACATAACCCGCCGGCCGGTCACGGTCGTGGAGGTGCTTACCCCGATTAGGATGGGCGTCGGTCATGTTGCCGACGCAACACCTGCCGGCGTTTCTGCTGACGGTCTACGTGCTGATCCTGATCCCGGGCCCGAGCGTGCTGTTCGTGGTGAGCCGTGGGGTCTCGCTCGGGCGGCGGGCGGCGTTCGCGACGGTCGTCGGCAACGCGAGCGGGTTTGTCCTCCAACTGGTGCTGGTCTCGATCGGAGTGGGCTCGCTGGTGGCGCGCTCGGACGCGGTGTTCACGACGCTGAAGTTGCTCGGCGCCGGGTACCTCGTGTTCCTGGGCGTACGGAACATCCGCGACCGTAAACAGCTGGCCGCGCTGTTCACGCCGGCGGTCCGTCCCGCGCCGAAGTCGCTGCGGCGGATCGTGCGCGAGGGATTCTTCGTCGGGGCGACCAACCCGAAGGGCCTGCTCGTCTTCACCGCGGTGGTCCCGCAGTTCATCGATCCCTCCCAGGGCCACATCACGCTTCAGATCGCGACGCTGGGAGCGATCTGCATCGTGATTGGGTTCCTGTCCGACACCGCGTGGGCGCTCGCGTCGGGGACGGCGCGCGAGTGGCTCGGGCGCTCGACGCGCCGGCTCGAGTGGATGACCGCCGGCGGGGGCGTGACGCTGATCGCGCTTGGTCTCGGCCTCGCCCTGACCCAGCGTAAGAACTGAGCGCGCATGGCCGGTCGGAGCTCAAGGCGGAGCGCGGGGATCCTTCTGCACCGCGAGCAGGGCGATCGGCTCGAGGTGCTGCTCGTCCACCCCGGGGGGCCCGCCTGGGCGAAGCGCGACGACGGCGCCTGGTCGATCCCCAAGGGCGAGTACACCGACGGCGAGGATCCGTTGGGGGCCGCCCGCCGCGAGTTCGAGGAGGAGATCGGGATCGCGCCGCCGCCGGGCGACGCCGAGGATCTCGGCGAGATCCGCCAGCGGAGCGGCAAGCGCGTGCACGGCTGGGCGTTGCCCGGCGATCTCGACGTGAGCACGGTGGTCAGCAACACGACCGAGTTCGAGTGGCCGCCCCGCTCCGGCCGGATCATCGAGATCCCCGAGGTCGACCGGGCCGAGTGGTTCGGGCTCGACGCCGCCCGCGAGAAGATCAATGCGGGGCAGGTGCCGTTGCTGGATCGACTCGAGGAGTTGCTGGCTCGCTAATATCCTTGAGGCGTCAATCACCTTACCTCCGGAGGCGTCCACGGCATGATTTCCGCCACTCTCTATAGCGATCCGGCCTGCCCTTGGGCATATTCCGAGAGCCCCGCGCTCCGGGTGATCGAGTGGCGGTACGGCGAACAGCTCGACTGGCGCCTCGTGCTTGTCGGGCTGACCGAGGAGGCGTCGCAGTACGAGCGCCGTGGCTACTCGCCGATCCGCGGGGCGCTCGGTCAGGCACGGTTCCGCAGCCGCTACGGAATGCCGTTCTCCCCGGCGCCGAAGGCGCGGCTGAGCGCCACCTCACGGGCGTGCCGGGCGGTCGTGGCCGCGCGCATGACCTACCCCGGCAGCGAGTGGCGGGTGTTCCGTGCGATTCAGCTGGCGAACTTCAACACCCCGCTGATCCTCGACGACGACGCGAACCTGGCGGACGCCCTGCGCGGCATCCCGGGCATCGACGCCGAGCAGTTGGTCGGGATGATCGACGCGCCCGAGGTCGTCGAGGCCTACCGCGCGGATAAGGACGAAACCCGCAAGGCGGAGGGGTCAGCGGCCGAGTTGCAGGGCAAGACCGCGACCACCGACGGCCCGGTCCGGTTCACGGCGCCATCGATCGTGTTCGACCACAACGGGCTGAAGCTCGTGGCCGGCGGCTTCCAGCCGGTCGAGGCGTACGACATCGTGGTCGCGAACATCGACCCGACGGTTCACCGCGAGCCGCCGCCGGAGACCCCGGCGCCGCTGCTCGAGCGCTTCAACGACGGCCTGACGACCCAGGAGGTGGCCGCGCTGCTCGCCGGCAACAACGAAGCGCCGGACCGCCTCGCCGCCGAAGCGGCGCTGCTCGAGCTCGTGGCCGCCGGCGACGCGATCCGTCATCCGCTCGGCGACGACGCCGTGTGGCAGTCGGCGACCGCGTCGGACCCGATGACCTTCGACTCCGCCCTGGCCCTCGCGGTCGGCTGAGCCGGCGTCCACGAGTTCGTAGTTACCCGCCACCTGTTTGTTTGGGCCTCGCACGGAATCCGGCGCGACGGCGGTCGCTGCCAGACGCGTGGTGAGGCCGGATTCCGCACGCTCGGCGTCCCTGGGGCCGTTCCGCCCGGCATCCATGCCGGGCGGCGCTGTCGCCGCGACCACCGTTCCGCCCGGCATCCGCGCCGGGCGGGTGCGGCTCAATTGTGGGTGTAGATCAGCACGACGTCGCTGAAGTTGATCGAGCCGGTGTCGTCCGAGTCGCTCAGCTTGACGGTCAGCTTGTTGCCCTTTGCCTTCAGCAGGTTCTTCGGCACGACTGCCTGCCAGGCGCGGGCCTCGGTGCTGCTGAAGCCCTGATTCAGAACGTCCGTGCCGTTGAGCGTCCACGTCACTGAGATGTCGTCGTCGTTCCCGGGATTGACATCGAATGTGAGCACGGACTCCCTGTCGGCCTTCACGTCGAGAAGGTCGAACGGGATCGTGTGATCGGTGTCGATGTTGGGTCCCTGGTACGACAGGTCGAACGAACCAGCGTCAAGGACGGAGTATGAAGTAGCCATGGTGGCCCCCTTTCTTCTGGCGCGGGCGTCGCCGCGCCGGTTGACCTGCCCGAGCGTGAATTGGCTCCCTACCAGCCGGTTGGTGCCCCTGCCGGGCGTTTGACACGGTCAATGTAAGCCAGCCCGACCAGTTCGTCTTCGGTACCGATACGGATCTTGATACGGATTGTGGGCCCCCCCGTAGACTCGCCGTCACGTTCGACCTGAGCACACTCGAGCTGCCGATCGTTCAGGCGCCGATGGCCGGCGGCCCGTCGACGCCCGAGCTTGCGATCGCCGTCTGCGAGGCCGGCGGGCTCGGCTTTCTGGCCGCCGGCTACAAGCGCGCGGACGCGGTCAGAGACGAGATCCGGGCGGTGCGGACCGCGACGACCAAGCCGTTTGGGGTCAATCTGTTCGTGCCGACGCCGGCGCCCGCCGACCCCGGTGGCGTGCGCGAATACCTACAGCGGCTGAAGCCCGAGGCCGACCGCCAGGGCGCGGAGCTGGGCAAGCCCAGGTTCGACGACGACGACTGGGACGCGAAGCTGGAGGCGATGTACGAGGAGCGGCCGGCCGTCGTGTCGTTCACGTTTGGCTGCCCTGACCTCGCGGTGATCAACCGTCTGCATGGAATCGACGTCGCCGCGTGGATCACGGTCACAAACGTGGCCGAGGCGCTGGCGGCGCGCGAAGCCGGCGCGGACGCGCTGATCGCGCAGGGCACCGAGGCCGGCGGCCACCGAGGCGGGTTCGTCGACGACGGCTCGGACGAGGCTGGGATCGGGCTACTCGCACTGCTGCGAGTGGTGGCGCAGGCGACGCCGCTCCCGCTGGTCGCCACCGGCGGGATCGCCGACGGCGCCGCGCTGGCGGCCGTGCTGTGTGCCGGCGCGACCGCGGCCCAGGTCGGCACCGCGCTGATGCTCGCGCCCGAGGCCGGCACCCCCGATGCCCAGCGGGCACGGCTGGCGCAGCGCGCCCCGACCCGCGTCACCCGCGCCTTCACCGGACGGCCGGCCCGCGGGATCGTCAACCGGTTCATGGAGGAGCACTCCGGCGCGGCGCCGATCGCGTACCCCGAGATCCACCACGTAACGAGCGCGCTGCGCGCCGCCGCCCGCCGTCAGGGGGACGCCGACGCGTTCAACCAGTGGGCCGGGCAGGCACACGAGCTCGTGCAGGCGCGGCCGGCGGGGGAGATCGTCCGAGCGATGGCGGCCGACGCGGCCGCGGTCCTCGATCGGGTCAGCGCGGCCCTACGCGATCCAGATACCGGCGCCGGGCGGTGCTGATCAGCCGGCTCGTCTCGTCGGCATCGTCGCGGCGAATCGGCGCCAGGGTGAACCGGGTGATCGTCCGCTGCGCGCCGTCCTGGTCTGAGTACAGGAGCTCGACCGTGATCGGCTCGTGCTGGGAGATCGCGGGCGCGACCTCGTCATAGCCGGGAATGTGCTCGATGCTGCGGCGCTGCAGGGGGACGCGTACCCAGTGCTCGTCGACGAACATGATCTTCCACTCGGGGTCGATGTTGATGCGCGATCCGGCCAGCAGCGGGCGGCGTTGCTCCCGGAGCGCCATCTCCGCGACCCGCGCCGAGCGGTTCGACGAGCGGACCGCGGCGAACGTCGCCACCGCCAGCACCGGCGTCCCGCCCGCCGTGGCGAGCGAGGAGATCGTTGCCCAGTCAGCCAACGGCCTACCCGCCGGTGAACGCCGGCGCGCGCTTCTCGACGAACGCCATCGTTCCCTCGGCGAAGTCCTTGGTTCGTGCGAGCTCGTGCTGGAGCTCGGCCTCCAGGGCGAGCTGCGCGTCGAGGTCGCCGTAGATGAACTGGTTGAGCGCCCGCTTGGACGCCGCATACGAACGTGTCGGCCCGGCGGCCATCCGCTCGACCAGCGCGTTCGCCTCGTCCATCAGCCGCTCGTCGGGATAGACCCAGTTGACAAGGCCCCACTCGAGCGCCTGCGGCGCGGGGACGCGCTCGCCGAGCAGCGCCATCTGGAACGCCCGTGCCCGTCCGACCGCGGCCGGGACAAACGCGGTTGAACCGCCGTCCGGGAACAGCCCGACGTTGACGAACGCGAGTCCGAAGAAGGCCGACTCCCCCGCCATGATCAGGTCGCAGGCGAGCGCCAACGAGCACCCGATTCCGGCCGCGGCACCGTTGACCGCGGCGATCACCGGCTTCTCGATCCGCCGCACCGCCGTGATCACCGGGTGGTAGATCTCGTTCAGCTCCTTGCGTAGGTTGGGCAGTCCGTCGTCGGCGGGCTCGAACCCCGCCTTCAGGTCGGCCCCCGAAGAGAACCCCCGGCCGGCGCCGGTGATCAGCACCGCGCCGATTGAGTCCGATGCGGCGTCGACCTCGAGCACCTCGCGGAGCTCATGCCCGAACTTGGGCGTCCACGCGTTCAGTGAATCGGGTCGGTTCAGCGTCAGCCGCCCGACGGCGCCCGACTGCTCCCAGATGACGGTCTCGTAGGCCAACTCGACTCCTCCTTTGTGGTGGTGGCCGGTCAGGGCATTTCAAGCTTCAGCGGCAGCGTCTCGAGTCCGTAGATCCCCGACGGCGTACCGAACTCGGGCTCCCCGTCGAGCGCCAGAGCGGCGACGCGCTCGGCGAGGAACGCGAGCGCCTCCTGCATCTCCGCGCGGGCAAGGTTCGCCCCCGCGCAATAGTGGATGCCGGCGCCGAACGTGAGCAGGCGCGCGCCGCCGCGGTCGGCGGTCAGGTCGAACCGGTCGGGCTCTGCCTCCTCCCGATTGGCGTGCCAGGCGGAGACCAGCACGATCGACCCGGCCGGGAAGGTCACGCCTCGATGCTCGACCTCGTCGACCAGGATTCGCGCCGTGAACGGCGTGATCGGCTCGAACCGGAGCGCCTCCTCGACCGCCGCGGACGCGAGGCCTCGCGGGTCTGAGCGGAGCAGGTCCCATTGGTCGGGATGCGCCGCGAGCAGGCGGATCGTGTGGGCGAGCTGGCTCTGGCTGGTGTCGACCCCGCCGACGAGGATGTTCAGGACGAGGTTGCGGAGCTCGTCGTCGCTCAGGCGATCCCCGGCTTCCTCGGCCTTGATCAGCGCGGAGATCAGGTCGTCGCCCGGCGCCGGCCGCCGGCGCACGATCAGCTCGTCCTCGTACGCATAGAACTCGGCCACGGCCTGCTCGATCTGCTCGCGCTCGGTCATCAGGCTAGTCGGGTCGAACTGACGCTGGATCATGTTCGACCAGTGGTGTA
>Ga0335073_10004633_pt1 | contig 19243 bp, 18 predicted proteins | sample Lox_Sample_22_FD_207093 | JGI IMG/M metagenome (GOLD analysis project Ga0335073, IMG submission 207093) | Soil microbial communities from Loxahatchee National Wildlife Refuge, Florida, United States - Lox_Sample_2.2 | ecosystem: Environmental > Terrestrial > Soil > Wetlands | place: USA... | reverse complement strand
CAGCCGCTCCAACTGTGGCCGCGGCGACCCGTGCGTCCCGCGCCGGAATCGTCTTGTCCAGCGAGCCGAGCACGTAGACCAGGTAACCGCCGGCCAGCCCGCCAAGCGCTGCCGCTGCAGCAGAACTTGCCTTTGCGAGCGCAACGAGCCTGGCGACAGCGATCGGTGCCACCGGCTTGGTTTCCGGGCCCTTGCGCCTGGTCAGCCTGCTGCGAACGTGCCGCCCGACCGCAGCCTCGGCGATTGCCAGCGCGCCAAGCGCTGGCACCGCGGTGATCGGAAGGAGCGGCAGGCTAGCGAAAGTCGCGCGAACCGCAAGCCAGGCAACCACGGCGCAGAGCGCGAAGATGCCCGCGAGTGTGCCGGGACGGGTCATCTGCATCGCGCATCCACCTCCGGGCCTGCCTCGACGGCGGTAGGGGCACAGTCGGCGGGAGCACCGTCTGTTGCTGGAGCACTGTCGGCCGGGCCGGTACCTTCCATGACAGCCGGGAGCCTGAGCTGCAGTTCGGGCCGCCGCCGGATCCCGCCCGTACCCACCGCCGCCAGCAGTCGCGATACCGGCCCCCAGCCGGGTAGCACCGCGTCCGGGTCGAGTTCCAGCCACGGCGCGAGCACGAATGCGCGCTCATGCGCGAGCGGGTGCGGAAGCGTCAGCGCCGGATCGGTGCTGGTCTCCGAGCCACACATGACAATATCCACGTCGAGCGTCCTGGGACCCCAGCGCACAGTCCGGACGCGTCCAGCGGCGGCTTCCGCCGCTGCGCACCGGGCCAGGATGTCACGAGCCGGCAGCGCGCTGTCAGCCAGCAGGATGGCGTTCAGGAAATCCCCCTGGCCCTCGTCGCCGACAGGGTCAGTCTCGTAGACGCTTGAGGCTGCGCGCAGGATCAGCCCGCCGCCGGCCAGAACATCGAGCCCGAGCTGCAGGTTGGTCATTCGGTCGCCAAGATTGCTGCCAACCGAGAGCACGACTGGGCGCTCGGGCCCCGCATACTCGCGGCCTTCGGCGTCGGCAGGCTTCGTCGCACCCGCCTTACGGCGGATGGTGACGGCGATATCTGCCACATTCTGGCTGACCGGTGCATGCGGCTTGTGCACTGTCACCTCGGCCTCTCGGACCACCGGGTCTGCCAGGCACGCCTTTGCAAGCCGATCCGCAAGCGTCTCGATCAGGGCGACTGGCTCGCCGCCGACGATTGCCGCCAGCCGGTCGGCAATGGCGCCATAGTCGGCGGTCAGGCCTAGGTCGTCTGCTGCTGCAGCAGCGGTGGTATCGAGCCAGAGCACAGCGTCGACCACAAAGTCCTGGCCAGTCACCCGCTCGTGGTCGAACACGCCATGCCTGCCGCGTACCCGCAGGCCGACGATCGAGATCCGATCTAGCATCAGCCCGCGCCCGCCATAGTCTCGTGACGCCATCGCGTCGCCACCCGCACGGCGTCCACGTTGCCCGGCACGGCGTGCACTCGGACGCACCAGGCACCGGCCACGACCGCCAGGGCTGTCAGTGCAATGGTCGCGTCGTCGCTGCGGGCGAACGACCGTGGCTGGCCATCGGAGCCAGCGAGAAGCTTGCCCAGGAATCCCTTCCGGGAGGCAGCCACCAGAACCGGGAACGGCTGAACATAGCCTGGCTGCCGTGCGATGTGCCCGAGGTTGGCCAGCAGCTTCCAGTTGTGCTCGGGCAGCTTGGCGAAGCCCAGGCCTGGATCGAGTATCACCTGGTCCGGGTGCACGCCGGCGGCGGTAACAGCCTGCAGCCTCTGGCCGAGCTCGGCGTGTACCTCGGCGACGACGTCTGAGTACACCGCGGGTCCGTACATATCGGAACTGTGCCCCCGCCAGTGCATCACGACGTATGGCACTCCGGCAGCGGCTACGACGCTGGTCATGTCCGGGTCGGCCAGGCCGCCGCTGACGTCGTTGACCATCCGGGCGCCGGTCGCCAGGGCCTGCCGCGCCACCTCGGCTCGCATCGTGTCGATGCTCACGTAGATCCCGGCACTGGCCAGCGACTCAACGACAGGCAGCACGCGCCGCAACTCGTCATCCACCGGAACGCGCTGAGCACCAGGCCGGGTAGATTCGCCGCCCACATCGATGATGTCGGCGCCCTGGGTGGCGAGCTCAAGTCCGTGTGCGATTGCCTTGTCGGGGTCTAGCCAGGCTCCCCCGTCAGAAAACGAGTCTGGCGTGACGTTGACGACGCCCATCACCAGGCAGCGCGGGACGGCCGGGAACCCTGCCGGACGCGGGCTAAGTGCACGAGTCTGGTCCTGGCCGCCCTCGTGCTTTTCGGCGTCAGCGGTCATGACTGCCAATCTACGTGGACGACCGGTGCGCCAGGCTCACGGTAGCCCGCGTCATGGCTGCTAATGAACGGCAGTGTCCCGCTGGAACATGCCTTGCACGCGGCGCCGGAGCTGGCTGAGGCCCAGTTTCCTGCCGATCCTGCGGATCTCAATCGTTGGCCAGACCAGGAAGGCCTCGGCCTCCAGCGCGGCGAACCCGATGCGCGGCGCGTCCCTCGTGCCAGGAAATACCAGGAAGCGCGGAACCCACTCCGGGCTGAACTTTGCGTTGAATTTATACAGTGACTCAATCTGGAACCATCTGGACAAGAACAGCAGGAAGCCGCGCCAGGCCTTTGTCACCGGCCCCGCGCCGATCCGCTCGCCACGCTCGAGTGCCGCCCGGAACACGGCGAAGTTCAGCGAGATCCGTTTGACACCAAGGTCGCTGGCGGCCTTGATCGCTTCGACGATCAGGAAGTCGTTCAACCCTGGCGCCGCCGAGCGGTCCCGCCGCATCAGGTCCAGCGACAACCCGTCGCTGCCCCAGGGCACGAAGTGCAGGATGGCACGCAAAACGCCGTCGCAGGTTGCGGTCGCGATGACGCACCGGCCGTCGTCTCGACCGCCGACCCGGCCGAGCGCCATCGAGAAGCCGCGCTCTGTCGGACTGCCGCGCCAGCTGTCAGCTTGCCGCACCAGCCGGCGGACCTCGGCCTCGGGAATGTCGTCGAGCCGGCGTACCTCGGCCACGTATCCCTGACGGCAGACGCGGCTCACCATCTGGCGGACGTTGCGCATTGCCCGGCCCTGCAGCGTGAAGTCCGCGACGCTGACCACTGCCTCGTCGCCGAGCTCAAGCGCCGTCATGTTGCCTTCCCGGCACCAGATCTCCGCGCCGAGCTCGCCGCAGCCGATGACGGCCGGCACCCAGGCATGCCGCGCCGCCTCGTCCAGGAATGTATGCATTGCTCCAGGCCAGGCTTCCGGATCTCCGATCGGATCGCCGCTGGCGAGCATCACGCCCGACAGGACCCGGTAGCCGATGCACGCCTTGCCGGTGGGAGACCAGATGATGCTCTTGTCATTGCGCAGCGTGAAATATCCGAGTGAGTCCTGATCGCCGTGCTGATCCAGGAGCTGTCGGATCCGCAGGGCGTCGGCAGACCGCAGCCGACTGGCGGGCTCGGCGGGCCTGAGGAACATGAACAGCGCTGCCAGCAAGGTGAACAAGCCGAGGCCGCCGGTGATGAATCCGAAGCGGTCTGCCAGCGTTTCTCTGGTGAATGTGACCGGTCCTGAAAAGCCGGTCATATTCATCAAGACGGAGTAGACCCGCTGCGGCAGCGAGTAGCTGCCCGCCAGGCCGCCCGACACCGAGATGTAGCTCATGCCGATGATGACGTCGGCCACGACCAGGCCGCACAGTACCCAGAGCGCGCGCCAGCGCGACCGCCGGTCGCCGACTGCATAGAACTGACGCCGGAAGCAGAACAGCGCGATCAGCAGCGCGGCCGTGAACGCAACCTGCAAGGGATGCGTCTGCGGCAGGGGCAGTCGCGGGTTGATGGCATGAATCAGAATTCGGGGCCCGGCATGGATTACCAGGCCAACCGCCAGCAGCGCCATCACGGCCGCCCAGGCACGGTGCTTCCGCCGGCGCAGTGCGTGCGAGAGCATCAGCAGCAGCAGCCCGATGATGATGTCGGTGGTCCTGGTGAGCGGCGCGAGCGTACCCGGCGCGAGGTCAGAGAGGCCGCGCAGGCGCCGGTGATACAGGCCCGGGAGCAAGCCCTCGATGATGTAGCCCAAGCCGATGACAAATGCCATCAGACCCGCGACAAGCGGGACCCAGCGCAATTGCTGGCGCAGGTCCGTGCCACGGACAACTGACGGTTCGCGTCGCCGCTCGTCGCCGGTTGTGGGCTCTGCCGGCCCTGGCCCGCTGGGCTCTGTCATCTCGGACATGTAGGTCAGGCCCCGGCTCACGGGGCATCAGCGTAGTCTTCGCCGTCTGAAGCCGGGGGCAAACCCCGCAATAGAACCGTCGAGCCGCTTAACGGCGGTCCGTAAGCAGGCTCATCGCCTCGGCTCTTGTGCTCTCCGAATTAAGGAAGCTACCCCGGACAGCGGAGGTAACCGTTTTAGCGCCAGGTTTACGCACGCCGCGCATGGACATGCAGAGGTGCTCGGCCTCAATAATGACGATAACTCCCCGCGGCTCGAGCGTGGTCATCATCGCGTCAGCAATCTGGCTGGTCATGCGCTCTTGCACCTGCGGCCGCCTGGCGTACAGATCCACGAGCCTGGCGAGTTTGGACAGGCCGGTGATCTGACCTTTCTCGTTCGGTATGTACCCAACGTGAGCGCGACCGAAGAACGGCACCAGGTGATGCTCGCACATCGAATAGAGCTCGATATCGCGCACGAGGACCATCTCCTCGTGGTCGGCGTCGAACACTGTTGTCAGCACATCCTCCGGCCGCATGCGAAGCCCGGCGAATTGCTCATTCAACGCACGCGCCACCCGGGCCGGCGTATCACGCAATCCATCACGAGTCGGGTCCTCGCCGACGGCGAGCAATATCTCCCTTACTGCACGCTCGATACGCGGGAGATCGAAGTCGCCGTCCCTCAACGGCGTTCGCCGTCGCCCGCGCCGTCCTCACCCGAGCGTTGCTGCCCTGGCTGACCGTGCTGCCCTGGCTGACTGCCGCCAAGCGGACCCGAGCCGCCCAGCGGGTTCCCGCCGCCCAGCGGGTTCCCGCCACCCAGCGGGTTACTACCGAGCGGGTTGCCGCCACCCAGCGGTGCGCCGAAACTGCCCGCCGGCGGCGGAGGCGGGGGCGTCGGCAGGCCGGCGGCCGATGCCTGGCCGTTCCCCAGCGACTGCGCGAGATTGCCGTCCGTAGCCGCCGTGAGCGCCAGCTCCTTGGGCGTGAGTACCGGCGGCTTCTCCGAGGGCACCCGCTTGCCGTAGCCGGTGTAGGAGCCGCGGGTCGGCCGCTTGTGCACCGGGGAGAAGATCTCCAGCACCTGCTCGCGTGACAGCGTCTCGTGCTCAAGAAGCTGTAGCACCAGGTTGTCGAGCACGTCGCGGTACTGCACCAGGATGTCCCAGGCCTCGTCATGCGAGGACTCGATCAGCCGGCGGACCTCATCGTCGATCGCCGACGCGATCTCCTCTGAGTAGTCACGGGCATGCGACATCTCGCGGCCGAGGAACGGCTCGCCGTCGCCGGTGCCGAACTTGCGCGCGCCCAGCCGCTCGCTCATGCCGTACTCGACGATCATGGCGCGCGCAATCGACGACGCCTTCTCGATGTCGTTGGCAGCACCTGTGGTCGGCTCGTGGAAGACCAGCTCCTCAGCCGTGCGGCCGCCGAGCAGCATAGCCAGCTGGTCCATCATCTCGGCTCGGCTCACCAGGAACTTATCCTCAGCCGGTGCCGCCGCCGTGTACCCGAGCGCACGGCCGCGAGGGATAATCGTGATCTTGTGCACTGGGTCTGCGTTCGGCAACGCGTGTCCTACCAGGGCATGGCCGCCCTCGTGGTAGGCGATAATCTTGCGCTCCTTCTCTGACAGCAGCACGCTCTTGCGCTTCGGTCCGGCGGTGACCCGGTCGATGGCCTCTTCCAGCGAGGCCATCTGAATCTGGGTCTGGTTCGCGCGGGCCGTCAGCAAAGCGCCCTCGTTGATGACGTTCGCCAGGTCAGCGCCGGTGAAGCCCGGCGTGCGCCGCGCGATAATGTCGAGGTCCACGTCCGGCCCGAACGGCTTGCCGCGAGCGTGCACCCGCAGGATGCCCTTTCTGCCAGCCAGGTCAGGCTGAGCGACCACGATCTGCCGGTCGAAGCGGCCGGGGCGCAGCAGTGCCGGGTCCAGGATGTCCGGCCGGTTTGTGGCCGCGATCACGATCACGCCGCCCTTGGTGTCAAAGCCATCGAGCTCGACCAGCAGCTGGTTGAGCGTCTGCTCGCGCTCGTCGTGGCCGCCTCCGAAACCCGCACCGCGGTGCCGGCCGACCGCGTCGATCTCGTCCACGAACACGATCGCCGGGGCATTGGCCTTGGCCTGCTCGAACAGGTCGCGCACACGGGAGGCGCCGACTCCGACGAACATCTCAACGAAGTCTGAGCCGGAGATGGAGTAGAACGGCACGCCAGCCTCGCCGGCAACCGCCCTGGCCAGCAGGGTCTTGCCGGTTCCGGGGGGCCCGTAAAGCAGCACGCCCTTAGGGATCTTGGCGCCGATAGCCTGGAACTTGCCAGGGCTCTGCAGGAACTCCTTGATCTCCTGGAGCTCCTCGATCGCCTCATCGGCGCCAGCCACATCAGCGAACGTGGTCTTTGGCGTGTCCTTGGTGATGAGCTTGGCCTTGGACTTGCCGAAGTTCATGACGCGGGAGCCGCCGCCCTGCATCTGGTTGAGGAACACCATGAAGAGCAGGAAGATGATCAGGAACGGCAGGTAGCTGAAAATCAGCGTCCAGAACCCGCTGCTCTTCGGCACCTTGACCGTGAGGACGGTGCTCGGCAGCTTGCCGCTCTTGACCTCCTGCTGGATGGTGTTGGCGAGCTGGGCCCCCTGGTCGCCAACCCACGAGGACTCCCAGTTCTGGTTCGCCTTCGTCGTCAGCTGGATGATCTGGTCGACATCAGTCAGCGTGACAGACTTCACGTTGCCTGAATCGATGGCTGCGATCGCCTGCGAGGTGGGGACCTGCGCGTATGTAGGCCCGGTATTGACCAGCTTGTACAGGATCACAAGGATGATGGCGACAAACAGGATGGCGAGCACCCAGCCGCGGAAAATACGCTTCAGATCCATCGATGAACGGCCCACAGGTCCGGCCGGTCCCTCCTGACGAGCCTCGTGCCCACCGTACCGGCGGGGCTATCTTGCTATCCAGCGCGAATGTGCGGCTAATTCTTCCCGCTCGCTAGGCACGGGAATACTCGACGGTACACCGCATCTACCGTGCCCGGTACGCGGCTGGCCGCACAGGGGCAATGGCGGCCGTCCTACGCCTCTTACCCAGGTTAACGATTTTCACGGCCGAGTCAGTTCCCGGCCGAAGTCCGCCCGCTGGTCAGCCGCCCGGCTGTCGGTAGACGTGCTCTGCCAGCGTGCCAATGAACGGCAGATTGCGGTACTTCTCCGCATAGTCAAGCCCGTATCCGACAACAAACGCATCGTCGATCTCAAAACCCGTATAGGCGACGTCCACGTCCATGCGCTGGGCCATCGGCTTGCGCAGCAGCACGCAGACCTGCACCGATGCGGGGCCGCGGGAGCGAAGGTTGCCGATTAGCCAGGACAGCGTGAGGCCCGAATCGACGATGTCCTCGACCACCAGCACGTGCCGGCCGCTGATATCGGTATCCAGGTCCTTAAGAATCCTCACAACGCCAGACGACTTGGTCCCCGAGCCGTAGGAGGAGATGGCCATCCAGTCCATCTCCGCCGGCATGTGCATGGCACGGGCCAGGTCTGCCATCACCATGACGGCGCCCTTGAGAACACCGACCAGCAAGAGTTCGCGTTCGGCGTAATCCGCGTCGATCTCGGCGGCCAGTTCGCGGATTCGCTGCTGCAACTGCTCCGGCGTGATCAGCACCTCTTTGAGGTCTGCTCCCATGTCATTCGCGTCCACCCAGGTCCTCCGATCGCGCCGCAGTGTTAGCTCGGGGGGCGACCCCCGGAACCCCCGGCTTGGGCTAGCCCGGGGGCGACCCCTGCAGCCCCCGCCTTGGTGAAGAGCAGCCTGCCATACCTGCGCAGGCACCGGACGCCGCCGGGCAGGTCCGTCCAGCGCTGGCCATGCCAGCCAGTGACAAGCTCGTCCAGGCTGATGATGTGACGCTGGGACAGGGCACCGGCCGGGCATCCCGCGTCGAGAGCGGCGCTGCGCAGCAGGCGGTGCCTGATGGCTTCCGGCAAACCGGCGAGCGCCGCGGCCGGCCACCCGTCCGACTGCGCTGCGGCGGTGCCGCCGAGCTGGCCCGCCTCCACCGCTGCAAGCGCGTCGAGAGCGTCGGCATCGGCCCTGAGCAGGTCCGCCGTCCTGGCTAGCGCAAGAGTCACGCCTGGCCCCAGTGCGTCCGCCAGGGCCGGCATCAGCCGCCTGACCCGGGCCCTTGCGTACGCCGGGTCGATGTTGTGCGGGTCACTCCATGGTTGCAGGCCCTCTGCGGCGCAGGCAGCCATGGTCTGGGCGCGGCGAATGCCGAGAAGGGGACGCAGGTAGCGGCCGCAGACCGGCGCCATCCCCGCCAGCGAGCGAGCACCCGAGCCGCGGGCCAGCCCGAGCAGCACGGTCTCAGCCTGGTCATCGAGTGTATGGCCGAGAGCAATCCAGGCCCCGGCCCGCTCGGCCGCCTCGTCGAGCGCGGCGTACCTGGCCGATCGCGCGGCCGCCTCAGGGCCTGGGTAGCCGTCGGCGTCGCCAGGCCGAGCCACCGTCACCGCCACCGACAGGACTGGACTGAGCCCTAGGCGATTCAACACGGCAGTCACCCGGGCTGCCTGGTCAGCCGAGCCTGGCTGCAGACCGTGGTCGATGGTGATCCCGCGGGCCAGCAGCCCGGCCCTGGGTGCCTCGAACGCGACGGCGGCAGCCAGCGCGAGTGAGTCCGGCCCACCCGAACACGCCGCCAGTACCGTGTCTCCCGGCGACAGCCCGGCCAGGCATGCCCGGACGGCGTGCCGTACATCCGCTACGGCCGGGTGCGGGCCCACCGGGGCTCAGTCCGCGGCGCTCACCGGAGGCAGGCTGCCCCGGTCGACCCGTGCCAGCCACAGCTCCGGATTGGTCAGTTCGTCCTTGGTCGGCAGTGTCTCGGGGGAAGTCCAGACCTTGTTGAAGGTCGACATTCCGGCCTGATCGACGATGGCCCGCACGAACTGTGAGCCCTGCTCATACTGCTTCATCTTCAGGTCGATCCCGAGCACGCGCCGGATGGCCTGCTCGATCCGGCCCGCTGAGCCTCGCCGGGCGCTGAATTTTGCCCTGATCTCGGCCACCGATGGCACGACCGCGGGCCCGACGGCGTCCATCACGTAGTCGCCGTGACCCTCGACGAGCGTCATCACGCTTGTCATCCGGTCCAGGATCTGCCGCTGTCGCGGGCTCTGGATGGCCTCGATCAGGCTTTCGCCGTCTCCGCCCCGCACCGCACCCGCGACGGCATCGGCGGCCGCCCGCAGCCGGTTAAGGATGGAAGCCGGGTCAAGATCGGACGCCAGCAGGAAGTCGGACATCTGTTCCTGCACGTAAGGCCGCAGCCACGGGACCGAGGTGAACTGAGTCCGGTGCGTCTCCTCGTGCAGGCAGACCCACCGCCGGAAGTCGTGCGGGTTCACGTCAAGCTCTCGCTCGACCATCACGATGTTGGGTGCCACCAGGGTCAGGCGACCCGCAGGCGCACCGTCTTCGCGCGCGTCGGGGTCCGGCGGGAGGAACAGCTCGTACTGGCCGAGGACGCGGCTTGCCAGGTAGGCCAGGATCAGGCCGGCCTGCATCCCGGTGACGCGTGAGCCGACAGCCGTAACCATGGAGCCCATCTGCGGGGCTGCTCCGCTCTCTGCCATTCGCTCTGCCAGCGGGTCCAGCACCACCCGGAATCCGTCCACGTTCGCACGAATCCAGCCCGGCCGGTCGACGACAGCCACCGTGCCGTCATCAGGCGCGCCCGGCATCCCGGTCAGCTCGCGTACCGGCTCGGATACCGCAGCCGCGAGCTGCCTCAGCTCGGACACCACCTTCCTGGCTTCGCTTATGCTCACCTGCGGGCCAGGCCTGACCCAGCGAACCCCGGTGGAAGTAGCGACCTGCCAGTCGATCATCTGAGTGCTGCTCACCCCTCCACCGTACGTGGAGCTGGGCGATTCTGCCCCGCCGGGCCGTTACTACCCCTGTCGGCTGACCGTGCCGCTACCGGCAGCCGCAGCCGGCGAGTGTTGTCGCGAGGTCGACCATGGCCGTTGCAGCCGTTCCCAAGCCGGATTGCGGGATCTTGTCAGCCATGATGGCGAATGAGAACAGCTGGCCGTTCCTGGCGTAGGCGATCCCGGCGAGCGCCGCTACTGTGCTCAGATTCCCCGTCTTGGCCCGGACGAGCCCGAAACCGTCTGGCTGGCCCAGCCCGAACACGCTGCCGCCGCGCATCAGCGTGCCGGAGAAGCCCTCGACCGGCAGCCCGGTAAGCACCGACCGGAGCCGCGCGTGGTCAGCCGCCAGGCGGATCAGCTGCACGAGCACGGCAGGGGAGAGCTGGTCATCGGGCGACAGCCCGCTGCCGTCGGTCAGGCTGATCTCGCCGGTGACACCCAGGCGGCGCAACGTGACCGTCACCGCCATCGCTCCCCCGCTGAAGGTGGCCGGCCGGCTGGTGGCTATGGCCACATGACGAGCCAGGTTCTCGGCGATGACGTTGTTGCTTTCCTCGAGCATCCAGCCGACGATTGCCGACAAGGGCGGCGACTTGACGCTCGCCAGCACGCTGCCAGTCGGGGACGCCGAGGCCTCCGCTGGCGCTCCGGTAACCCTGATCCCGTCCGCAGCCAGGAAACCGGCAAATGAGCTGGCAGCCAGCGCAGCCGGGTTGGCGGACCTCGGGCCGTTCGATGCCTCGTTGTCAGCCGGGGCCCCGCTGGAGGTCACTCTGCCCTGATCGACTTCTAGCGGAGTGATGACTGAGACGTTGCCGGTGGTGACATAGCTCTGCGGCCAGCCGGGCGCGAGTCCGGGCCCGGTGTACAGCGACGTGTCGTAGCTCAGCCTGACGCTATGGCGGCCGCGGGCGCGCAGCGCTGCCGCCGTCCGCCTCGCCAGCTCCAGCAGAGTGGCGGGCTGCGGGTAGTCCGGAGCCGGCGGGGCGCCGGCGGCGAGGGTCGGGTCGCCGCCTCCGACCAGGACGATTGCGGAGTCTCGGGGCCCGGCCACGACAGTGGTGCGGAACGTGGCTGACGGCCCGAGCACCTGGAGCGCGGCAATGGCGGTCGCCAGCTTGTTGGTGGAGGCGGGCGCGAAGCCGGTGGTCGCATTGCGGGCGTAGAGCACCCGGTCCGTCGCCAGGTCAGTGACCAGGAGACCCAGGCGCGGGCCGAACACCGGCGAGTCCACGACGCGGTCAACAGCCCGTGCCACCCCGGCAGCCGTCGCAGCTCCCTCACTACTGGCTGTGCCAGTGGCCGCGGCCAGGGCCCCGCTGAATCCGGGCGCCCTGGCGGCCGCGATGTGCGGCATCTGCCACAGAGCCAGTCGCGCCGGCAGCAGCCGGCTAACGGTAACGCCGGCTGCGATCGTGAAGGCGCACAGCACCGCGATGGTTGCTGATGCCAGCCGACTGTGCCGACGCAACGGTAGGTCCCTTTCGCCACGCGTGCCCCCAGGTGACGGTCCCGACGCGGGATCTGCTACCCCGATGGCGACTAGCTGAGGACTACCGGGTAGACATCAGCCATACGCTCAGAGTTCCACACCAGCGAGCATGGGGTGCAAACGTGGAGTTCGAAGTAATTATCGAGATCCCCAAGGGGCAGCGTAACAAGTACGAGATGGATCACAAGACGGGTCGTATCAGGCTAGACCGGATGCTTTTCACATCCACCCGCTATCCCGCAGATTACGGATTCATTGAGGACACCCTGGCAGACGATGGTGACCCGCTTGACGCTCTCGTCCTGCTAGACGAACCCACATTCCCCGGCTGCCAGATCCTGTGCCGCGCCATCGGCATGTTCCGGATGCGCGACGAGAAGGGCGCCGACAACAAGGTCCTCTGTGTTGTCGCGACCGATCCGCGGATGGCTCATTTGCGGGATATTACTGACGTCCCGGAGTTTGATCAGCTTGAGATCCAGCACTTCTTTGAGGTGTACAAGGCGCTGGAGCCCGGCAAGCAGGTGGAAGCCGCGACCTGGGTGGGCGTCGAGGCCGCCGAAGCAGAGATCATTGCCTCCCAGCAGCGGCTAACCAGCGGCGCGCCGGACCACTCCGGCTGACCTGCTTCTCGACTGGGCACCATGCCCAGGGAGGTGTCATGAATCAGACCGATGACGTGCTCAAAGAGACGCCGCTGTTCGAGGCCCTCAGCGAGGAAGACGCCAGCGCACTCCGAGCGGGCATCATCAACGCTCACCTGAACCGCGGCGAGCGGCTGTTCTCTGAAGGGGACGCCGGCGACAAGCTGTACATCATCCTTGAAGGCAAGATCAAGCTGACGAAGGCGGCGCCGGACGGCCGCGAGAACCTGGTCAGCGTGCACGGACCGGGCGAGATGTTTGGCGAGCTCTCGCTGTTCGACCCGATCCCCCGCACCTCTAGTGCGACCGCGGTCACCAGCGCGCGGCTGGCCGGGCTCGCTCATGACGATCTGCACACCTTCCTGAGCAGCCGCCCAGAAGTGGCCATGCACCTGCTGCAGGCGCTTGCCCAGCGGCTGCGGCGGATCAACGACGTCAAGGCCGACCTAGTCTTCACCGACGTGCCCGGCCGGGTCGCGAAGGCACTGCTTGACCTGGCCGACCGATTCGGCGTCATGACACCCGAGGGCGTCCAGGTCAATCACGACCTAACCCAGGAGGAACTGGCACAGCTGGTCGGAGCATCGCGCGAGACGGTGAATAAGGCGCTTGCCGATTTCACTGCTCGCGGCTGGATCCAGCTGGCAGCTAAGTCAGTGCTAGTCACCGACGCCGACCGGCTACGCAAGCGGGCCAGGTAACGCGAGCCCGCCTGGCACTTCGCCATGCTCGCGCAGGTACCGCAGCTGCGCACGGACGGACGACTCGGCGAAGGGCCACAGTGCCCGGTCCACTGCGGCGTACACCCTTGCGACAATCTCAGCCGGGGTGCGGTCGCCAGCCGAGAGTGCGGCCCGTACCTCATCCAGCCGCTCGGCCCTGTGGGCCAGGTAGAAGTCCAGCACGCCCGGCGCGTCAGCGAGCAGCGGCCCGTGGCCGGGGAGCAGCGCCGACAGCCCGGCCTCCTCGGCTAGTGAGCGCAGGCGGGCAAGTGAGTCCAGGTAGTCGCCGAGGCTGCCATCGTCGGAGATCACGGCAGTGCCGCGACCTAGCACCGTGTCCCCGGTGAGGACGACGTCGTCGGCCGGAATCTGCAGGCAGACCGAGTCCGACGTGTGCCCGGGCGTCGCGATGACCCGGAGCTCGCAGCCGCTTGAGTCCAGGACATCGCCCGCGGTCAGGCCCTCGCTGCCGAGCCGGTGGGCGGGATCGACCGCACGTACGGGCGCGCCGGTCAGCTCGGCCAGTCGCCGGGCCCCGGCCGAGTGATCGGCATGCCGGTGAGTGAGCACGATGTCGACAACCCGCTGGCCGTGTTCGGCCGCAACCGCGAGGATTCGCCGCAAGTGCCCGTCGTCCTCCGGGCCGGGATCAATCACGATGACGGTAGCGGAGCCTGGCTCGGCCACCAGCCAGGTGTTCGTTCCGTCCAGCGTCATCAGCGAGGGATTGGGCGCCAGCACGCACAGTGCCCGGTCGGTACCCGACCCGTCGATTCCCGCCCCGGCCTTCATCGGGCTGTCCGCCGTCATGCCGGCCCGCCCGGCCCGGTTGCGTAGCCGTCAAGCCCGGGCACGGTCAGCCAGACGGCACCCTCCCGCAACTGCACCTCCGGAATGATCGGCGCGACATGCCGCGGGCCAGCGAGCGCGGTATCCACGGTCCTGCTGTCAGCCAGCTCGGACAAGGTCACGGCAGTAGGAGGGAACAGCCTGATCTCGCCGCGTTTCCCCGCCTGAAGCGCCTCGGCTGGCCGCACCCACGCAACTTCGGATGCCTCGCCGCCAACGTCCCTGGTCCGCTGGCCCCCCGGCAGCGCTGCGGCGAAGAACCTGGTGTCATATCTGCGCGGCTCCACCACCGGGGTGATCCATCGTGACCACGGGCGGAGCAGATCGGCCCGCAGCACGAGCCCGCGACGGCCGAGCAACTCCGCCAGCGACACTGACCGGTCAAGCAGAGCCTGGCGATCCGCCTCCCACTCGTCGCTGGTGGTATCGGCCACAACAGAGTCTGCCGACTCACCGGCCAGCAGCACGCCGGACTCCTCAAAGGTCTCCCGGACCGCGGCACACACCAGCGCCCTGGCCAGCGACGGGGGTGCATCAAAGATCCGGCCCCACTCCGCCGCGTCCGGCCCGGTCCAGGCCACCTGCTCATCCGCATCCCTGACATCGACCGACCCGCCAGGGAACACGTATGCCCCCGGCGCGAACGCCATCGTGGCCTGGCGCCGCAGCATGTAGACCTCAAGGCCAGCCGGACGGGAGCGCAGCAGCATCACCGTTGCCGCATCGCGCGGCTCGGCGGGAGCCTGATGCCCGGCCAAGATGTCACGTGCCGGGCCCGCCAGCTCGCCCGGCAGCCGAATTGAGGCAGCCTTCGGCGCGCCTTCTGCCACGTGTCCTCCTGCCGGCGGGCCTAGGCCCGGATCTCGACGATCAGCTCTACTTCGACCGGGGCATCGAGCGGGAGCACCGCCGTACCGACCGCACTGCGCGCATGCCGGCCTGCCTCGCCGAATACCTCGAGCAGCAGTTCACTGGCCCCGTTTACGACCTGCGGCTGCCCGGTGAAGTCGGGCGCGCTGGCCACGAAGCCGGTCAGTTTGATGACACGGGTAATCGACGAGAGGCCGCCTGCCACGGATGCCGCCGCGGCGAGCGCATTGAGCGCGCAGGTCCGGGCGAGCGCTGCCGCCTCAGCGGCACCGACCTCCGCGCCGACCTTCCCGGTGGACAGCAGCTGGCCATCGACAACGGGCAGCTGGCCGGCGGTGTAGACCATCGTGCCGGAACGGACCGCAGGCACATAGGCCGCGAGCGGCGCAACCACCGGCGGCAGAGTCAGGCCGAGCGCCGCGAGCCGTTCCACCGGACCTGACGGCGCGGAAGCGTCCGCTGTGGTCATTCCTTGACCCGCTTGAGATAGGCAACGAGCTGCTCCGGGTTCGGCCCGGGCACGACCGCGACGAGCTCCCAGCCGTCGTCGCCCCAGCCGTCCAGGATCTGCTTGGTCGCGTGCACCAGCAGCGGCACGGTTGCGTATTCCCACTTGGCCATAGCCGAACCTTACAGCCGCGCAGTCCGGCGCTGTCTATGTCAGTCAGTCTCTGCGCTACTGCTTCTGGTCGCCGACGGGCAGCTTGGCACCATCGGCTGTGGCGGCATGGCCATCCGGCTTGTCGTGCGTGCCGATCTCGCCCTTCTCAGCGGGGGACAGCTCCGGAATTTCCGGAACGTCCGGTATATCGAGCGGCACATCCGCAGCGGTTCCGAGTGCCACGTCCGGACCGCGGTCGATCGCGGCCGGCCGCTCCCCTTCGATCTGCGCGTCACTGAAGTCGCCCATCGAGGCCGATTCGGCGTCTTGCTCCGGCTTCGCGCCGGCAACACCCGGGCTGAACTTGTCGAAGAACCTGAGTAGCTCGACCGGAATCGGCATCACCAGCGTGCTGTTGCGCTCGCCCGCCACCTCCACCACTGTCTGCAGTAGGCGCAGCTGCAGCGCAGCCGGGTCGCGCGCCATGACGTTGGCCGCCGCGGCGAGCCGCTTGGAAGCCTGGAACTCACCGTCGGCCGTGATGATCCTCGCCCGCCGTTCCCGCTCGGCTTCCGCTTGCCGTGACATCGAGCGCTTCATACCCTCGGGCAGCGACACGTCCTTGATCTCGACGCTCTCGACCTTGACGCCCCAGGGGATCTCCGTCCCCTCATCGATGATCGCGGCCAGCCGGCGGTTGACGGTGTCTCGCTCGGCGAGCAGTTCGTCCATCTCGGACTGGCCGATAATCGACCGCAGCGAGGTCTGGGCGCGCTGGGAGATCGCGTTCTGGTAGTTGAAGACATTGATCGACGCCTTGATCGGGTCGACCACCCGGAAGTAAACGACCGCATCCACCCGGACGCTCACGTTGTCCCTGGTGATGCCTTCCTGGGCGGGCACGCCCATGGCGATGATCTGCTTGTTGACCTTCACCAGCTTGTCGCCGATGGGCCGGATGATCGTCAGGCCAGGGCCCCGCACGCCGGGCAGCACCTTGCCAAACCGGAAGATGATTCCGTCCTCGTACTGCTGCACCGTCTTGATAGCCCGGCTACTGAGGATGGCTCCGATCACTACGATGATCGCAATAACGGCGTACACGGCGTCCATCAGCCGAACACCTTCTTCCCCTGCGTCCGCGGTTCTGGCGGACTGTTGCCACCCAGCCTAGTGACATTCCCGCAGCCGCCAAGCGGCCGGAGATAACGGACATGTCACGCGGCCTCCGGTCCGCCGCCTCGCCGGGGCACCTGCGCTGGTAGCTCGGCCGGCCCGGATAACCTCCAATCGTGGCTACTCGTGACAGCGACTGGGATGGCGTGCACCTGCACGTCGTCACCGGAAAGGGCGGCACGGGCAAGACCACGGTGGCCGGCGCGCTGGCCCTGGCACTTGCCGCTGACGGCCGGAGAGTCCTGCTGATGGAGGTGGAGGGGCGCCAGGGCATCGCTCAGCTGTTCGACGTGCCGCCGTTGCCGTATTCGGAACGGCGGATCGCGGTCGGACCCGGCACCGAGGCGCATCAGGGTGGCGACGTATTCGCCCTGGTGGCCGACCCGGAGTCGGCCCTACTCGAGTACCTGGAGATGTTCTACAACCTGCGGCACGCCGGCACGGCGCTGGCCAAGCTCGGCGTGATGGACTTCGCCACGACCATCGCACCAGGCTTGCGGGACGTGCTGCTCACCGGCAAGGCGGCCGAGGCGGTGCGGCGTAAGGATGGCCGCCGACGGCACTACGACGCCGTCGTGATGGACGCACCGCCGACCGGACGGATCGGCCGGTTCCTCAACGTCACCAGCGAGGTCTCCGACCTGGCACGGGTCGGTCCCATCCGCGGCCACGCCGATACGGTGCAGAAGGTCATCCGATCCCCCGAGACCGTCGTGCATTTCGTCACAGTGCTCGAGGAGATGCCCGTGCAAGAGACGCTCGACGGCATCGCTGAACTGCGCTCGCTCGGCGGCATCAGGGCCGGGGGCATCATCGTGAACATGACCAGGCCGCTGGCACTGCCGCGCGGAAAGCTGCAGGCGGCTGCCGAGGGCGACCTCGATCAGGCGCAGCTCGCGTTCGGCCTGAAGGCCGCAGGGCTGGACGACGGCCCCGGCCTGGCGGCCGCCCTGGCAACAGAGCTGTCCGAGCAGGCCAAGACGGCGCTTGCCCAGGACCTGCAACTGCAGCGGCTCCTTGCGACAGGCCAGCCGTGCTATGAGGTGCCATGGATCGGCGATGGCATCGACCTGGCCGCGCTCTACCGGCTGGCCTGGGCGCTGCGCGAGCAGAAGGCTGCGTGATGACCGGGCGCCCGCATCCCCCTGAGCTTGACGTCGACCGGCTGATCGGCGACCGCCGGACCCGGATCATCGTCTGCTGCGGCTCCGGCGGCGTCGGGAAGACGACCATCGCGGCAGCGATCGGGCTCCGTGCCGCCGAGCGCGGCCGGCACGTGGTGGTGCTCACGGTTGACCCAGCCCGCCGTCTCGCCCAGTCCATGGGACTGACCTCCCTGGACAACACGCCGAGGCTAGTGGCAGGCGTCGGGGCTGGAGCAGGCGATCGTAAGGCCGGGAACGAGGCCGATTCGGCTGGCAGTCTGCACGCCATGATGCTCGATATGAAGCGAACCTTCGACGAGATAGTCGAGCAGCACGCCGATCCGGACCGCGCCGCGCAGATCCTCGCGAATCCCTTCTACCAGTCACTGTCCTCGAGCTTCGCCGGCACCCAGGAGTACATGGCGATGGAGAAGCTCGGCCAGCTGCGGCGGGCCGATGAATGGGACCTGATCGTCGTCGACACCCCGCCGAGCCGGTCCGCGCTGGACTTCCTGGACGCCCCGCAGCGGCTCGCCAGGTTCCTCGACGGGAAGCTGCTGCGGCTGCTGACCGCGCCTGCCAAGATCGGCGGCCGTGCCTACCTCCGGGTTCTGAACGCCGGATTCGGCATGGTGACCGGGGTGCTGACAAAGATCCTCGGCACCCAGGTGCTCAGGGACGTGCAGACGTTCGTCAGCGCCCTGGACACAATGTTCGGCGGCTTCCGCGAGCGCGCCGATTACACCTATCAGTTGCTGCGCGCCCCAGGGACCTCGTTCCTGGTGGTCGCTGCCCCCGAGGACGATGCGCTGCGAGAGGCGTCGTATTTCGTCGAGCGGCTCGACCAGGAGCGGATGCCGCTGGCCGGGCTGATCCTTAACCGCGTGCAGAAGGTGCCGGCTGCGCACCTGTCGGCAGCCAGGAGCCTGGCGGCGGCGGAGGTGCTGCAGGGTGCGGTGGCGGGCCCGCAGGGCGACCAGGGGGCCACTGCGCGCACCACTGCTCATCCGGGTGAGCCGGAGGCGGAAGCGCGGCTGCTGACGATGGCGGCACTGCGGTTGCACGCGGAGCGGATGGAACAGGCCGCCGCCCAGCGGCGCACGGCCGGGCACTTCACGGCAGCGCACCCACTGGTTCCGGTAGTTGAGGTCCCTGCGCAGGCAGAGGACGTTCACGACCTCGACGGCCTGCGCCGCATCGGGCAGGCCTTCGAGAACGGGCGGTAGCGACCGGCTCACCGCCCCGCGCTGGCGGGCCAGCGTTGCTAGCTGGCGACGAGCTCGTCATCCCCGGAGCGCTCGTAGCGGTTGCGCGCATTCTCCAGCAACTCGCGCCAGGACATGACGTCCGGACGGCGGCGCAGCAGCGCGCGGCGCTCGCGCTCGGTCATTCCGCCCCAGACACCGAACTCAATCCGGTTGTCCAGGGCATCGGCCAGGCACTCCGTCCTGACCGGGCAGCCGCGGCAGATCAGCTTGGCCCGGTTCTGCGCCGCGCCCTGGACGAAGAGCTCGTCCGGGTCAGTTCCCTTGCACGCGGCACGCGCAGTCCAGT
>Ga0335073_10004632_pt1 | contig 19243 bp, 15 predicted proteins | sample Lox_Sample_22_FD_207093 | JGI IMG/M metagenome (GOLD analysis project Ga0335073, IMG submission 207093) | Soil microbial communities from Loxahatchee National Wildlife Refuge, Florida, United States - Lox_Sample_2.2 | ecosystem: Environmental > Terrestrial > Soil > Wetlands | place: USA... | reverse complement strand
TGGCGCCGGCGTGCCGAACTGTGTCGTGGCTCTTCCGGCAGCAAGCAATTGCAGCTCCCGCTTCCAAAGCTTGCGAAGAAGGACCACCGCCGCATCCGAGTTACCCAACAGTTCCCGCGAGCGGTCCACGATTTTCCCTTGTCCGCAGATCGCCACGCCATCCTGGATACGGATGATGTTCGGATGTTTTGCGACGTCTTGCCAACTCTTTCGACCGGCCAGGATGGCCTGGATCTCCTCATGGATCGGGGTACCGTCAGGACGTTCCTGTCTCTTCGTATGATAGACCATGATGAGAAAGTGCAGATGACTCTCGTCATCGATCGGCACGTACCAGAAGAGCGCCTTGAACCAGAACGGCTTGTCGTCGCGCGCCGAGCGCAGCGGGTGGGCCAGGAAGCACTGGTTCGGCATGATGAAGTGAAGTCGATCGGTGCGCTCTCCACGCTCCAAGAAATGGGTGAGCCCGAATGGGGTTTCCCGCGCCCACATTTTGGTGGGAACGTACGGTCTTGCCGTCGTGTTCACGAGGTGATCCCGATGCGAGAAATTCACATGGACATCATCCATGATGTTTTCCGCGCTCTGAAAATAGTTGCACGGGATCATTTCGGCGGATGGGCAGACGGTCCATCCTTCGCGAGCCCCTTCTTCGAGGCCAGGCAGTGCGCGGAAGGCAGGCGCATCGCCTTCGCCGAGGTAAGCGAAGATGAGGCCGTGAGCTTCGTATGTGGGATAAGATGCGAGTTTGGGCACCTTGGCGCAGAAAGGTTTCGGCTCGGCCGGTTGCTCGACACATCGTCCAAGCTCGTCGTAACGCCAGCCGTGATACCGGCAGCGAATGGTTTCGCCTTCGATCCAGCCGGTGGACAAGACGGACAGCCGATGCGGGCATTCGTTGGTGATGACGTGCGGCTTTCCGCTTTCCCCACGATAGAGCGCCAAGTCCTCGCCGAGGATCCGGATCGGGACGATCGTCCCTTTTGCGAGCTTCTCGGAGACGTGAATGGGTTGCCAATAGCGGCGAAGGTAGCGTCCGGCCGATGTGCCTGGACCCGTGTGCACGAAGTCGTCCACCGGTTCGACGAAAGGGTCAAGGTCGGCGTGCGAATCAAGGGACGTCGTCATTTTCCGCCTCCGTCATCGTGTTTCACGATCGGCACCAATGCCACCATCGCGACAGCGCCCGGTCACGGCCGCCTGCTTACCATGCAGGCGCGGGAATTCCCAATCGCAAAGCACCCAACGCCTTCGGCGGCCTGTGCGCAGCTGCGGACCCTCGTTGAGGTGAGGGGCCCTGACAGGCGGGGCGCGTTGGGGGTAGGCTGGCGGAGCGGTACGGCCCGCGCCACCACGACGAGGACGACGATGACCGAAACATCCTACACGCCGCCGAAGGTATGGACCTGGAAGAAGGACGGCTCTGGCTGGCGATACGCCAACACCAACCGGCCGATCGCCGGGGCAACGCATGAGAAGGAATTGCCGGTCGGTCGCCATCCGCTGCAGCTTTATTCGCTGGCGACGCCTAATGGCGTGAAGGTCACCATCATGCTGGAAGAGCTTCTGGCGCTCGGCCATCGCGGCGCCGAATACGACGCCTGGCCGATCAAGATCGGCGAGGGCGACCAATTCGGCAGCGGCTTTGTCGCCATCAATCCGAACTCCAAGATCCCCGCTTTGCTCGACCGCTCGGAACCCACGCCGGTTCGCGTGTTTGAATCGGGCGCCATTCTCGTCTATCTCGCCGAGAGGTTCGGCGCCCTTTTGCCGACCGAGCGCGCCGCGCGCGCCGAATGCCTCTCTTGGCTCTTCTGGCAGATGGGCAGCACACCCTATGTCGGCGGCGGCTTCGGCCATTTCTACGCCTATGCGGCGACCAAGATCGAATATGCCATCGACCGCTTCACCATGGAGACGAAGCGCCTGCTCGACCTGCTCGACCGACGTCTCGCCGAGAGCGAATACGTCGCCGGCGACAGCTATACGATTGCCGACATCGCGATCTGGCCGTGGTATGGGGGCCTGGCGCAGAACAACCAATATGGCGGCGCCGAATTCCTGCAAGTGCAGGATTATAAGAACCTGCAGCGCTGGACGACGTTGATCGGCCAGCGCCCGGCGGTGAAGCGCGGCCGCAAGGTCAACCGATTGAGCGGCGATCTCGCGGATCAGCTCCACGAACGGCACGACGCCAGCGACTTCGAAACGAAGACGCAGGACAAGCTCACGGCTGCCCGGCGTTGAGGAGCATGGGTCTGGTGTGGTGCAAACCGACCTCGGCGAGATAGCCCTCGAGCGCCGATATGTCGCCCGCCCCGACGATGGCACCGACATAGCCGTCCGGACGAACCAGCACCAACTCGCCACGCGAAACACCATAAGCGTCGCGGAAATGGCCGCCATCGTCGATCAGATCGCCGTGCGGGCCGATGCTATGGACGCGCAGCCCCGGGCGCGGTGCGGGCGCGGCATAGCTTGCTTCGTAGCCGAGCAGCGTCCAGTGCGGACCCTGGAACAGTGAGAACAAGCGGGTTGGCTGCCCTGCGGCGCCGCGCATGGGCGCGTCCGGTGCCCGGTCGCCCGCTTGCAAATGATCGCGTTCCCTTAGCTGTAACGCCAATGATGTGCCGACATATCCGATGTCCAATTGCCGCGCTTCGCGGGTGCGGCGCATCGTGCCGTGCTCCACCTCGTCCAGCAGCCGCGTCGACAGCCCGAGCACGGCGGCTGCGATCGGACGCCGTTCCTCTTCGTAGGTCGCGAGCAATTTCTCCGGCGCGCCACCCAGTACAGCCGCCAGCTTCCAACCAAGATTGTAGCTGTCCTGCACGCTCGTGTTCAGGCCCTGGCCACCGGTGGGCGGATGGATATGGGCGGCATCGCCGGCGAGTAACACTCTGCCGACCCGGTAACGGTCGGCGAGCCGCGCATTCATCGAATAGACCGACGCCCATGTCACCGAGTGAACCACGATGGTCAGGCCGGTCCGTTCAGCGACCAGCGCCGTCAATCCGGCGGCGGTGACATCGACATCGCCGTCGAGCGGCGCCGCCGCCTGAATCTGAAAAAGAGGCGTTCCGGCAAGCGGGCACAACGAGATTTGATGCGCGCCGGATCCGAACCGGTGCCATGCATCACGATCGATACCCTCCAGCTCGACGTCCGCGACGATCGCGCGCACACCCAGCGTCTCGCCGGGGAAATCGACGCCCAGGGCGTGGCGCACGACACTCCGCCCGCCATCGGTGCCGACGAGGTAGCGCGCGCGCAGGACGTCATTTCCGACTTGCGCGGTCACGCCGTCGGCGTCTTGATCGAAGCCGGTCAACTCCCGCCCGAACTCCGGCCGATGGCCGAGCTCGGCCAGCCGCTCGCGCATCACCGCCTCGGTAAGGAATTGCGGGACCATGAGCGGCGCGCCATACGGCTCGGCCGGCGACGGGCCGGGCGCGTCGCCAAGCGGCGCATCGACAAAATTGCCGTTCGGGCTGTGCAGCCGGATTGGCGGATAAGGGCCGCCGGTCGCGTAAAGCCGGTCGACAATGCCGTAATCTTCGAACACTTCCTGGCTGCGCGGTTGCAAGCCCTTGCCTCGCGAGCCGTGGAAAGGCGTCTGCGCCTTCTCGATAAGCCGGAAATCGACCCCGCGCCGCGCGAGGTCGATCGCGAGCGACAAGCCGGCGGCGCCGGCGCCGCAGATCAGCACGTCGATGCTCGCCGATTTGGTCATGACACGCCCTCCAGATATGTGTACAATGCACATATATGAGCCCCGGAAATCGTCGTCAAGGGAAAAGTGCAAAATACACATAATCGCGCCGTGCTGCGTTCGCTGCACGAGGCGCTGATCGACGTCGTCGGCTTTATCAACCGGCCGCAGAATGACACGCTGCTGCTGCGCGAGGCCGGCGTGTCGCTGGATCGCGCCCTGTTCCCGCTGCTGGTTCTGATCCAGCGCCGCGGGCCGCTCGCGGTGGGCGAATTGGCGGACCAAGTCGGCCGCGACTACACGACCGTCAGCCGCCAGGTGGCAAAGCTGGATAGTCTCGGCCTCATCACGCGGCGAGCGGGCAAGACCGACCGCCGCGTGACCGAAGCGCTCGTCACGGAAAAAGGCCGGGCCATGTCGAAAATGCTGGATGCCGGGCGCGAACGCCTCGCTGCGAAAGCGCTTGCCGATTGGTGCGCGCGTGATTTGGAGGAACTCGCGCGGTTGCTGCGCCGATTTGCGGATGACTTATTTCGCTTGCCGGGAAATCCCTAGCGGGCAGGGACGTTGGAGTTCGCGCTCCGCATTCAAAATTGGATCAGGGCAAGCGGAAAAAATCCGCCGCATTCTGCACGGTCATTTTGTGCACCTCGTCAACGGGCACGCCCTTGAAGTTGTGCTCCAGCACCTTGTTCGATTCCGGCCAGTCGGATTCCTGGTGCGGAAAGTCGTTCGCCCAGATGAGGCGATTGACGTTCAGGTGATGGCGGTTGTCGACACCCGCGCGGTCGCGCTGGAACCCCCAGTAGAAATACTCATTGATCAGCTCGCTGGGCTTGCCGGGAAGCGGCCTGACACCGTCGTAGCGCTTCGCCCAGCCGATGTGGCGGTCGTAGCGCGTGTCGGCCACCTCCATGAAGTTCGGAATCCAGCCGATCGAGTTCTCGGCGAAGAAGACGCGGAGTTTGGGAAAGCGCTCGAATACGCCCGACAACAGCAGTTGCACCGCGTTGTAAGCACCGTTGCGCGCGAAACGCGTCATCTGCCCGGCGAGGTCGGTCCGCAGGTGCTTCTCGTGCTTCGGATACTCGAGCAATTTGCCATTGAAGCTCATATCCGTGTCCTCGATCGCGAAGTGGATCGTGACCGGCATGTCCAGATCAAGAGCCATCGCCCAGAAGCGGTCGTCTTCCGCCTTCGGGATGCCTGTGCCGTTCGGAAAATTGGGGAGCTGGATGGCGACGAAGCCCAGTTTCCTGCAGTGCCGCAGCTCCGCGAGCGAATCCTCGATGGTCGTTGCCGTGATGCAGCCGACGCCGAAGATGCGGCCTTTGGCATCCGAATCGGAGAGATATTCCTCGGCGAACCAGTCGTTCCAGCCGCGGATTATCGCCTTCTGCAATCTGGGGTCCTTGGCCTGGAGCCAGGTCGAAGGACCGGCGACGACCGCGGGAAACATGATCTCCGCATCGATGCCGTCCATGTCCTGCTCTTTGATGCGCTGCGCCGGCGCGCCGGTGCCGGGACAGGTCTCGTAGCTCTGGTCGGCCGGATACCAACTGCTCCCGTCGCGGCCCTGGCCGCCGTAGATGTCGAACGTGTTCTGCCGCGGGGGCAGGTCTTCGAACACGGTGGCGTCCGCGCCGCCCTCTAACCGGATCGTGCGCGGCGCGCGGTCGCGGTATTCCTTGTCGATCCGATGCGTCCAGCGCTCATTGGGGATTTCCAGATGTGTATCGCCGGAAATGCAGTTGTAGGTCTGCGACATGAGGGCTTCCTCAATTCCATGTATATTCCATATAGCACGGGTTGGCCGCCGACGACCTCGCGAAGAGAAGGAACCCGCGCCTCTCAAAACGGCAGCAGAGCCGCCCCACGCCCGCGCGTCGACCACCGGTCTCAACGCCGCACATGCGTTGCGACGATTTGCGATTTCAGTTAGGTTTGCAGCCGGGGTTGCAGCGCGCCCGAAGCGCGATCGCGGCGAGGCAACCGTCGGCCTCACCTATGCAACACCTGAAGGAGGAATGTTGTGGCTCCCGATGACAAGGCGGCGACGTATCGGCGGTCTGAAGACAGCATTACGCTCGTTCCACCCGCCAGCCTTTCCCAGGCGCCGGGATCCGAGCGCTGTTTCTATACGCTGTGGGGCTATGAGGAGGAAAAGACCTGGGAAGACGTGCCCCGCGCGGATTTGATCGATTCGATCGTACCGGGCACCGGGCGGCAGGATTGGCGTCTCATCCGGCCCTTCGACATCCTTCCCGTCGTGCAGGGCGCAGGCGAGGAGCGGCGCCGCATCTATGAGGGCGAGGCGTTGCGGATTTCGGCGGCGCACATCGTGGGGCCGCAGAACCGGTTCGACCGTGCCGCCGATCACGATACGATCTTCGTGCAGTTTGCGGGATATGGTTTGGTGGAGACCGGTTTCGGCCTCCATGAGATCGGACCCGGCGAGGCGCTGTTCATTCCGGCGATGTGCGCGCACCGGACCATCGGGAGCCGCAATTGCCGGCGCATGGAATATTCGGTCCGCGACAGGGTAGACGTGCGGCTCGATCCGGCAAAGCCCGGACTCGGCGCGCCGTTTCGGGTTCATCCCGACGGCGAAACGCAGGCCGCCGAGCACATGCCTGATCGGGCTGCGCCGGAGGGTGGCCGCATTCGCGAGCATCTCTACCGGTGGGACGACCGTCCGGGTGAGGATTTCTGGTTCGTGCGCACGCATGCGGCGATGGTCGGCGGCGCGCAAGGTGGGCGCTGCCCGGTCAAGGTAAGCCCGTTTGATGATTTCCTGTCGAGCGCGCCGCCCTCACCGAAGACGAAAGCGCCCGTCCGCACCCATCTCCTGTGGGAGAACGCAACATTCCGGCAGCGCATTTATGCCAATCCCGGCCGCCAGCCGGCGCCGCATCGCGGATATGACGAAGAGGAACTTTGGTTTCAGATGACCGGCCCGATCGGGATGGAGGGCGAGCACGGCGCCTATGAGATGGTGGCCGGCGAGTGCTCGATGGCCGAGGCGGGGATTTCCCACACCACGATCTCGCGGCCGGGAATTTTTCGGTTCACGACCTACACGCCAAAGCAAATGCGGCTCGTCGTCGAGCCTCAGGACCATCTGCGGCACACGCGTTGGATCGTCGAGGAGGTTCGCTGACGCCTCAGCCGGAGGCGACAATCGGCTCCTGATCGAGGATGCCGAGACGCCGGGCGCCGTTGGGGCCGACAACGACAGTGTCGCCCCACGCGAGATACTTGCTTTCGTCCGCCAATCCGACGCGCGGTCCTAGGATGAAGACCTGGCCCTCCAGAATCGGCTTGGCGTAGGCGTCCGAATGCTCGTCGACATAAAGCACCGGCAAATCTTCGCCGAGCCCGCGTCCGTGCAGCGGCACGGCAAGCGCCTTGAGGCCGCGCTTCCTGACCAGGTCGGTATACGGCTTCACGACTTCCGCGAACGTCACGCCCGGGCGGATTTGGTCGAACATCAAATTGAAGCATTCGACCGCCAGCGCATGAAGCCGGGCATAGTCGTCGTTTATTCGGCCGACAAACACCGGATGGCGCACCTGTGCGATATAGCCCACATAGCGCGCCTCGACCTCGCTGCTGATCAGGTCTCCGGCTTCGATCTCTCGCACCGGCGGGACCCGGCTCATGCCGCGCGGGGCGGCTCCGGCGCCCCATAAGATCAAGGTCGGAAGCTCGGCGCCGCTGCGCAGCATGTGCGCGACAATCTCGGCATAGACATCATGATCGCTTCTGCCCGGCCTTGCCGCGCGCGCCCCCGCCATGACGCTGTCCTCGGCGATCCGCGTGGATTTCTCCAGCATGGCGATTTCTTCCGCACTCTTCACCATGCGGACTTCCGCCATCGCCTCGGTGGCGCTCTCGAACGTCGCCTTGGGGAACGACTCGACGAGACGCGTCATCGTCCCGTGCAGGATCAGACCGTCGGCCGAGCGCGGCGTGCCGCCAATGCCCACCACGCCGATCCGCGCCTCCTCCATGCGGTGCTCGCGAAGGGACGTCGCAAAATTCTCGGACCAGTTGCACCGCGAGCCACGGACATCCTTCACCCAGTCCTGCATGGCAAGCCACCAGGTCGCCGGTTGCGAATCGGCCCTCACCCAACAAGTCGGCTCGCCCGTGAGCGGGAAGAATATGCAGGCCTCGTTGGCGAAGCCGCCGACTTGGCTGAGATACCGCATATCGGCCTGGAAAGCCTCGTTATGTCCCGTGTTGCAGGGCGCCAGAATGGCATCGAACCCCGCGCGGCGCATCATCTCGCGGGTTCGCGCATAGCGGCGATCCCGTTCGGCCATGGAGAAATTCGCCGGCAGCCGGCCTGGGTGAAGTACGGAAGCCATTGCAGCAGCCCTCAATGCTCGTGAAGGATCTTGATGAGATCGCTAAGCGACTTGACGATGCCGGGATGGCCCTGCCACCAGCTTATCGTGACGTCGACGAACTTCACGCCCTTGCCCTCGAGAGCAAGGACCTTCGGACGGCTGCGCGAATCAGGAAAATCCGTCAGATCCAGGCCCCAATAGTTCCACACCAGATCCTTCTGCCCCTCGGCGGACAAGAGATAGAGGGCGTAGAGCACCGCCGCATTCGGATGGGGCGCGTTGGTCGGGATCATCAAATACGCGTACCGGCGCTGCGCCATGTCGCTGATGATGCGCGTCGCCAGCACGTTTCTGCCGCGGAATTTAGGCGTGTTGTCGGCCGCGCCGACGCAGTCGACGGCAAGTGCCGGGATCTCGCCCGACGCGATCCTGTCGAAGGCGGAGCAATCCGTGAGCCCGGCAACCTGCGCCGACAATTTGCGGACGTAGTCTTGGGTCTTTTGCGGGCCCCAGATCTCGTCGGTCAACAGCACGTCGAACCCGCCGAGGAAGGTCGTCGTATCGAACTTTCCCTTGTATTCCGGCTTGAGCAGATCGGAGAGCGTGTCGATCTTCGGGACCCACGGCGCGCCTTGTACATTGTAAAGAATAGCCGGCAGCAGCGTGATGAAGCGAAGCGCCCGGTGATCCGCCTCGACCATCTCCGGCGTGATGCGATCCGGCATCAGGGCCGCGAAGTCGACCGCCCGAAAGAGGCCGCGATCGAGATAAGGGACGATCTGCGCCGGCGCCCCTTCATAGATGTCGGTCGCCGAACTCTGCCCCGCCTGCATGTTTTGGTAGATCTCGGCCGCCAGCGGACCGAAGCCCGGCCCCGGAGACCACTCGACGGTGAGACTCGTTCCGAACATGCGGTTGATGCCGTCCTGCGCGACCTTCGCGCCGGGCGGTCCGCCGGTCTGTTCGAGGTTGAAGTGAAGGGAGACCTTCCCCTCCCCCTTCGCCGCCGCGACGATTTTCGCGAGCGCGGGGTTCATCGGCACGGTCTGTGCGCGTGCGATCGTTGGCATCCCGCTCAATGCCGCAAGACAGATCACGCCGGCGGCCCGGCTGATGCGTCTCAACAGGGATTTCGTCTGTGTCGTTCTGTCCACGGTTCAGGTCACCCGTCTTGTTCGTGCCGGCGGAATTGCTGCCGTCGCGGTTGGTCTTTTCGGACGCCGCTTTCGTCTATGCTACCGCGCGCTTAACATGATAAGAGTGGTCAAACTCACTGGCAAATGCCGTCTTTGCATGTCTCTCGATCTCGCCAGGCCGTCGAAGAAAAGCGCGGTGCCTCTTTATTGCACAAGCGCGGCGATATTTTTTGCATAGTTCGGCGCGGGCACAGGTGACGAAGCGACTTCTCGCCGCGTGGCGGAACATCGAGGTCACTCCGACAGTGCTTGTGGCGGTCGCCATATCGGCAGGCCTCGTCGTCGCAGCACTTCTCGCAATCGTCTTGTGGCTCAGCTTCGCCGAGGGATTGGTCGGCGATAAGATGGTTGCCTATGGCCTTGACCATTACCGCGATATTTTTCTCGACGATTTCACGTACCGCGTGCTTTGGAATACCATTCTGTTCACCCTCACGACGCTGATCGTATCGTTCGTCCTTGCCTTCCCGATCGCCTGGCTCATCGAGCGCACCGATTTTCCGGGGAAGTCGATCGTCCTCTCGCTCATGACGATGGGGCTTCTCATTCCCGGCTTCGCGGTCGCTCTCGGTTGGGTCTTTCTGCTCAACCCGACGATCGGTCTGATCAATCACGCTCTCCGCGACCTGCTGGCTTTGTCCGACGCACCCTTCAACGTCTCGACCATTCCCGGCATGGGTTGCGTCGAGGGTCTGAGCCTCACGCCGCTCGCTTTCATCATGATCTCGGTCGTGCTTCGCTCGATGGACCCGTCGCTGGAAGAGGCGGCCGCCATGAGCGGCGCGCCGCCATGGCGAGCGGTGCTCGGGGTGACGCTGCGCGTCCTGTGGCCGGGACTGCTTGGGACGATCATCTATGTCTCGGCCGTCTGTTTCGCGGCCTTCGACGTGCCGGCGATCCTCGGGCTCACGAGCCGGATCTATACCTTCTCGACCTACGTCTACCATGAACTTTCCCCCGCGGACGGGCCGATCGAATATGGCGACGTCGCCGCTCTCAGCGTGTTCATGATCGGGCTGGCGATCGTGCTCAGCTGGTGCGCCATCAGAACGCAGCGCGACGCGTGGAAATATACGGTGATCGCGGGGAAGGCCTACCGGCCGCGGACCATCGCGCTCGGGCGCGCGAGATATCCCTGGGTTTGCTTCGTTGTCGGATATTTCATCTTGAGCCAGCTGCTGCCCTTCGTGATGCTGGTGTGGGCGGCGTTGATCCCCTACCTGGAACTGCCGTCCGCCGGCGCCTTCGCGGATGTCTCGCTGGCGAATTTCGGGAGCATCCCGCGGGGCATTCTGATGGGCGCGATCGGCAATACGGTGATGCTCATGGTCGCGGTGCCGACGCTCACGCTGGCGGCGAGCCTGGCGATCTCTTGGGTGTTGCTGCGGACCAGGATTCCCGGGAGAGGGCTGTTGGAATTTTCCGCCCTTCTGCCGCTTACCGTGCCGCCCATCGTGTTTGCGGTCGCGGCGCTGCTGTTCGCGCTGTTCGTGTCGCGCCACGTGGTGCCGATATATGGAACAATCTGGATTTTGGTCGTCGCCTATTCCGTTGCCCGGCTGAGCTACGGCACGCGGATGACGAATGGCGCGCTCATTCAAATTCATCGCGAGCTCGAGGAGGCGGCCGCGATGTCCGCTGCCGGCCGCTTCGCGACGCTACGCGATGTCATCTTGCCGATTCTCTCGCCGACCCTGCTCTATGCCTGGATCTGGATTGCGCTGCTCAGCTACCGTGAATTGACGCTGCCGGTCGTTCTGTCGACCGATCAGAAAATTCCGGTCTCGGTTCTGGTGTGGGGCTATATCCTGTCCTCGGGATATGGCACCGCGTCCGCCGTCACGTTGGTCATGCTTTTATTGATGGCACCCGTCTTGGTCGTCTATTGGGTCGTCGCGCGCCGCGCCGGCATCGTTGCGCCGCGTTGACCGCCCGCTCACGGTGATCGCGCCTCGCCCGCGCCATCGGCCGGCGGCGCTCGCTGGTGGTCTCCGCTCTGCGATGCGCTTTCGCAGATCGCTGGTCTCTCCAGCAGGTAAACGTCTTGCACGGCGACAGCCTCCTTCGCCAACGGCTTCGGAGGGCATCCTGCTTCGCACGGAGAAGTCAAGCCTAATCCTGCGAAGCACGTCGTGCGAAGCAGGATGGTGGTGGACGCAGTCTGCGGCGAACCCTTCTCCGGGTCAAATTCCCTGCGAGCAGGGACGATTCGACTTGCCGGAGAAGCGCTCTAGACTCCGAGATGCCGATACATGAATTCGGGGTCGCGCTCGAGCGCAGCAGCCGGGCCCTCGTGAACGATGTGCCCGTTGTTGAGGATGTAGCAGCGGCCGGCAAGCGACAGCGCCGCGCTCACGTTCTGCTCGACGATGACGATGGTGCGCCCTTCCTCGGCGAGCCGCCGGCACACACCCACCAGATCCTGTACGATCAACGGCGCCAGCCCCTCGAAGGGTTCGTCGAGCAGGATCAGCTGCGGATCGCGCACGAGCGCGCGGGCGATTGCCAGCATCTGCTGCTCGCCGCCCGAAAGCTCGCGGCCATAATTCCCCCGCCGCTCTTCGAGCCGCGGAAACATCGCCCAGATGCGCGCCAGGTCCCAGCGCGTCTGCGCCGAAAGCCCAGCCAGGACCAGGTTCTCCTCAACGGTAAGTCCGCCGACGATGCGCCGCTCCTCGGGCACGAGCTGTAGGCCCATTCGCGCGATGCGGTAGGGGGGCAGGCCCGCAATGGGCGTGCTGTTGAAGCGGATTTTGCCCGAGCGCGGCGCGATCACGCCCATGATCGTCTTGAGCGTCGTGGTCTTGCCTGCGCCGTTGCGTCCGAGCAGGGCCACCACCTCGTGCGAGCGCACGTTCATGCTTACGTCGAACAGCGCATGTGCCTCGCCGTAGAAGCTGTTGATCGTCTCGACCTCAAGCAGGCTGCTCATCCGGCACCGGATTGCCAAGATAGGCAGCGCGCACGCCGGCATCGGCCTGGATCGTCTCGGGCGCGCCCTCGGCGATCACGCGGCCGTTGAACAGCACGGTAATGCGCTGCGCCAGCCCGAACACGACGTCCATGTCATGCTCGACAATGACAATGGTCATTCCTTGCGCGATACGCCGCAGAAGCTGCACTGTTTCGGTACGCTCGGCCGGGCTCATGCCGGCGGTGGGCTCGTCAAGGAGCAGAACCCTGGGCTCTGTTGCAAGAGCAAGGCCGATCTCGAGCCGCCGCTTCTCGCCGTAAGCCAGCGAAGAAGCCGGCGCATCGAGCCTGCCGGCGAGCCGCACGGCGTCAGCCACATCGAGAACGCGCCGTGCGGCGCCCGTCTCGCGCGAGACGTCACGGAACATGGCGGCGCGGAATTTTCCCTGCTCGCGCGCCAAAGCGGAAATCATCAGATTCTCGTGCACCGTCAGATTCGAGAACAGTTGGTTGATTTGGAATGTCTTGGCGATGCCGCGCTGGCACACCTCTGTCGCGTTGACCCGGGTTATGTCCTCGCCCGCGAATACGATCCGGCCCGAGCTCGGCGGGATTAGTTTTGCCAGCATGCCGAAGAATGTCGATTTCCCCGCGCCGTTGGGGCCAATGACGGCGCGCACTTCGCCTTCCCTAAGCGAGAACGATATGTTGTCGACGGCCACGAGACCGCCGAAGTTTTTGGCGATGCCGCTGACTTCGAGCACGATTTCGCCCTGCGGCGTCGTGTGCGCGGCCATCGCCGTCGGCGGAAGCTCCCTTTCGGCCACCGCTTCCTCCGGTGAGGCCGGAAGCGCCGCAAGTCGTCGCCACACTACCACGCCCGCGCCGACGAGGCCGCCACGGAACAAGGTGACGAGCGCCACGAACACGAGGCCGAGGATCAGGGTGCCGAGCGCGCCGATCCCGGCAACGTTCTCGAGAAGGGTGTAGAGATAGAGCCATACCCCGGCACCGACGAGCGGTCCCACGAGTGTGGCGGAGCCGCCGATCACCGTCTGTACGACCAGCTGCCCCGATGTGGCGAGATAGAATGCATCGGGCGGCATGAAGCCTTGGAGCAGTCCCAAGAGCCCGCCGGCGAGGCCGCCATAGGCGGCCGCGATCGTGAAGACCACGAGCTTGTATTTCGGAACGTCGTGGCCCAGTGCCGCGGCGCGTTCGTCATTATCGCGGATCGCGCGCAACACGGCGCCGAAGGGCGAGCGCGTGATGCGGAGCGCGATCCAGAATCCGGCGAAGAACAGCGCCGCGAGCAGCCAGTAGAGCGCCATTTGCGAGCTCGCGGTGATCGCGAACAGGCCGAAGTCGAGCCGCGGCGCCGGCACGTTCGAGAGTCCGTTTTCGCCGCCTGTATAGGTGGCAAGTGGCGAAAGATCGAGGAAATAGAACATTTCGCCGAACGCGAGCGTCAGCATCGCGAAATAAATGCCGGCGCGGCGCAACGCGAGGAGTCCGACCACGGCCCCGACGATCGCCGCAGCAAGCGTGCCGCCGACCAGCGCGGGTATCGCGTTCGCCGTGACGTTCGCGACTAGGAGCCAGGCGGTGACGAATCCGCCAACGCCATAGAATGCCGCCTGTCCGAACGAGAGAAGGCCCGTGAACCCGAACAGGAGATCGAATCCCAACCCGAATAGGCCCCAATCGAGGATGCGGTCGGCGGTGTCGATCGCCCCGCCGACATAGGGGAGCGTGAAGGGGAAGGTCACGAGGAACGCGGCAAGTGCCGCCATCGGCAACAAATCTCGCCCAACGCCATGCCAAACCCGCCGAGCCTTCATTGTCGCCCGGTCACCCCGAACAGGCCCTGAGGCCGCAAGACCAGCACGAGCGCCATCGCCGCGAACAGCATCACCTGGGAATAGGAAGGAGCGACCATCGAGGTGAGGGCCAGAATCTCGCCGCAGATGAGCCCGCCCGCGACCGCGCCCCAGAACGAGCCGACGCCGCCGATCACGATGACCACGAAGGATTGCACCAGCACGTCGGCTCCCATGTCGGGCGTCACCGTGACGATCGGCGCGTTCACCACGCCGGCAAGGCCGGCGGCCGCCGCGCCGACGCCGAACACGGTGAGAAAGGTGCGCCTGACATTGATCCCGAGCATGTCGACGATCAGCGGGTCTTCGATCCCGGCGCGCACGATCAGGCCCAGGCGCGTGCGGTAAAGAACGACGTAGAAGAGCAGCAGCGCCACGGCGACGATGCCGAGGACTTCGATGCGGTAGGTGGGATAATAGGTGATCCCGAGATGGACCGCGCCCTCGCCCCACGAGGGTGTGGGCAGATGTTGAGCCAGGCCACCGAAAATGGCGCGGATCGCCTCGACCAGAACAATCCCGGCGCCGAACGTCACCAGGATTTGGTCCTCCTTAGGGCGGTCGTAATAGAATCGGATGAGTCCACGCTCGATCACGACCCCGGACAACAGCACGAAGACCGCGCCCGCGGCCATCGCGAGAACGAACGAGTTGGTCTCGCTATAGGCGATATAGCCCGCGTAGGCGCCCAAAACATAGAAGGCGCCGTGCGCGAAATTCACCACGCCGAGCGCGCCATAGATGATCGTAAGCCCCATTGCCACGATGACCAGAAGCGCGCCGAGCGTCAGTCCGTTGAACACCTGCGCAATCAGAAGCGGCCAGGACATGACTGAGGCTTAAGGCATCAAGGATGGACCGGAGATCAGAGTTCGCGGCATGCGTCCCTCCGGTCCCCCGTTCGCTCGCTCGTGCGGCTCACGTATATCCTGGCAGCTTGCAGGTCCCGGCGTCGGGCGGCATGAGGCCCGGTCCGGGCGCCATCTCGATAATCTCGAAATAGTCGTCCTTGTTCTTCATCTCGGACTGCTTCTTGCCCATCACCACCGGTACATCACGCACCTGCTGGTGATCGGTGGCGCGGTACCACACCTCACCGAGCGGCATGGCGAGCTTGTGCCCCTCTTCGAGCGCCTTGATCACGGCCACGGGATCGAAGCTCTTCGCCCGCTCGACCGCGTCGGCCCAGACGATCATCTGCGCGTACGCGATGTGCGCGCACCACATCGGCTTCGCGTCGAACTTCTTCTCGAACGCATCGACGAATAGCTTCGCCGCCTGATTCTTCTCGGCGAGCGTCCACCAGAAATCCATCGTTCCGGGAACCCCGCCCATGATGTCGGCACCGGTTTGCTGCGCCTGGAACGCCGAGATGTTCGGCACGACCATTTTCATCTTGTCGAGCACGCCGAACTGCTTCGCCTGCTTACAGGACGCGACCGCATCGCCCCCGAAGCAGACATTGATGAAGATGTCGGCGCCGCTGTTCGCGACGTTGAGGAGAAAGGAGCTGTAGTCAGTCGTGCCGAGCGGGCAGACCTGCGACCCCAAATTCTTCCAGTCGAGCTCCTGCTGGGTCAGCGTGCCGGTCGCGTGCTCGACCGAATGACCATAGGCGTAGTCGGGCACGAGGAAGATCATCTTCTTGTTCTTGCCATAGAGTTTTCCAAGCGTCGGCGTCAAAGCCTTCGCTGCCATGTAGGCGCCGGGCTGCGACCGGAAGCCGTAGCGCTGACAGTCGGCGCCGGTCGTCTCGTCAGCGCCGCTGGCGCCGACCATATTGAGAACGTGCATGCGCTGCGCCAGCGCTTCGAGGGCGATCGCGGTGGCGCTCGAGACGCATCCCGTGATCATGATCGCCTTGTTGGAGGTGATGTAGGTCGTCTGCTCTTGCACCGCGACGTTGGGCTTCAGCTGGGTGTCCGCGTACTTGTAGTCGATCTTCTTGCCGAGGACACCATTGCCCTTGAGCGTCGAGATGTGCCCGACCAGTCCGCCGCCGCCGTTCAAATGCTCGATCGCGAGCTGATAGCCCCTCAAATGGTCCGCGCCATCGGCGGAATAGGCGCCGGTCAAGGGGCTGGTCACGCCGACGAACACGCTATCGCCCGAGACACCGGCCGGCCAGTTGCCGATCGCCTCCTGGGAAAATGCTTTCGGCGCGTGGAAGAACGGCCCGACCGAGGCTGCCGCGGCGGCTCCCTTCAGAACGCGACGTCGGCTTACGGATTTCGCGGGACGCTCGATCATGCTTTCCTCCCTGTTAGGCGCAACATTCGTTTTATATTGTCGCTTCGACTGTCTAGCGGCCGCCGATCAAGAAAACAACGATAATATGGCCCGCAGGCAAATGTATAGATATCGCCGATATCGACGAAGCCATGCGGCTGCGCGGTGAAGAGCTGCGGCGCGGTGAGCATCGCCGCGTCGGTTGCCCCACCTCGATCACGGCAAAGCGCGTGGGCTAGCGCCGGCGAAGAAATAGTCGACATCCTTGCGTGTCATCGCGTTCTCGGTGCCATGAGGTCGAACTAAAGCATGCTCGTGCCGGTATATGCGTATGATCTCGGCCCGCTGGGAAAGGGACAGGCGGCGCCTCTATCCGGCCATAACGCGGCAGGGCGAACGTTGCTGGCCGAGAAGATCGAGGCGGACCCCAGTCGTCTGATGATTCTTCAGAACGCAAAGTGACGCCTCTATTGCGGACTAGTCCGTTCCTCGAGCAAGCTATGTACCTCAACCACCGCCCGTGCAGCGGCATTCCAAATGATTGTGGCCAATATAATGGTTGCTAACAGTATGTAGGGAAGAGGGCGATCTGCCGTAGAGGCCCCAAGAAAATCCATGAGAAAATTCATTGCTAGGAAAATTGCAACGATGACGATAAGCGAATAAAGACTGGCACGATCACACCAGCGCTTATGTTGTTTCATTACTTCAAGCCTTCGTTCGGCGTTCATCATTGGGGCTCCTCATTTTCATTATGTGATGTAGGAGATCATTCGATCTGAGCATCTGATAGTGCTGTTGTGCAAGGCGCCGTCACGGACGTGACCGCGCCGTGTCGGCCGGCCCTTGATGGGCTTTCGGCCATTCTGCGCGGACGGCTTCGCTTGGCTCTTGCGGCCGACCAAGGGAAACTTGTGCTGGTCCTGCGCCGCAACCGCTGACCTCCCGGACAGCGTTCCGGGACATGACGACCCACACAATGGGTCTGGGGCGTTTTGCGAAATAAGATCGGGGAGACATCACATATCGCCGCGAGCCGCCGAATATTCGTGGGGCTCGGTCATGTTCGCTGCCGCCCCGCGCAGGAAAATGCTTTTGTAGAGATCTTCGCCAAAGCTCGTCGGTAAAGGCTCCCCCTCGGCCAATTTGAACGTCCGCGCACCGTCGGCCTGTCGGCTCGCCCGCAAAAACAAGAAACTGCTTTGATTGCGCTCGTAGAACCCGTGGGCCAACTCGTAGAGGTGGGTAACGCAAAGGATCCTCATGTCCCTTTCCAACAGGGCTGTTGTGATCTGACGCGCGATCTCCGACCCTTCCCGCTCGTTGGTCGCCGCAAACGATTCATTCAACAGAATCAGCGAAAACGGCGCGACATGATCGACAATCTCACTCATTCGAACGAGTTCTTCGTCGAACTTGCCGCTGTTCATGGCTGCGTCTTCTTCGCGCTTGAAATGCGTAAAAATGCCTTGGCACAGACTGGCACGGAAAAACTCCGCGGGAACGAACATCCCGCTCTGCATCAAGAGCTGGGCAAGGCCGACGCTGCGCAGAAATGTCGACTTTCCACCGGTGTTGGGTCCAGTGATGATCACCAAGTCTTTATGATTGGCGTCTACCTTGTTGCCGACGACGCGCTGACTCACGGTCAGGGCCAGAGCGACATCATAGAGCCCTTCAAAGGACAGCATCCTTTCGTCAGCGGCGGTTACCGTAGGCAGGCAAGATGGTTCACTCTTCGCCACCAGCGTGTCGTGGAGATTGATGCATCCGACATAAAAGGCTAGTTCAACCCGCAACGTGGCGAAGAAATCCCGTACATGCTCGGCAGCTTGCCCGAGCGCGTTTGCGGCGAGGCCGATCCCCCGATTGCGGAGGACTTGCAGAGCTTGGGCGCCCGCTTCGTCGCGTGGCGCTAGCTCAAAGCCATAAACCGGCGGCTTTTCCGCAAAAAGGCCTGACCACCATTGCCAAAGCGACCATCCCCGATGAGGGACGCAATGCAAAAGATAACTGCATCCTTTGTTCGCATTGCCGACGGCGGCGCTGATGAGTTCGCCATTCCGAAAATGCAGAACCTTCAAATGCGCCTCGATCGATTCGACATAATCGTCGTCGAGATCACGCTTCAGCATGGCAAAGAACGCCGTCCAACCTTCGGCAACAAATTCGTCCGCATGCCTACTGGCTACGGCGCGAAGCTTTTTTAGAAATTCGATCAGCGTCTCCATCGTTTCGATCGCATCTCGGAGCACCGAGTCGGGATAACGCGCAAGAAGACTACCGAGATATGAACCACGGCGTTTCTCGTTCGCTTCGACCGCGATCGCATAGAGTTCCCTGACGACGGCCGCGTGGTCGAGCGAATCCCTGACTATTCCCTGGCGATAGGCGATCGTCTCGAGGTCGCTGGCAACACTCGCCAAGATGACCTTTCGCGAGACAACGAATATCCCGTCGTCGCCTTTCGCCATGGCTTGAAACACTGGCTCGAGACCGAGATCCGTGGCGAGCGCGTCCGCATTCCAAGGAAGTCCCGAGTTTAAATCGAAATCCGGTATCTGGTACCGCCGGCCGCCGCGGGCTGAGTCACGCAGCGCCATAGCATGGAAAACCCATCTCCAATCGAATTCACGGTCGCGATACAGGAGATGCGCTTTCATCTCCCTACACGCTCCTTCACCATGCCGTAGGTCAACCGATACTTCTCTGCGAGCGCCATCGCATGCGCAAGGCCGTCGGCGGGCCGCCGCACGACCTTAAAGGTCCGCTGCGCCGGATTATCGGGGACCACCGACGCGACCATGCTGACCGTCTGTGGCGCCAGCGATGCCACCTCATCGATGAAGGTGATCCAGACACACAGCACGTCGAGATTTATGATGCGCGCAGCGATTTCTTTGCTGAGGAAAAGCGCGTCCCGCAGTGTCGTCGATGCGAAGATCTCGTTGATAATAA
>Ga0335073_10004631_pt1 | contig 19245 bp, 13 predicted proteins | sample Lox_Sample_22_FD_207093 | JGI IMG/M metagenome (GOLD analysis project Ga0335073, IMG submission 207093) | Soil microbial communities from Loxahatchee National Wildlife Refuge, Florida, United States - Lox_Sample_2.2 | ecosystem: Environmental > Terrestrial > Soil > Wetlands | place: USA... | reverse complement strand
GATATGGCTGTACCAAGCTGGTGACTGCATCCCCTGCGAGGGGATCAGAAAGGCCGTTGGGCTGTATGGGTGGATGAGAATCGGCGGCTCACGTTTGCATTTGAAGGCAAAGACGCCGCGCTCGTCGACTACCAGGATTACCACTGAGGAGTCCGACCATGACCGAGATGCATAACCCTCCGCACCCTGGCGAAGTCCTGCGGGGGTGGCTGGCCGATATCAGCGTCACCGAAGCGGCCAAGCCGCCTGGGTGTGACGCGAGTAGCGTTGTCGCGCGTGGTGAATGGCTCCGCGAGCGTGAGCGCGGACATAGACCTTCGCCTCACGAAGGCTCTCGGCACGAAGGCTGGGGAGGAGCTGGTACGCGATTCAGGCCAATTACGACATGTGGCAGGCGCGGAGGCATTTTTGCGCCAAAGTTCGCCCCATCACCAAGCGATCCGCCGACCACTGCTACGCGCCCCACCCGGCGACCGAATAACGACTAAGCTCTTGATTTAAGAACCAGGGCCGATTCCGAACCGCGGCCACCGAGAGTTGGCTCAACGCCGGTTTTAGCGTCTAACTTCTCGTTCAACCGCGCACATTACTCCAGTATTAACTGTACCCGCATCAATTTACCTGTAAACGCAAATGGGGGCCGGAAGGTATGGCTCACGGGTGAACCGAAGGCCCTACCGATTCCAAGGGATTCATAGCATACGTCGACTGGCGCAGCGTCGGGAAAGTGGGCTTCGCCAACCAGTTGGTCGTTGATATAGAGTCGCCCTCCTCTTACCGCGGCATCGTTTGAACGATGTCCCCTCTCGTCAGCACGCACAGCGCCCAGCGTAAACGCGAGCGCCATTGTGACTTGTCCCGAAGGCACGTCCACGTCCGAGGTAACAACATGATGGATCCGGTTCGAAGCATTGTGCTCGTAAACAAGGCGGCGATTGCGCAGGTAGAGTGAAAACCCTCCGACGCGCCCACCGTAAGACAGCAGTACTCCCTCCGCCCCGGTATCCGGTATGACCGCTTCAACCGTCACGCGAAATGGTCTTCCGAGGAGCAGCGGCAGCGAGCAGACTTGAATGCGAGGGGTGCCGGGATTGAACACAAATTCTGTCCGGTGCGCCCTCGGAGAGCTCTCATCTGTTGGAAAGGTGAGCGTCGCTCCACCGCCCAGGGGGAAGATGTCATTTTTTCGCGCCTCACTGTCGAACAACTCCTGTAGTTTCTTGAGCTTCTGTGGAAATCGGTGAGCGACATCGTTCGCCTCGCTGAAATCCTTCTCCACGTGATAGAGCTCCCAGCGATCCATGCTGAAGTCGAAGTCCTCCTTCATCTCCCAGCGCACAGGCCGGTGCGCTGCCGCGGCGATCCACCCATCGTGGTAGATCGCGCGATTGCCGACGGTTTCAAAGTACTGCGTGCGGTGGCGAGAAGGCGCGTTTGCGTCGTCAAATGTGTGCGTGAAACTCACCCCATCGAGCGGCAGCTGCCCCACCCCATCGACTGTATCCGGAAATTCGATGCCGGCTGCATCGTATAGGGTAGCCGCCACGTCATTGACGTGTGTGAACTGGCCGCGTAATCCACCCCAGTCCCGGATCCTCGCCGGCCAGGACACCACCAGTGGATCGCGCACGCCACCGAAGTGCGACGCAATCCCCTTCCACCACTTGAACGGAGTGCCCCCCAGCCAGGCCCAACCCGCCGCGTAGATGTTGTGCGAGAACTCCGGGCTGCCGAGCCTCGCGATCTGGCTCAACTGGTCCTCGACGGATGCATAGGCATCCGTAAAGCCGTCCACTCCGCCGACAGCGCTGGAGCCGTTATCACCCACGATATAGAGGATCAGCGTATCGTCCGCGTCATGCCGCGCTTGGACGGTCGTTATCAATCGGCCGACTTCAAAATCGGTGTGTGCAATGAATCCGGCATATACTTCCATCTGCCGCGTGTAGAGCCGCTTCTGATCAGACGTTAGTGTGTTCCAGCTCGGGATGGCCGCGGGGCGTGGGGTGAGCTCGGTGTGCGGCGGGATCACTCCGAGTGCCTTCTGGCGCGCGAATATCTCCCTGTTGAGCTCATCCCACCCGCCATCGAAAGCTCCCGCGTACCTCTCGATCCATTCGGGCGCCACGTGGTGTGGCTCATGGACCGCTCCCGGGGCAAAGTAGAGAAAGTAGGGCTTCTCCGGCGCCATAGCCTCGTGGGTATGAAGCCAGGCCATGGCTTCCTCGGTGAGGTTCGTCGTCAGGTGATAGCCCTTCTCCCAGGCGTCCGGGGCTTCAACGGGAGTGGTCCCGCGACAGAGCTGCGAGGGTTCCCATTGGTTCTCCATCCCGGCCAGGAAGCCATAAAAATAGTCGAATCCCAACCGGGTCGGCCAGCGATCGAAGGGCCCAAGCGGGCTCACCTCCGCATAGGGAGTGTTATGCCATTTGCCGAAAGCGGCCGTGGCGTAGCCATTCCGCCGCAGAACCTCAGGAATCGATGCGGTGCTTTTCCTCCAGATGCAGTTATAGCCGGAATGCTCCGACACCGATTCAGTCAGACTGCCGAAGCCTACCCGGTGATGATTGCGGCCGCTGAGGAGTGCCGCCCGCGTGGGAGAGCAGAGGCCCGTTGTATTGAAATGAACGTAACGCAGCCCCCGCGCGGCGAGCTTGTCGAGTTCCGGCGTCTGGGCGAGTCCACCAAAAGTGCTGGTGTCTGCGAACCCGATATCATCCAGGAGAATGAGGACAATGTTTGGCGCGCCCGCCGTTCGATTGTTCATGGGGTACGGGGTCACAACGATTTGACGGTCGCCTCGAACTCGGCGAGAAGCCGGGTCGCATGCTGTTCGGTGAACACCAGGGGCGGACGGATCTTCAGAGTGTTGACATGAAAGCCGGTGGCGGAGATCAATACCCGTCGTTCGCGCAGGCCATTCACAATGGCGCCGGCCCTCGCGGGATCGGGCCGTTTGGTCGCGCGATCTTTGACGATCTCGACCCCAATATAGAGTCCGGCACCGCGCACATCGCCGATGAACTCGTGGCGTGCGGCAATCTCTTTGAGTCCTTTGCGAATGAATCCGCCGACTTCCTGGGCTCGCATCTGGAGTTTTTCCGCCCGAATGACATCGAGCGTACTCTGCGCGGCCGCGACCGCCACCGTGTTGCCGCCGAAGGTGTTGAAGTACCGCACCTCGGTGCCAAAGCGCTCCACGGCCTCGGCTGCCACGGCGATCCCGGCGACCGGATAGCCGTTACCCATCGGCTTCCCCATCGAGACGATATCGGGATCGATTCCGTGGCGCTGATAGCCCCAGAAGGCGTCTCCACTGCGCGCGAAGCCCGATTGGACCTCATCCGCGATGAATAGCCCGCCAGCGTCGCGCACCACCTTCGCCACGTCGGCGAGCACTCCGACAGGATGAGAGAAGATTCCGTCGGAGCTGAAGAGAGAATCGGCGACAAACGCCGCAAGCCCCTCTCCTCGGCGCTCGAGATCCTCAATTTGCGCCGCAACCTGGTCCGCGAGCCAGCGTCCCATGCCTTCGGTCGGGATACGGTACGAGTCGGGCGGGCATACACGCCGTACCCAGGTACCCAGCGGGGAAAATTCCCCGAGCGACGGCGAGAAACCCGACGTCAGATCGGAGTTCCCGTGATAGGCCTCCGAGGTGACGATGATTCCCCGTTTTCCCGTGTGGTACTTCGCAATGCGGATCGCGAGATCATTTGCCTCGGAACCGCTGCAGGTGAGCATCATGTGCCCGTGCTTGCCCACACGGCCGCCGAAGGTGGCGAGCAGGTCTTCCGCGTACCTCAGGATCCCTTCCTGGATATAGCGGGTGTGGGTGCAGAGTGTCTGCATCTGATGATGTATCGCCTCGACGATCTTCGGGTGGCAGTGCCCGACCGGAACGACGTTGTTGTAGGCATCGAGGTATTCCTGGCCATCACGGTCATAGAGGAGTGCGCCCTCGCCGCGGCCGACTTCGACCGGGTTTTTGTAGAAGAGACGATAGGCCGGCCCGAGCAGGCGAGCCCGGCGCTCGACCTGCTCGCGCGTCGCCGGATCGAGCTGCTGCAATTGAGCGGGATCGAAGGCGTTCGCCATCTTTCCACGGCGTGTCACGGTTTGCGTCATCGGGGATTCCTCCTCAGGGCAGCATGGCCGAGAGATCGGCCACGGAGTGCTCAAGGAACCACTCCAGCTGGGCCCAGCCCTGCTCGGTATTGCGCAGTATGTAAGTTGAATTATCCGGCATGACCTTGGCGCGATAAGAGGTAATGAGCGCCCGCGCGACCACCCGCGCCATCACCAAATGCGGGATGAGCTGCAATTCTTCGGCGGAGAGGTCCGTGACGCCAAGGTAGCCGCGGAGCACATCCCGCCCCGCGGCGAAGAGATCACTGACAGGCGCCGCCGCCTGATCGCGCGGCAGCTGATTGAGGAGAGCGGTCGCGACGTCGATGGCAATCGAGGTGCGTACCGCATCGCCAAAATCGATGATCCCGGTCACGAACTCCGGGCGACCGTGGTCGACCAGAATGTTGGATTTGCTGAAGTCATTGTGCAGCACCTGCGTGCGAAGGTGCTTCAGGCGCGCATCCAGGCTCGCGTACCGCTCCATCGCCTGCTGCAGCATCTCCTGCCGCGCTTCGTCCGCGATATATTGAATCAGGTCGCGCAGGGCCGGAAGATTCCTGACATCCCAGGCGAGTACCCGCGAGTCGGCCGGGTGGGAGAATGCGGCAGTGGCGTGCCGAAGGCGTCCGAGGGCTTCGCCGACCCGCACGCGCTCCGCAACATTTGAATCCGTGCTGTCGAGGCAGGTTCCCTCGAGATAGGTCATCATGCGAACGCGACGAACCTGTCCGGCACGGTCAATGAAGTCGACCAACGCCTTGCCCGCGACATTGGGGATGAGCTCCGGGATCGGGACACGCCCATCGGTCCGCGCCACGTGCCGCATGAGACGGATCTGAAGATCGAGCGCGGCCGGATCTTCGGCCGGGCCGGCAACCTTGATGATGTATCTGCGCCGATCAACCGCGTCGATTCGAAATGTATCGTCCTGCTCCGTGGCCAGCCGGGTCAGCGATCCCTCGATGCGAAACTGGCGCCACGCGAGCTCCGTTGCTTCTTCCACGGGGAGTCGCGCGTGGGGAACCCACAGGCTCCCCGCAAGCGGGCTGCCGGCAAGTTCTCCTTCAGGGCGCATCGCCCGAGGCATTTCAGCGCTCCTTGTCGACTCTATGACGACATGCTAGCATGACGGCATAATGTCGACAACGCCACCCGCAGCGCAAGATGCTGGCGGACCGGAATGTTCTCCCCGAGACCCGCGGCGAATCGCGGTGCGCAACTGAAATGTGCTTTGGAGTGAAATCAAAATGAAGCTCACAGGCGTTTTGCCGGCCCTCGTTACGCCCTTTGACGGTGACGGCAAGATCGACTTCGGTAAATTCGAGAAGCTGCTCCTGAAGCTGCGCGCCGCTGGAGTCAGTGGCTGGGTTGTGTGTGGCACGACCGGCGAATACAACGCCATGACGGCGCAGGAGCGCGCCTCGGTACTCAAGTTCGTTGCCGAGTTCGCCACTAAGGGCGAGTTGCAGATCGCCGGCACGAACGCAGGATCCACCGCGGAAATCATCGAGCACACGAGGCGTGCCAGGGATATCGGCTACTCCACGGTACTGTTGTCGGCGCCCTATTATTCGACGCCGGCGCCGGATGAGCTGATCGCGCACTACCAAGCGGTACTCGACGCCGTTGATGTGGAGATTCTGCTTTACAACTACCCGCCAAAAGTCGGCGTCGAGGTGGGTCTTGAAGTGTTGGATGCCTTTGTCGACAACCCGCGCATCATCGGCATCAAGGAGTCGAGCGGCAGCCTCATCCGCGCGGTCGAAATCCGTAGCCGTTACGGCGACCGCTATCAGGTGGCCAACGGCTCCGATGATCAGACTGTGGATTTTTATTTGTGGGGCGCGTCGTCGTGGGTCTGCGGTCCGGCGAACTGCATGGTGGAGGCCTGTGTGGGGCTCGTGAAAACGATCGAGTCCGGCAACTGGCTGGCCGCGCGCGACCAGATGCAGATCATCTACCGTGCCATGTCGAGCCTGGAGACCGGCAAGTTCATCCAGAAGGTCAAGTATGGCTGTGAGCTCGCCGGCACTCCGGTGGGCCATTGCCGTCAACCGCTTCTGCCTCTCAGCCGCGAGGAGAAGGCGGCGTTCGCGAAGGCCATGGAGCCTGTCCTGCGCCGGTAGTACGCCCCGTTACGCAGTACCCCGTCGGAGGAGTCACTCGCCACATTTGCGGTGTGACAGAGGATGAACATGCGAGACTCTCTATTTATAGACGGGCGCTGGACTGCTCCTGCGAAGGGCGGGACATTCCCGGTGATCGATCCTGCCACTGCGCAGATAATCCATCGAGCGCCGGCGGGGACGGCTTCGGACGTGGATGCGGCAGTGAGGGCTGCGCGCACGGCATTTGATGCGGGTACATGGCCGCGTCTCACTGGTGCCGAACGGGGTCGTTACCTGCGCGCGATGGGAGCGGAGATACTGGCTCGCAGGGACGAGCTGGCAAGGCTCGAGGTGCTCGACAACGGCAAGCCCTTGCCGGAAGCGGAGTGGGATCTGGCGGATGCAGCCGCCTGCTTCGATTTCTATGCGGAGCAGGCGGAAGGCCTGGATGCGACCCCTGCGGAGCCGATTGTGGTTCCCGACGCTCGCTTTACGTCCAAAGCTGTCAGGGAGCCGATCGGCGTAGTGGGTGCTATCGTCCCGTGGAACTATCCACTGCTCATGGCCGCCTGGAAGGTGGCGCCCGCGCTGGCGGCGGGATGTACGCTGGTTCTCAAGCCCTCGGAACTGACCCCTCTTACGGCGCTGGAACTCGGCGCCATCGCGCAGAAGGTCGGGCTGCCGGCCGGCGTGCTGAACATCGTCTCGGGCACCGGCGCCGAGGCAGGTCAGCCACTCTGTGACCATGCCGCCGTCGACAAGCTGGCCTTCACCGGCTCCGTCCCGACAGGCATGAAAGTCATGGGTGCCGCAGCCCGGGACATCAAGAAGGTTACCCTGGAGCTCGGCGGCAAATCGCCATTCCTGGTCTTCGACGATGCGGACCTCGAGCAGGCCATCGAGTGGATCATGTTCGGGATCTTCTGGAATCAGGGTGAGGTGTGTTCCGCCACGTCCCGTGTGCTCGTGCAACAAAACCTCTACGAGCGTCTCCTGCAGCGGCTCGTCCTCGAGGCGAACCGGATCAGAATCGGGTCCGGGCTGGAGAAGGGAACCCTGCTGGGGCCGATCGTCTCGAAAGGCCAGTTCGACAAAGTCCTCGCTGCCATTGCAACGGCCCGCTCCGAAGGGGCGGTCGTCGCGGCGGGAGGGGAGGCGGTGGCCGAGCTGGCGCCAGGCTACTTTGTCAAGCCAACCATCCTGATCGATGTTCCGCTGAACAGCCAGGCGTGGACAGAAGAGATCTTCGGGCCCGTCGTGTGCGTCCGCAGCTTCAAGGCCGAGGCTGAGGCCGTGCGGGTGGCCAACGACAGCCGTTTCGGCCTGGCAGCCGCAGTCATGTCAGCGGACTACGAGCGCGCCGAGCGAGTCGCCGCGGCGCTCAGGGCGGGTATCGTCTGGATCAATTGCTCGCAACCGACATTCGTTCAGGCTCCCTGGGGCGGCTACAAGCAGTCGGGAATAGGTCGTGAACTCGGCAGGTGGGGTCTCGATAATTATCTCGAGACCAAGCAGATTACTCGGTTCTCAGACAAAGAGCCCTGGGGCTGGTATCTGAAGTGAGGGCGGCGATGCATTGGGCGAATTCGATTGAGCTCGTCGAGGTTCACTGTCAGGGCGAGATCGGCAAGGTGATCGTCGGAGGTGCGCCCGAGACTCCGGGGACCTCGATGCTCGACAAGATGAATTACATCAATGACGTCGACGACCAGTTGCGGCGTTTCGTGACCCTCGAGCCGCGCGCGAGCGTGCAGATGTCGGTTAACCTTCTTCTGCCACCGACCCGTCCGGACGCGGACGCCGGCTTCATCGTATTGCAGGCCGATCGCGCGCACCCGATGTCCGGCAGCAATTGCATCTGTGTCGTGACCGCGCTGCTCGAGACCGGTCGGGTTCGCATGCTCGAACCCGAGACGTCGGTGAAGCTCGATACGCCCGCGGGTCTGATTGTCGCGCGAGCCCGATGCGCAGAGGGGCGTTGCCTCTCGGTGACCCTCGATAGCGTACCGTCGTTTGTCGAAGCGCTCGACGCCAGGATCGAGATGCCGCGATGGGGCGAGATAAAGGTTGATCTCGCATTCGGCGGGGTGTTTTACGCCATCGTCGATGTCGAGCAGGTTGGTCTTCGGATCGCGCCGCGGTTCGCCCGCGAGCTGGCGCAGGCTGGAATCGAGCTGAAAGCACGGTTGGGAGAGCAGTTCGTTGTGCGCCACCCTGAGCTCGCCGGGGTGAATGAAATAGCCTATGTCATGTTCCGCGACGGAGATCCCGATGGCGCGGTCCGAACCTGCACCACCCTGAAACCCGGTCGAGTAGACCGCTCACCCTGCGGCACGGGCAGCAGCGCCAATCTGGCGGTGCGCCACGCGCGGGGGCAGGCACAGATCGGCGAAGTGCTGCGCTCCCGTTCGATCATCGGTGGCGAGTTTCTGGCAGAGATCGTCGGCGTGACGAAGGTTGGGGACCGCAGTGCCATTCTGCCCCGCATCACCGGTCAAGGCTGGATCTACGGCACGGAGAGGCTGCGAGTCGATCCCAACGATCCTTTTATGGAGGGATTCGCTCTCAGCGACACCTGGGGCAGTCAGGTGGATACGCTATCTACCCCAAGTGCTCGGTGAACCACGCGACCACGCGCGCCGCGTAGTCCAGCATCGCCGGAAACGAGCGCACGCCGTGTCCCTCCTCGGAGTAGGTCACGAGCACGGATTCAACGCCACTCTCCAAGAGAGCGTTGTGGAACTGCATGGCCTCCGTAGGCGGCGTGCAGCGATCGCGGGCACCGCATATGTTGAGGCAAGGCGTCTTGACTTTGCGTGCATGGAGAATGGGTGAGCGCGCCGAGTACTGTCCAGTCGGATTGGTATAAGTGTCCCGCAGTGCGAGTGCGCAGAATTCCGGGATATTGGACGTCAGGTGCTCGGACACCCAGTTGGTGATCGGCGCCAGCGAGACCGCGGCGCGAAATCGAGTGTCCTGGGAGATGATCCAGGAGGTCATGAAGCCGCCATGACTTCCGCCCATGATCCCGAGGCGCTCGGGATCCGCAATGCCGCTCGCGACCAGGTAATCGACGCCGGCAAGGTGATCCGTAGTTTCGGCGCCCCCTATGTCACCAAATACGCGGCGTGCGAAAGCCGCCCCTCGCCCGGTACTGCCGCGAGGATTAGGCGTGAGAATCGCATAGCCGCGCTTGAGCAGCATGAGGAATGGCGCCCCGTTGCGCCCGAGCCATGTTGGCCGCCAGAGCCATACCGGGCCGCCGTGCACGTGGAGCACCAGCGGGCATGGGCCGCGGCCTTTGGGCCGCAGCAACAGGCCCTCGATCTCGAGCCCGTCCGGCGCTTTCCAGGTCACAGCATCGACGCTTCCAACGACGGCAGCGCACTCCGCGCTTCCGAGATCGAAGGACTTGACTCGCTGGTATTCGCCGCCGCGTAGGATCGCAAGCTCGGGAGCTCGCGTGAAGCTCTCACACTCCAGCACGCAATCGCCGCGATCTCCCAAGCCCGAGACGCTTACATGGCGGCCGTTCATGCTCAGCTCTTGGCTGACCCAGGACTCCACGAATGCCGGTTTACTGATGTCGTAAAGGCCAACGACGGATTCAAGGCCCCGGTGACCCGCGAGCAACAGTGCGTGGTCCGAGCGCCACTCTGTGTACGTGACGTCGACGCTTCGTGTATCGATGCGCTGCGCCTTGCGGGAAGCTGTCTCTATGATGACGAGATCGCCGGCGACGACGCCACGATCGCTGCAGGGCGTGTCGACCACCGCGACGTACCTGCCGGAGGGTGATGCGGCGGGCCAGCCGAGCTGATCCTTGGGTTTGTAGAGTTCGCGGATGTGGCCACTTCGAATGTCGATCAGCTGCAGCGTGGCGTTGTACCAGAGGGCCTCGGCGGGCCCGGGCGAAGCGACCGCGGCGAGCTGGGTATTGCCGCACCAAACGGCCTCCCAGATGTTCGTAGTCGTAGCTTTGATCTGCTGTACGGTGTCGGTGCTGAGATCGTAAATACAGACACGGCGCCAGCGGAAGGCTTCGTCCCCGGTCTCCACCCGAGGGATCCAGGACGGCAAGCCCCGCCCGGCTTGCTCGCTCGTGACCGCGCCTTGTCCCCCCGCAATGTCCGCTCCATGACCAGCGACGGCGAGAAGGATGCGGGCGCCATCCGGAGACCAGTGAAAGTACTCGACCCAGCCGTCGACAGATGGAGTCGGACGCGTAGCGCCACTCATGGGATCGAGGAGGTAGAGTTGAAAATCACCTTTCCCGGCTCGATCGGAGAGGAACGCCATGTGGAGCCCGTTGGGCGAGTATTGGGGCAGGCGGTCGGTGTTAGGACCGAACGTCAGGACGCGGGTATCACCGGTCACCAGATCGATGCGGCAAATACGGCTCGGCGGCTTGCCGTCGAGCGCGTCCATGAGGGTACCCGCAAATGCGGCGTGCTTGCCGTCAGGGGAAGCGTGAATTTCCGCGATGTCACTGATCTGGCCTGTGCCAGGCCGATGGAAGTGCGTGTAGATCTCCTGGCCCTCCCTGTAGAGATCGGTATCGCGGAGGTCTCTGCTCGAGCTCACCTCATTCGCCATGGATTTGGCCCTTCGGAGTCATAACGGCAGCGCTGCCATGGTAGCATATGCCGTCACTATGTCGACATGATGGTGGGCGGGCCGCACACCTGAGTACTTGCGGCCTGGGTGAGCTATGTCTCTTCAGGAATCTCCAATCGTGGTCGTCGGCGCGGGCATCGTCGGTGTCTGCGTCGCCTTTGAGCTCCGCCGCCGTGGTGAGCGTGTGGTCCTCGTGGAGCGCAACGTTCCCGGTATGGGAGCCTCGTACGGGAACATGGCATGCATTGCGGTGACCGAATTCATGCCGGTGTCCCGCCCGGCGGTGTGGGCGCAGATGCCGAAATGGCTGCTCGATCCGCAAGGACCCGTGCGTATTCGACCATCTTACCTGCCGCGGCTTCTCCCCTGGTTCGCTCGCTTTCTCGCTGCCGGCCGCCCGGCAAGAGTGCGGGAGTTGGAGGCGGCAGGCGCGACTCTGTGCCATCGCGTTCACGAGGATCTCGAGGTCCTTCTAAGAGCGGCGAGCCTCACCAACATGCTGAGCGCCGAGGGCTGCCTCAGCCTCTATGCGGACGACAAGGAGCTGGAGGCGGACCGATATCATCTGAACACCCTCGCAAGGTTTGGATTTCGCTTCGAAATCCTGAGCGGTGGCGCGCTTCGTGAGCGGGAGCCCGCTCTTGCACCTTGGGTTACCCGAGCCGCCCTCTTCCCCGACAACCGTTCGATTACCGACCCGTTCAGACTCGTGACCGCGCTCGTGGAGAAGTTCAAGGCCTTGGGGGGGAAGTTGGAACATGGTGAAGTGGTGGGGTTCGAACACCGCAATGGTGCTGTCGCGGCTTTGCAGTTGAGTGACGGTCGGCGCATCCCAGCCGCCAAAACGGTACTTGCCGCAGGCGCCTATACCGGCCGATTGTCCCGCCTGCTCGATGAGCCGATGCCGCTCGAGACCGAGCGTGGCTATCACACACAACTCGGGTCCGCGGGTATCTCGATCCGGCACTCCCTCATCTGGCCCGCGCGCGCCTTTATGGTGACACCTACGGCGGGCGGAATTCGCATCGGTGGCACGGTAGAGATGGCCGGGCTGGAGGCGCCACCGGATTACCGGCGTGCCAGGGTTCTGGTCAAGCACGCGAGGGAAGCACTACCTGCGCTCAAGGGCGGCGACGCAACGGAGTGGATGGGACACAGGCCGGCGCTGCCGGACACCATCCCGGTAATCAGCGCATCCGCCAAGCGACGGGGATTGTTCTATGCCACGGGACATGGGCACCTGGGCCTGACCTATGCGGCGACAACCGGTCGTCTCGTGGCCGACCTGGTCACCGGCGTTCAGCCACCCGTCGACCTCAGGCCCTACCGCATCGAGAGATTCTGATGCACGGAAGCGCGACGCCTTCATCCGGGCAACGCGCCTAGCATGATATGGCTGGAATGTGTTCGATGCACCATACGCAAGTGCGGGTCACGCAGTCGAGCATCGCCGGCAATCTGCGTATCCCGTGGCCCTCTTGCCCATAGGTCACCAGAACGGATTCGGCGCCATGCTGCAGCAACGCGTTGTGAAACTGCACGGCCTCCTCCGCGGGAGTGCAGCGATCGAGCTCTCCGCAAATACTGAGCATCGGCGTCTTGGCCGCCGACGCGTGAAAGACAGGGCTGCGCTCGAAATATCTGCCCCGACCGTTGCTCAATTCATCGCCGATCAGTCGCGACATGAACTGCGGGATGTTCGACAGCAACTGAGCAGTGACCTGATTTGTATGCGGTGAGACCGCAACGGCAGCGGCAAACCGGTCGGATTGCGTGATCAGCCACGCCGCCATGAAGCCACCATAGCTGGTTCCAATGACACCGATGCGTCTGTAGTCGGCGACCCCTCGCTCGATCAGAGCATCCAACCCGCGTAGAAGATCAACCGCATCCGCGCCACCGGGATCGCCCAAGACCTTGCTGGCGAATTCCTGTCCGCGCCCGGAGCTGCCGCGAGGGTTTGGCAGAAAAACCGCAAAACCGTGGCTCAGCAGAAGCGGAACATACAGCATCCTGCGAATGAGGAATGCAGGTTTCCAGTGGGCCACCGGTCCGCCATGGACATCCAGGATCAAAGGCAGCGGCCCGGGGGCGCGCGGGCGCAGCAGCCAGCCCTGGATCTCCAGCCCGTCGGTTGACGGCCAGGTCACTCGCTCGACACCGTCCAATGCGCGAGTGGCCTCGGCGTAGCCTATGTCGAAGGACGCGACGCGCCGGTATCGCCCGGCACGGATAACCGCGATTTCCGGAGCCTGCGAAAAACTTTCAGTAACCATCACGCAGTCGCCCGGCATCTCCAGTGCGGATACGCCCAACCTCGTCACCCCGACGTCACGACTCGACCACACCTCGCTGAATTGGCCCGACGCCATGTCGTAGAGCCCTGCGACCGTTTCGAAACCCCTGCTACCCAACAGCAGCAGATATCGCTCCGAGTGCCATTGGACATGCAAGACATCGACATCGTGGGTGTCGGCCTTGCGGCAGCTCCCAGAGGAGAGATCGATGAAGCGCAAGTCCCCGAAGACCGGCCCGCGATCGCTGCAAAGCCCCTCGACAATCGCAACGCACTTCCCCTCGGGAGAGACGACCGGCGTTCCCAGCTGATCAGCGGGACGGTAGATTTCCCGGTGCCTGCCCGTGCTTATATCGATGATGTAGAGGCAGGCCGAATACCAATGCCCTTCGCTGGAGCCGGCCGAGGCGACAACCGCCAGAGTCCCCTTGCCGGCCCACGACGCCTCCCACGTGTTGCAATCACCTGAGACGACCAGCCGAAGCGAATCGGACGCAACTTCATAAATCCAGCAACTTCGCCGTTGACTCTCCTCCCCCCCTGGGTCGACCCATGGCAGCCAAGAAGGGACGGGCTCATCGCCACCGTGCGGGTTCCCGGCGCTTCGAATGTCGGCCCCGCCTGCACTGGCGCCGACGACGCCAAGAAGGATTCGAGCTCCATCGGAGGACCACTGCAGTTGCTCAATGCTACCTTGGATCCCGACGGTCTCTCGTGCCGCGCCGCTCTGAAGGTCGAGGAGCTCCAATCGAAAGCCGTTGGCATTGCCTTGATCCGACAGATAGGCAATCGTCCGTCCGTCCGGGGAGAATTTGGGCAGCTTGTCCGTGCCCCGGACCGAGGTCAGGAGCCTCGTTGCGCCGGTCGCGAGCTCCGTCAGCGCGATGCATGTTGGCGGCTCCTCTTCGATCCGTTCCGCAATGGTTCCCGTAAAGGCGACGTATCTGCCGTCCGGAGACGCCTGCACGTGGGCCACATCGCTGATCCGCCTGCGGCCAGGCTGCCGCACATCGCTGCAGAACTTGCACGCCTCCCGATATAGTCTCGTGCCTCGAATGTCTCGTTCCATTAGGAGCCTGGCGGGCGGATAAGAGCGGTAAGACGCAAATAAAGACGCTCCGATTGACCGCTTTGGTCAGCAGTCATTGTATAATATGACGGCAAGTAGTCGACAAGATTCGGAGGATAGAAATGAGCTCGGAGACCGGGGAGAGGCTTCCCAAGGGGGCGGGATGGAAGACCGTCTACACGGTACTGCGGGCCGAAATACTCTCACTGAAACTTCCTCCTGGGGAACTCCTGGATGAGACCACCCTTGCCGAACGCTTCAACCTCTCACGGTCCCCGATTCGAGAGTCGCTGATCCGACTCGCCGGCGAGGAACTCGTGGTGCTACTGCCCAATAGAAGCACGATCGTGGCACCCATCGATATCCGCTCGTTCCCGAGATACGTGGAAGCGCTGGACATCACACAGCGCGTTACGACTCGACTGGCAGCCGAGCACAGAACGCCCAACGACCTCAAAACGATCGGCAATCGACAGCGTGAATTCGAGGCCTCGGTGAAGCAGGGCGACTATCTCGCCATGTCCGAGGCGAACAAGAATTTCCACATGTCTATCGCGGATGCCGGCCGCAATCCGTATCTGGCGGGCTTCTACGATCGGCTGCTGACGCAGGGACGACGCATGTTGCACATGCATTTCGAGTATCTGAAAAAACCCGCGCATGGTTACCTGCTCACCGACGAGCACGACGACATGCTCATTGCGATACGAAACGGTGATGTCGAACGCGCCGACAGGCTTGCGCACGCGCACACGCGTCAATTCCGTGATCAATTCATGGAGTTCATGAAAGAGAACTATGTCACCAGCGTCTCGCTTGATGTGTCGACCGAAATGCCGCGCCGGTCGGGGGCGAGCAAATGACCGCCCACGCGCTGGGCGATGAGTCCGGCGGCTGTTTGAGCTTCGCGGCGCGCGACACTCGCGCAAAGTAGGCGTCGCCCCTCCCCTCCCGGTTTTCGGCTGGGACACGAACGTCCGGCAATCTTGCCGACCTTATGCCGACAGGGTATCATGCCGGCATCGTGTCGACTTGACAGGGGACTCACGCATGGCAGACATGGCGACTCTCAGGCCGGTGGTCGTGGCTTCTGCTAACGGCATCCGCGGCGTCGAGAAGGCATATCAAATGATCACGCAGGAAGGCGCCGACCCCCTCGACTCGGTGATCGCCGGGGTCAACATCGAGGAATTGGATCCTGAGGACATTGGCGTCGGCCTAGGCGGTCTGCCGAACGAGGACGGTATCGTGCAATTGGACGCGTCCTGCATGCATGGCCCGACGCGGCGCGCCGGCGCGGTGGCCGCACTCGAAGGCATCGCCACTCCGTCCCTCGTTGCCAAGGCCGTGATGGACTACACCGACCACGTTCTGCTTGCCGGAGAAGGCGCCAAAAAGTTCGCCTTACGCATGGGCTTCAAGGAGCAGAATCTACTGACCGACAAGAGCCGGCAGATGTGGCTCCGGTGGCGGGCACGGCAAAACCCGAGTGGCAACTGGCTGGACCCCGACGCCGATGCAAGGCTCGCCTTCACCTCGGGCACCATCAACATGAATGCGGTCAATGCAAAAGGCGACATCGGCAGCGTAACCAGCACCAGCGGATTGGCATGGAAAATACCGGGGAGGGTTGGCGATTCGCCGATCCTCGGGGCCGGGCAATATTGCGACAACGATATAGGGGCTGCCGGGGCCGTCGGACGGGGAGAGGCCAACATAAAGGCCTGTGGAGCATTTCTCGCAGTGGAATTGATGGGCCAAGGCCTCGAGCCGCAGGAGGCCCTCATGCGCGTCATGCAGCGGGTGCTGAAGATGACGGAGCAGCGCCTGTTCGACGCCAGCGGTCGACCCGCCTTCGACCTGAACCTTTTTGCCGTGAACAAGGCCGGCCAGACTGCCGGGTACTGCCTGTATGAAGGTGCCAAGTATGCCGTTTGCGACGGCAACGGTCCGCGCGTACTCGAGTGCACTCATCTTTATAAAAAGAGCGAACGTCCCACGAGTGCGATGGTCACATCGCATCGATGACACGGATGGCGGGCGATCGCTACAACCTTTGCGAAACAGTGCGCGATGGCAGCCAGCTGTCGCGCTTCGAGCGGTTCATGGAACCAGGAGACCTCGTCGTTGGCGGGCGGATTGTCCCCAACTGGATGCACGATCGCAAAAGCTTCTGGTACGCCAGCGGGCCGCCGGAAAACACCTCGATTTTTCGCGTTGACGGCGTGGACGGGAGTGTTTCGCCCCTGTTTGACGTGGCAAAAACGCGTCGCGCGCTGGCAACCACTCTGGGTCGCGATCTGCCGCACCAAGGTCTGCCATTCGGATCGGTCGTCGAGCTGAGCGCCGGTGTTTACCAATTCGACTTCGAAGGGTCGGACTATGTCCTGTCGACGCCCGGCTACACAATTGAAGCAGTCGTAAATCAGCTCTCACAGATGCCACGCCCATTCTGGCGGGCCAAATGGATGATGACGCCGCGCCCAGCCGATGAGCTTCAGTCACCGGACCGGCGCTGGTTTGCCGGCGTAAAGGACGGCAACATAGTGTTGCGAGGCCCTGCCGATAACGGCGGCGTTGCGCTCACGACCGATGGCACGCCGGAGTTTGGTTGGGACATTGAGGCGCCCCTGTTCCCGCTCGTGGGGGATTCGCGCGGGGAAAAGCTGCCATCGAATCCCTGGTCACCGCAAGGCGAGCGGCTGTTTGCGATCAAGTTCGATCGTCGGGCAGTGCCGGATTTCCCCGTGATCCACTATCTCAAGCCGGAGCCGGACTATTCGCTGCTCAAGGTTCAGCGCGCCGGCGGCGTCATGGACATTCCTCATCCCCATGTCATCGATGTGTCGCGTAAAGAAGCGCGGCCGCTCGAGCTCGGCAGCACCAAAGACCAGTTCTTTGCGCTGATCGGCTGGCTGCCCGACGGCTCCGAGGTGCTGTTCGCGCGCTACGCACGGGATTTCAAGAGCGTCGACGTGCTTGCGGGCAATCCTTCGAACGGGGCCGTTCGTACCGTGCTCTCGGAGACGACCAAGACCTTCGTAGCTCATCAGTATGAGGTGATTTACTTCAACGATACTCACGCCACGGTCCTGCCGGATGGTTCCGGGGTCATTTGGCGCTCGGCACGGAGCGGTTGGAATCACCTTTATCTGTATGGAATCGACGGCGAGCTGAAACGTGCGCTCACCAAGGGCGAATTCCCCGTAATTGATGTCGTGGCAGTCGACCAGGAAGATGGCTGGATCTACTTCACCGCACATCACGATCAAAAGCGACCGTACGACACGCATCTCTGTCGCGTGAGCGTCGCCGCGGATCGAATCGAACGGCTCACGCCCTTCGACGGCCAGAACCTCGTCAGCATCTCGCCTTCGGCGAAGACCTTCACGGCCGTGAACTCGCGCCCTGACAGGCCCTTCCGTACGGACTTTCATGCCAGTGACGGCAGCCACCTTGCCGCCGTGCAACGCGCTGACGTTGCCGCGCTCGAGGCGCTTGGCTATGAGATGCCGGAAGAATTCACAGTCATCGCGGCGGATGGCAAAGCCGAGCTGTGGGGGGTCATGTATAAGCCGATCGATTTTGATCCCGGCAGGAAGTATCCGCTGATCGACCACATTTACGGCGGCCCGCAACTTACCATGGCTACGCGTGACTTCGACTTCGGAGCGACCAGTCGCAAGCGGCTCGATCGCGCGCTGACACAACTCGGTTATATCGTCATCTCGCTCGACGCTCGCGGCACGCCCGATCGGTCGAAGGCGTTTCAGGACGTGGTCTACGGCAATCTGGGACGCAACGAGATTCCCGATCACGCGGCGGCCATCCGGCAATTAGCCGAGCGGCATGCCTTCATTGATCTCGATCGCATCGGAGTGTGGGGTCACTCTCTGGGCGGATATTTCGCCGTCCGCGCCATGATGCAGGCCCCGGATATATTCCGGGTGGGGGTGGCTGCCGCACCGGCAACCGATACGCGGCACAGCTTCTTCGCTGAGCCTTATTTGGACTTACCCAGCCGGGCGAGCGCGGCATACGACTACGCCGACCTATATCCGGGCGTGCGAGCGATCAGCGGGAAGCTCCTGATTGCAATTGGTACCGCGGACCCTCTGCTCAACGCGATGAAATTGGTGCATAGCCTGATCGACGCCGGCATCGAGCACGAGTTCGTGGTTCTGCCGGGCGCCGAACACACATTCCGGGACCGGAACGACGATTACTTCGTCCGCAAGTTAGTAACGCATTTCGAAAGGTTTTTGAAGCGGCAAGAATCGGCGCGGGCCTGATCCGCCGCCTGAGGTCACTGCCGAGGCAGCTGGATAATGTGTGCGGTGGTCGTGCGTCGTGAGAAACCGCCTGAGCGCATAGCTCTGCCGGTATTCCGTAATCACCCTCCTGGCCTGTGGGTGTGCTTCGTTGTCGAGCTTTGGGAGCGCTTCAGCTTCTACGGCATCCAAGCCCTGCTCATCTTTTTCCTGACGGGACACCTCCTCTTCCCGGAACGCGAAGCATATCTGATCTTCGGCGCCTATGTTGCGATGGTCTACATGACCCCGGTGTTGGGTGGCTTCATCGCCGACCACTACCTGGGCGCGCGCAAGGCCGTGACTCTAGGCTCGGTGTTGGTTGCGCTGGGGCATTTCACCCTGGCCTTCGTGGGTCCGGCTGCGGCAACCGTCATCGTCGGCGGCGGCGCGGTCGTGATACGCAACCAGTTTCACCTGGCACTCTTCTGCTTTTCGCTCGGCGCGATTGCCGTGGGCGTAGGCTTTGTGAAGACGAGCTGCGCAACCCTGGTCGGCACGCTCTACGGTCCGAATGATCCGGGCCGTGACTCCGGATTCACGATTTACTACATGAGCATCAATATCGGCGGCGTAGTGGCGCCAATTCTGTGCGGCTGGGTGGCTTACAGATACGGATTCGGCTACGCATTCGCCCTGGCCGGCATCGGAATGCTGATCGGTCTCTATGCATTCAGGCATGGAGAGAGACATCTGCAGGGCCTGTCGGAGCCG
>Ga0335073_10004630_pt1 | contig 19254 bp, 12 predicted proteins | sample Lox_Sample_22_FD_207093 | JGI IMG/M metagenome (GOLD analysis project Ga0335073, IMG submission 207093) | Soil microbial communities from Loxahatchee National Wildlife Refuge, Florida, United States - Lox_Sample_2.2 | ecosystem: Environmental > Terrestrial > Soil > Wetlands | place: USA... | reverse complement strand
TTTGTGAAACTCTTCTTGCGCGAAATCGCCATTAGCAACGATCGGCATTACCGGCACGTGGTGTTGGCGGGCCGTCTCCAGCACCATGGGATTAGCGGCGCCGGAAACTAGCCCGCTGCCATCCACGCTGTACCACGCGGGCACCAGCAGATCGATTTTGTCGGCGTGCGCCAGAAACGAACGCACGGACTTTGGCTCCCGCGTCATGTAGAACAGCGACTTGGGTTGTTGTGCCGGTGCCGTCGGCGCGTAGAGCAGGGAAGTCGTGCAATACACGAGAAAGACCAGACGTTTTTTCATAGCGGCAGTGTATCCGTGCCCTAAATGCGGCGCAATGCAAACGACGCGCAAAAGGCCAACCGTCCAGTAGCCGCTTAGCTCCGGCCACCGTGGTTCGCCCCCATATTTTTCCGCGGGTCGGCGTAGAACCGGTCTTTGAGATGCTGCTCGCTGCTCAGTTCCGCGCAAGCCACATCCAACACCTCGTGAATGTCTCTCCCCAGCCCGGCCCACACACACTGCGGTTCAGGCCCTGGCGTCGATGTATTCGACGCCAGCGCCATCAGATAAAGATAACTGGACAGGATGTGCCAGCAGACTGGATTTGGTTGCAGAAGCGCGCGCGGCGGAATCAGCGTGAGCGAGTCCATTTCAATCTGCGCGGACACATGCATGTAGCTGATCAACGGCACGAGCAGCGGCTTGGGCAGCTTCGGCACTAGATCCACATTGTCCACGTACCGGTAGGTATTCGTGATCCGCTGGCTGTAAGCCGCCGCAAACGACCGGTCGCCTGTCCGCGGGCTGGCATAAGTAAACACGGTCGGATTGCGAAACGCCGCCGGGGCGTTGGCCGCAACGTCCAGCGCACACAGCGTGGCCAACGCGCCGCCCAGGCTGTGGCCGGCAATCGTCATCGACGTCACCGGCTTGTTGAACAGGTTTCCGCCTAGAGCCGGGAGCAACGGAACCGCAGCGGCACCGTCACCAGCCGTGGACGACCGATACATCTGCGTAAAGCCATCTTCGCTCTGGCCCGCATTTGGCACCTCGCGAAACGGCGTGGTCAGAAATTGTGCGTCCTGGACCCATTCCTTGATCCCCTCTGTGCCGCGAAAAACGATGGCCGCATCGCCAGCGTCCGACTGCAGCACCAGGCCGATAATCACTCGTTGGTCGCCCCGGCCCGGATTCTTGAGGGTTGCCAAGTCGTTCGCGTACAGCGTCGCTAACTCGTGGTAGCCAGGCGTCGTGTACGGCTGGTTCTCAAACTTGCTGTACGCGGCGTTCACCAATTGCGCGAATTGAATTCCCCTAAGCCAGTCCACGGCTGGGCCTCTTTCCGGATCCACGCTCGAACGGCATCGAACCCGTTGGTCGACTGCCGAGCGGACACCTGTAGGGTACTTAACAGTGCGGGTAATCCTAAAGGCGGAAAAATGCTGAGTCAATATCGGAAGCGCACGGTGACCGACCAAAGCTGAATGAAGGTGCGCCCGTCGCGCCTAGCGCCACTTCTTGACCCGGGGCCAGACACTCTTCAGGTTGCCGAATTTCGCGCCGCGGCAGATGTACACGGGAATTTCTCGTTCCAGCGCGTAAGGATTGTCCCGCGAAGTTCCCACGTATTCGACCTGGTCGAAAAGTTGCGCGAGCACTTCCGGCCGATCGTCCAGCACGATCATGCAGTTTCCCGAATATCCGCGCGGCCCCCAGAGAAAGTAGGTCTGGTGTCCACTCAGAGCCGGCGGCAAGCCATAACGTGGGCCGAAGAAGTCGATCGCGCCAGCCTGCCCATAATCCTGCGCAAAAACGCCGCAGCCCGTGCGCTCCGTTGGCGCCAACTTGTTATAAGCCAGCGCCGTTTCTTCCACGATTTCGTGCCAGCCAAACTGGTCCGCATAGTGTTGCGGAATCGCCGCCCGCAGGTGGCTGTGCTCGGTGGCGGGAACCCCAAACGGCAGCTTGTGCAGGTACTTGACGAAGCTTTCGATCGGTAGAATGGGAATCACAACGGGTGCCGTCGCCGCCCCGCTTATCAGCAGAGTCGTCAGCGTCGCCCTCCTCAGCCAATTCTGCCGCACTTTCTCGATTCCTTTCTCGATGGACACGGCTCCCGCTGCGGAAAGCATCGGATAGATGGGCGCGAGGTAGTAGTTCTTTCCATGGAGTGCCAGAAACGTGCTGAACGCCGTGAGGTAACACCAACCGAGAAAGCGATACGGCCTTAGCTGTGGCGAAAAGAGCAGCGCAAACAACCCGGCGATCCACACCGGCGCGGCCAGTAGGCCGACCAGCAAGATTTGCTGTGCGAGAAATTGTAGAGGAGAAAGCACAACGTCGCGCCCATCGGCCCGAATGTTGTGCATTAACTGCAGAAAGGGCCAATCGTTCCGTACATTCCAGATCAGATTCGGCAGGAAAATCGCGAACGCCGCCAATCCGCCCAGCCAAAACCACTTGCTGGCAAAAGCCCGGCGCTGCTCGGTCAACAGCAGTCCCACTACGATTCCGAATCCCATGACTGCGATGGAATACTTCTCCTGCAGCCCGATTCCCGCGACCACTCCGAACCACAGCCAATACCGCGGATCGCTGCGTTTTATCGCCAGCATCGCGAAGTATGCGCAGCCCATCCACAGGATTGGCTCCAGGCAATTCGTCGTTAGCAAGCTGCCATCCGACAGATACATCGGCGCAACCAGCACCGTCACCGCGGATAGAATCAGTGCAAATCGCCGCCCACCGAACTCTCGCGCGATCATCGCGGTCAATACCAGCAACGCCGATGAGGCCACCGCCGGGATCAGCCGGACACTTCGCAACGAATCGCCAAACACAGCCGTGCAGATCCGGATCAGCACGGGGATCAGTGGAGGCTGGTCCACATAACCCCAAGCCAAATGCTTGCCGCAAGCGATGTAGTCAAATTCGTCGCGAAAATAGCCGTAGCGATTGTTGAAGTAGAGATGCAGAAAGAACTTGGCCGCCGCGATGGCGAACACAATTAGCATTCCGCCCGCAAAGAACGAGCTCTTTTCGCCGCCCGCCTGAGCTTTACTCGCGTTCTCTTCGGATGCCTCAGTCAGAGTGGACACTGGGCTTTGCGTGAAGGAGGACATTTAATTTTTTCCCGGCAACGCAAACGCTATCACGTAGTCGCCTTGCTTCGTTCCCAGTTTCCCGTGCCCGCCGGCGCAAATCACCAGGTACTGCTTTCCACCGACGGTGTACGTCATCGGCGTCGCTTGTCCGCCCGCAGGTAACTCATACTTCCATATCTCTTTGCCAGTCTCGTCGTCGAACGCCCGCAGGTAGTTGTCCATCGCCGCTGCCGTGAACACGATCCCTCCGGCAGTTACCATCGGTCCGCCCAACGTAATCGTTCCCGTATTTTTCCCCGGCAAAGCGCTCCCCAGCGGTACATCCCACACTTTTCTTCCTTCAAACAGATCCACGGCCGTCACCGTGCCCCACGGCGGACGGTTGCAGGGCAGGCCGCTGGGCGCCAGCAGCGGCGTGCGAAACATCGCGTACGGCGCGCCCGTCTGCCGGGCAAATTCCCCGTGCAGGCGGTCCATATCCGTGGCGTTCTTTCGCGCCTCGTCCAACTGCGCCCGGGGGACCAGCTTGACGAAGATCGGAAGGCGGTTGGTGTCCACGAACAGCAAATGCCGCTGCGGATCGTAGGCCCCGCTGCCCCAGTTCACTCCGCCCACGTTGCTCGGAAAAACCAGCGTGCCTTGCAAACTCGGCGGCGTGAAGATATCTCCGTATCGCGCTGCTTTAATGTGCTCCGCGCACCACTGTTCCTCCTTCTCGTCCTTGCCCCAGGCGTCTTCCGGCGAAAGCTTTTCTGGAACTAACGAAATCGTCGACACCGGCTGTGTCGGCCACGACTCTTCGCCGGGTATATCGCTTTTAGCCACCGGCTTCTCCTCGACCGGCAGGAGCGGCTTCCCGTTCAGGCGGTTAAGCACGAAGACCCGTCCCATCTTTGTCATCACCGCAACTGCCGGAGTCCCGTCTTTCCACGTGAACAGCGTCGGTTGCGCGGCCACGTCGTAGTCCCAGATGTCGTGGTGCACTACCTGAAAACCCCACGCAAATTCACCCGTTGCTGCCTTCAGCGCGACAATCGAATTTGCCCACTTGTTGTCGCCTTTGCGGAATCCGCCGTAATAATCCGGGCTGGCGCTCCCTGTCGGGATAAATACCAGGCCTCGCTCGGTATCTATTGAAAGCGTTGACCAGGCGTTCCCCGCTCCGGTCCGCGGATCGGTTTGATAGGCCCATGGCGCAATCGGGTCCCACGTCCAATGCAGCTTGCCGGTGCGCGCGTCAAACGCCCGCACAATCCCGCGCTCCAGCGTCACCGCGCGATTGTCGCCTTCCGAAGATCCGGTGATGACCAGATCCTTGTAAATCGCCGCCGCTGATGTCACCTGATAATCGCCCGGATCACGCATGATGACGTCACTCTTCAGATCCACTTCGCCATTGATCCCAAAATCGGCGCACGGCTTGCCCGTCTCGCCGTCGAGTGCAATCAGCCGCGCATCCAGCGTCCCGATGAAAATTCGTAACGCGCACACTTTTTTCGTCCCGGATGGTGCCGGATCTCGCCACGCCGAAACTCCCCGCGACGTCACCTCCGAGAATCCGTACGGATGCTCCAGCTTGGGATCAAACTCCCACAGCTTCGCACCCGTCGTCGGATTCAACGCAATCACGTGGTCGTAAGGCGTGCTCAGAAACAGCTTGCCCTCGATCAAAATAGGCGTCGCCTCAAAGGCCGCTTTCTTGTCCAGTTCCTCGTCGTGCGGCAGCGCCCCCGTTCGAAACGTCCACGCCACCTGCAACTGTTCCACGTTGCTCTTGTTGATCTGCTTCGCCGGCGAATACCGCGTCCCACCTGGATCGTTCCCATATGTCGGCCACGCCGTCTCTCTTGCGGCTTGGGCTAGCGATCGAGTCGGAAGAATTAACAGCACTGCGGCGGCTGCGATGAGTAGAAGGGAAAACCGGAATACATTTTTCATGCCCAGCAAAGTAGCGAGAACCAGACAGGCGCGCAACAAATCTGGGACCAGCGGGCCTGTCAGCGGGACGACCGGGCCCAGCTATCCGGTCTTTTACTTTCTTATTTTATGAGCTCCTTGCTTCCTTGCAGTAGCTCCGGTCGTTGCTTTACAAATCTCCGGCTCCAGCGCAGTTCGATCCCATTGGCTAGCATCACCTTGTACTCACCATGAAACCACGGCAGCAATTCCTTAATCGCATCAAGGCGCACCAAACTGCTCCGATTGACCCGCACAAATTCTCTTGGGTCCAGCACATCCTTCATCGAATCCAGCGTGCCCCGCTGTGTGTAAGTATGCGCACCACAATGCAGCGCCAAATAGTTTCCATTCGCCTCGATCCAGGTAATCTCGCGCGCCGCCACGAAGCGCGCCCGCCCGTTCTCCTGCACCAAAAGTCTCTCCGAATAGCCGCGCTCGCGCTGCAACTCAAGCATCAATGTCTGCAATTGCGAGGCAAATCCCGCATTCGTTTGTGCATGCTCTTCGCGCACCCGCGCTAATGCTGCCCGAAACCGTTCTTCACTCACCGGCTTCAGCAAATAGTCGAACGCATGCACGTCAAAAGCCCGCACCGCGAACTGATCGTGAGCAGTCACAAAAATAATCCGCGGTAAGTTTCTCGTCCCTCCCACCGAAAGCGCTTGCACCACGCCAAACCCATCCATCCCCGGCATCTGCACATCCAGAAACACCAAATCCGGCTTGTGCTTCTCGATCGCCGCAACTGCCGCTTCTGCCCCATCCGCCTCATCCAACACCTGCACATCTGGCTCCTGCTTCAGTAGCCGGAGAATCTTCCGCCGTGCTGGTGCTTCGTCGTCCACCACCAGCACTCGCAGTTTTCCGCTCGAATTCATTGTTGGAATTTACGCGCTCACTGCGGGCACTTCCGCTAGGTGAAAAGGGAAGCGCAGCGTGACTTCCGCTCCGCCAGTCGCGCCATTGGCAATCGAAAACGCTTGCCCAGCACCATACAGTTGCTCGAGCCGGCCGCGGATGTTTGCCAATCCGACGCCGCGTCCCAGCACTGCATCTGCGCTCGCCTCTCCGATCCCCGCTCCACTATCCGCCACCTGAATCACCAGACTTCCGTTCTCCTGGTGTGCCCCAATCGAAATGTCGATTCCCCCGCCGCTTTCCTTAAATCCATGGCGCAGCGAATTCTCCACCAGCGGCTGCAAAATCAGTTGCGGCACCAGCGTATTCTCCAGCCCCGGATCCACGGCATAGCTGACTCTCAGCTTGTCCTCATATCGTTTCTGCATAATTTCCAGATAGAGCCGCGTGATTTGCAGTTCCTGCGCAAGCCGGATCTCATGCGAACTCGCCGTCCGCAGCGTCAGCCGCAGCAAATCGCTCAACTGCGTCAGCATCGCATCCGCCGCGCGTACATCTTCATACATCACCGAAGAAATCGTATTCAGCGTGTTGAACAAGAAATGCGGCTGTAGCTGCAATCGCAGATTTTCGAGTTGCGCCCTGGCCAGCTTGGTTTGCAATTCCGCTGCGGCCAGCTGCTGCGCCTGCGCCATTTGCATTCGCAGGTAAAAGTAATAGATCAGCACGATCGTGGTGTAGCCGATGAAGTCGTTCGACATCTCCATCGGATAGCGGTACACCATGATCCCGTAGTCGTACGGCCCCATGCCCACCAGCGGCGAAATGATCCAGCGGCTCGCCGCCATCAATGTGGTATGCGCCAGCGAAAACGCGATCGCCGTAGGCGCATGTATCGCGAGTTGCTTTACTCCCCCAACTTGAAAAAAGCAGTAGCGCGAGACTCGCAAAATCAGCGGCAGAAGCAGCAAGACTGAATACACACCGGTGAACTCTTCCAGAAAGCGGACCCCAAAAGTCCCCGGGCGTCCGCGCGAAAGGTCATCCAGGTAGTGATACCCGAACATCAGCAGAAAGATGCCGGTGTAGAGCACCAGCAAAAGTCCCCAGATTTGCGCACGACTGAGGTTGAGGATATTCGGCAGTCTGTTGCTGCCCGCAACCGACGACGCTGCGAGCTTCGTTTCCACGCTCATGCCAGAACCTCTGAGCCGTGATTATGCGCTAAGTTGAGCCATGTCCAAAGAGCAGACCGAAACATCGGGGAATACCCAGGCAGTTGAGAAAGCAGAGAAGTCGCAGCCCGGGCAGGACTACCGGGCGGAATCAGGATTTACGATCGGCGTTGCCCAACCCTCGCAGCTTGCACGATCGAACTTGCGAGAGCGAACGAGACCAGCACGAGCACTCCAAATAGCAGCCCGAACAGCACCATAAAACAACCCCCTTCCGAATACGCTAGAAACAAGGGCAATCACGGTGCCAAAACGAAGCGACGTTTTTTCAGTACTTTACGCGCTGATGCAGGAAAATCTTGCGTCGGCTGGAAGATACTCTGTCGTCGGAACGGGACAATTTTGCCGGTTATAGTACGCGCGTTTCAGCAGTACCAAAATCGTGGCGAATTTCTCCGTTGGCTCACTGCGGCCGCGATTCCGGGCGCCGTCGCCCGGCTGGCTCTACGCCTTGCTGAGCCGAATCGAACCATCTCCGGTATGAATGGTCAAAGACTGGCCGCCTCCATTCATCTTCCCGTGGATCTCGGAGTTCTTGTAGGTGCCCTCGACCGTTAATGGCATGCCCAGACTGATGTGGCCGTCGCCGGTACTTGCATCGATATTGGCCTGTAGGTCCCCGGGCAACGACAAATCCACACTGCCATCACCGGTGCGGATATTCCAAGTGGCGTTCATTTTGGATCCCGCCTGGACTCGCGCATCTACGCTACCGTCGCCAGTCTTCAGATTCAACTCGTCAAAACGCCCCGCGATCCGGATGTGTCCATCGCCGCTGTCCGCATCCAGTTTTCCATCTAGGTCGCGGGCCTCGATCGAGCCATCCCCGCTATGCAGGCGCAGGTTGCCTTTCAACGTGTCGACGTTGATGCTGCCATCGCTGGTGTGCAGATCAATCGTCCCGCTCAGGGTATTTGCTCGAATGGAGCCATCACCCGTGTACACCTTCACGTTACCTTCAATCGCTGCCGCCTCCACCGAGCCGTCCCCCGTGTGCGCGTCCAAATCCGCTTGCCGCGGCATTTGCACCTCAATGTGCAGGCGGCGCGAATTGTGCCACCCAAAGTTGATGCCCCAATGTCCCGTCGTACGCGCAATCAGCTCTACCGCATCGCCGTTCTGGTTCGCTTCGATGTGCAGATTCTTGTCCAGTTCATAGCCTTCATATTCCACGCGAAACTGCACCGTCTTCGTGTCGCTGGTGGTCACCCGCACCGAGCCGTCATTCGTGTCCAGTTTCACGCTGGCCCGGCCGGAAATCGTGTAACTCTTGGTCCAGTCTGTAGCTCGTGCGTACGGCGTGGCCGCTGCCAGCGCCAGCAATCCCGCGCAGGCCAACCCTGCGCGCAACAAGCCCAACCTGTTCACAAAGAGGTTCATAGCCAAAGGCCTCCGTAAGCGTTTTCCTGCGCTTCGAACCGTCTACCGACTAAAGGTACGTGAACCTGGCCCAAAATGTTCCCGAAAGGCCTTTTCGGCGTGTCCACCGAGCCATCGTGCTTAGAGACGCCGCAGCGCGCCGAACGTCGCAGGCTTTGCCGCTGTTCTACCGCCGCCCGGCCTTCTTCGTTGCCGGAGTCGCAGGCCTAACCGCACCAGGCTTCGGCCGCAACGCCGCCAAAAACTCGTCCGCCGGCAAAGTGTTGATGACGTTCTCCTTTTCCAGCCAGGCCCGTCGCGCCACCGTCACTCCATACCCGATAAATGCCAGGTGCGCAGTGCGATGCGAATCCGTCGAAATCACCACCTTCACCCCGCGTTCTTTACACATCCGCAAATACACATCCTTCAAATCCAGCCGATCCGGATACGAGTTGCACTCCATCACTACGCCATGCTTGGCGCAGGCATCCAGAATTTTTTCCATGTCGTAGCCTAACTCTTCGCGTTTCAGCACAATCCGGCCCGTAGGATGCCCAATAATCTGGGCATACGGATTTTCGACTGCCGCCAGCATCCGTTCGGTCATTTCCACGCGGTCCAGATTGAAGTACGAGTGGATCGAGCAAACCACCACTTCCAGCTGCTCCAGAATCTCGTTCGAATAGTCCAGCTGGCCGTCTTTCAGAATATCCACTTCCGAACCGGCAAACACGCGAATCCCCAGCCCTTGCTTATTCACCGCGCGCATTTTCTGGATGTGTTCGGCCATGCGTTTTTCATCCAGGCCGTTCGCCACGGTGACATTTTTCGAATGATCGGTCATCGCGATGTACTCGTGGCCCAGTTCGCGCGCCGCGGCCGCCATTTCTTCAATGGTATTTTTGCCATCACTAGCCACGCTGTGCATCTGCAGGTCGCCCTTGACGTCAGCGCGTTCGATAAGGCGCGGCAGGCGATGCTCTTCGGCAGCGGCGATCTCCCCGGTGTTCTCGCGTAACTCCGGCGGGATGTAGTCCAGCTTAAGCTTGGCGTAAATTTCTGCTTCGGTGCGCCGCGCGACGGGCTTTTCACCTTGCAAGGTCGCCAGCGCGTATTCATTCAACGTCAAGCCCAGGTCGTTCGCGCGACCGCGCAACTGCACGTTGTGCTCTTTCGAACCGGTAAAGTACAAGAGCGCAGCGCCAAAGCATTCCTTTTCCAAGAGACGCACGTCGACCTGCAAGCCGGTCTGCAACACGAAGCTCACCTTGTTTTCCCCGTGCGAGAGGACTTGCTCGATCCGCGGAAATTTCAAAATGTGCTCAGCGATCTGATCCACTTTCTTCTGGGCGGTGTGCCCGGGACCCAAGATCAACAATAAATCCAGATCACCTACCGTCTCCTTTCCGCGCCGCAGCGAACCCGCCGGAGTAATTGATTCCACCCCCGGTCCGTAGGTCTTGATGAAGGCGGTCAACTCCTCTGCTGCGGATTCTGCCTGGTCAATCCGGAACCGTCCCGTGGACCGCTTGAACGTTTCTACCGCTTTCAGAATGTTCTGCTCGGTCTTCTCCCCAAAACCCGGCAAATCCCGCAGTTGGCCTTCCTTGGCCAGCCGCTCGACATCCTCCACGGTGCCGGCCTTAAAATTCGACCAAAGGAAGGCCACTTTCTTCGGCCCCAGACCTTGCAGAGTAAGAATGTCGAGCAGCGTGGCCGGAAACTTTTTCAGCAATTTCTTTCGCAGGCTGTAGTCGCCGGTCTTGAGAATTTCCTGGATGTGCTCGGCCATCCGTTCGCCGATCCCCGGCAACTCTTCCAGCTTGCCTTCTTCTTTGGCCATCTGTTCGATGGACTCGTGCATTCCGCCGATCAGATCGGCTGCCTTTTCGTAGCTCCGGTAGCGTCCGATAATCGCGCCATCAATCTGCAAAAGTTCTGCCGTCTCGCGCAAAATGCGCGCAATCTGCCGGTTGTCCATGCGGCGATTATACCCCCAGTATCACCGGTGTTTGCCCGTAGGCCGCAGGCGCCGTAGTGGCTTTGCCGAGTTGCCCTGCGAACACGGTGCAACGCGCAGGCCACGGTTTTTGTTGCTTGCGTCTATAATCCTTCCGGCATGACCTGTGACCAGATTCTTCACGAAAGTGACTCTTGTGCGGCCTTGGGTCCGCTCCATTCGGCGCGCGACGGTATTTCAGCGGCGAAGGCGGCGCGGGCACAAATTGCCGCGAAATGCGTCGCTCTGCTGCTACTGGTACCCCTTGTTGCCAGCCGGCTTCCCGCACAACAAGAGGCTCCCCAAATGCCCATGCAGCCTGCTCTCGAGGATGGCGCGCAAGCTCGCTGGTTAGGGAAAAAAGTGCTCGCCTCGCGCCTACTCGATTCGATGGAAGATTTATCCAACTGGTCTTTCGCCGGCGATGGCGAAATGCAACTCGCGGCCTCGCCGGTCCACGACGGCCAGCACGCGTTGCGCATCACCTCGAAGGAAAATCTCGGTCTGGTGGGCGGCGCCGGCGAATGGGAAGACCTGGTGGCCAGCCGCAAATTTGCTGGGGAAGATTGGTCCCGCTTCAACCGCATCTCCCTCTGGGTCTATCCGGACATCATCGGTGCGCCAGCGCTCTCGGCTTCCCTCGTGCTGCACAACGAAGGCGCTCACCGCCTGCCCGACCACTACAACGAAGGCCGTCACGAATCGATCCCGCTCGTAAATCACCAGTGGAATCACGTGGTCTGGGAAGTTACTCCGCTCGACCGCGATAAAGTCACGCAGCTTGATTTCGCTTACAGCATGCCCAAAATGTTTCCCGACCCTGGCGATCAAACCATCCTGTACATCGACCAACTCGAACTGCAGCTCGTCGATGCGGATCACGTCGAAGGCTGGGACGTTGCCCCCGGCGTCATCTCCTTCAGCCACGCCGGGTATACTTCAGGCGCCTCCAAAACCGCCATCGCCTCGCGTCTAGATGCGCGAACGTTTTCCGTGTTCGACAAACAATCCGGCAAGACCGCTTTCACCGGCCCGATTCAAACCAAAAAAACTCCGCTGGGCGATTATCTCCTGCTCGATTTTTCCGCTCTCGAAACTCCCGGCGACTACCAGCTTCGTGCGGGCTCGCTCACAACTCGTCCCTTTCGCATTGGCCCGGACGCGTGGAGTGACTCCATCTGGAAAGCCATCAATTTCATGTATAGCGAGCGCTGCGGCACGGTGATTCCCGGCATCCACGGCATTTGCCATCTCGACGACTACACCATCCACGGCGACAAACGCATCGTGGTGAACGGCGGCTATCACGATGCCGGCGATCTTTCCGCCACGGGCAACACTCCTGGCATGGCGTACGCGCTTTTCTCTCTCGCTGAGCGCCTCGAACAGCAGCAGGCCGATCCGGTCCTCCGCGCGCGACTGCTGGAGGAAGGGAAGTGGGGCCTGCGCTGGGTGCTCAAAACCACTTTCGGGGACGGCTTTCGCTCGACCGGCCAGCTCATCAGCTATTGGACCAACGGCATCATGGGCGACGCCGACGACCGATTTGGCCAAGCGGTCAACAATCCCGAATGGAATTTTCGCGTAGCCGCGGTCGAGGCGTTAGCCACGCGTGTTCTGAAAAGCAGCGATCCGGAGTTGGCGCTGCGCAGCCTGCGCACTGCGCAGCAAGATTGGGAATCTGCCGTCGCCGGCCTCGCTGCCGCGCCGCCCCTTCCGGAAGTCTACGGCGCGCAGGACGAACTCGAGCGCGTCTCTTTCGGCGTCATCGCCTCCGTCGACCTCTATCGCGCTACCGGCGAAGCCCGTTATTCCCAGAAAGCTTTCCAACTCGCCGCACCCATTCTGGCCTCCCAGGAGCAAGATCTCCAGCCGTGGACCATCCCGCTAACCGGCTATTTCTATACCAGCCCAAAGCGCGAAAACCTGTTCCATCGCTTTCACCTCGGCCAGGAAGAAGAGCCGATTATCGCGCTTACGCATCTTTGCCAAACGTTTCCTGACCACGCCGATTGGATGAAGTGGTACGCGGCCATCGTTCTGCACTCCCGTTTCTATCAACAGGCTGCTGCCAAACTCGATGCGCCCTACGATATGCTGCCTGCGGCCATTTATAAGGAGAGCGAGGTGCGTTTGCTTTCCCCCCAGTCCAAGGATTGGACCCCGCTGCGCGCCGCTGATCAGGACTCCTATGTGCAGCAGGTCCATCGTGGTGTGCCTCTCGGCGGCGAATATTATTTGCGTCGCTTTCCGGTCTGGTTTGATTTCCGCGGCAATTCTAGCGTGTTGCTTTCGGCAGCCAAGGCGCTCTCTGCCGCCGCGCTCTTGCGCGGCGATCTGGACGCTGAAGACCTAGCGCAGGAGCAAGCCCAATGGATTCTCGGGCGCAACCCCTTTTCCGCCAGCATCATGTACGGTGCCGGCTACGATTGGACGCCGCTCTACAGCGTCCGCTCCGGCCAAATGGTCGGTGCTATTCCCGTGGGCATCGAAACGCGGGAATTCAACGATGTGCCCTACTGGCCGAATCAGATTTGCTGGACCTACAAGGAAGTTTGGACGCAACCGGTGGGCGAGTGGATTTGGCTGATGCAGGAGTTACACGGCTCGGCGGTCGTGGAAGGCGTCGGTGCTGCCACGCCTCGCGAGCCGATTACGTTTCGCGACGCACGCACCGGGCGCATCACGCAAGCTCCAGCCGATGCCACAACCGGCAAGTTCCGCGCTGTCCTACCTCAAGGCAAATACGCAGTGCGCCAGGGTTCCACGCACACCACGCTTACGGTTCTGTCCGGCGGGCTCTACTCCCTCGATCTGCGCCCCGGCGCGGCGCTGGATTTCAAGGTCAGCGCAGACTTGCGCGGCTCGGAACTCATTCTGCACCTGCACGCAGAGGGCGCCGGTAGCCACAAGTTCGAGCTGCGCGCCGCCAACCTATCCTCCCACGACGCTTCAGCAGTCACACTCAGCCTGTACGCTGGCCAACCCCGCGACATCACCGCTCATTTCCAGGTGCTTTCCCGTGCTACCCCATGGATCCTGGTCGTTATTCCCGACGGCCAGCTCAACGCGCATCAGGAACTTTCCGGAGTCGCCAACCAGGACATCTCTGGAGACCACCGATGATTTCCACTCTCCGCCGCGCAGCATTTCTGGCAACCACCGTGTTTTCGTTCGCCTGCGCCGCTAGCTCCTCAGCCCAAACCGCAACCGCCGCACCTTCGCTCGGCTCGGAAAAGGTCATCATCGACACGGACATTGGCGACGACATTGACGACGCCTTCGCCATCGCTCTCGCCCTCCGCAGTCCCGAACTGCAAATCCTCGGCATTTCCACCACCTTCGGCGACACCGAAGCTCGCGCACGCATTCTCGACCGCCTGCTTGGCGAAAATGCCCGCCGCGACATTTCCGTTCTGGTCGGCGCCCCCACGCCAACCAAAAACCCTATGAGCCAGCGCGTCTACGGCGAACCCAGCCGCTTCACCAGCGCTTTTCACCAACCTGCCGTAGATTTCATTCTCCAGCAAATCCGCAGCAATCCCGGCCAAATTACCCTCGTCGCTATCGGCCCGCTCATGAACATCGGCGCGCTCCTCGACAAAGATCCCCAAACCTTTCTCAAATTGAAGCGGGTGGTCCTGATGGGTGGTTCCATCAAGTGCGGCTACAACGAACTAGGTTTTTGTTCGGGCCCGCCTCCCGTTCCTGAGTGGAATATCCTCAACGACATTCCCTCCGCCCAGAAGTTGTTCCGTTCCGGCGTTCCCCTCTACGTCATGCCGCTCGATTCCACACAACTCAAGTTCAACGAAACCATGCGCAGCTACACGTTTCGTCAAGGCACCCCACTCACGGATGCGCTCACTTTGCTTTACCACGAGTGGAACCAGACCACCCCGACACTTTTCGATCCGATGACCATCGCTTTCCTGGTGAACCCACAAATCTGCCCGACCGAACCCATGCACATCACTGTTGACGATAAGGGCTTTACCCGCCCCGAATCCGGTTCTCCCAACGCCCAAGTCTGTCTCCATTCCGACTCCGACGCCTTCTTTCACCTGCTCCTGTCGCGGCTGGTTCCACCGCAGAGCGAATAGTCGACCGGCCATCTGCCTCTTCGCAACGGAGTACTGGCTCAATCTTTCTTTTTCAAGCAACTTCTTGCCGGCTGGCAAGTGTTTGCTGTACAGCTGCCGAGTCTCCCGGAACTTACTCCGCTCTATTCGCCAAGCACTCCCTCGCAAAAGGAAACCGGCAGGGGGCGCTCCCTGCCGGTAGAACTTTCAGCCAACACGATTCACAGACGGCGCCGTCTTATCCCGCCTTCTGCACGTTAGCCGCCTGCGGCCCTTTCGGGCCTTGCACAATCTCGAATTCGACGGCGTCTCCCTCCTGCAATGTGCGGTAACCATCCCCCACGATTGCGGAATAATGGACGAAGACGTCCGGGCCATCGTCGCGCCCGATGAACCCGTAGCCTTTCGAGTTGTTAAACCATTTCACAGTTCCATGCACTGATGTTCTCCTCCTCACGGAGCCTGGGATGCATCTCCTGCGGACGGACTGGGACCTGGAAAATACAGCCGCCAACAGTGAAAATTTTGCCGGAGTGTACCAGAATGAAGCGGTCAGTCAATAGACCTTTCGCAGGTGCGGCTTGCAAAATTCTCCGCTTTTCCGCTATAAAAACGATTCAGGCGTGCGGTTCGCACGCCTTGGCTCCAGGTCCGTTTGCACGCCTTCTTTCCTAAATCGATTGTTTGCAAGGGATGAATGTAGCTTGAAAAAATCTCAGGAATCTCCCGGCGGCCGGGTTACATACTTCACAGTACGCAACACCTCGAACAAATTGTTGTAGTCGTCCGTCCATAACCGCAGCTTCGGCGGCACCTGAATGTTACGGCTACCGGCGAAGGTTTCGGGAATGTTCAGAAACTCCTCATTGCGGGTGACCAGCACCCAGTCCGCCGCCGATATCAAGGCCGCGTCATTGTCATCGCTCGAAATCAGCCGCGTGGCGTAATCCGCGTCTTCCGCCAGCAGGTCCACAACCGGGGCGAGGTCCAAATAGGTATTGGAGACGTGGATGGCCAGGATTCCGTCCGCCCTGAGGTGCCGGAAATAGACGGCAAAGGCCTCTCGGGTCAGCAAATGCACCGGAATGGCATCTCCGGAGAAGGCATCCACCGCCAGCACGTCAAATTGTTGAGAAGGCTCGTTCTCCAGTGACAGCCGAGCGTCGCCCAGCACGATGTCTTTCTGCGCTGGGCTCTGTCTCAGGAACGAGAACCAGCCCTGGGCGACCCGAACTACCTGCGGGTCAATCTCGTAGAACCGGAAATAGTCACCGGGTTTCCCGTACGCGGCCAGCGTCCCCGCCCCTAGCCCCACCACGCCGACGCGCTTCGGCCCCTGGCAGCAAAAGCGCAGCGCCAAACCCACGCCCGACTGCCGCCCGTAGTACAACGTGGGATTGCGATTCTCCGGCCACGTCAGAAACTGCCCGCCGTGCTGAATCGTTCCATGGATCAGCAGCCGAAAGGGCAGCTTCCGGTTGGCCGTGAAGTCCTGAATGCGCAGCGCCGCATAAAAGTCCCGCATCAAAGCGACGCTGTCTTGCCGGGTGGTGCGCACATTTGAAAGAAGCACTCCGCACATGCAGGCCGTCATCGCCGACCAGAACAAGCGCGCGCCCCAGCCTTCCTTCCACAGCACGGTCGCTCCCAGCGCGGCGGCCAGCACCAACACCAGCGGCAATTCGTAGACACCGTTCAGCACGTGTGGCGCAAGCAGCGCCGCACTGACTGAACCGAGCGCCCCGCCGCCGGCCATCCACAGATAGAAGGACGTCAGATGTTCCGGACTGGGGCGCCGCGCCGCCAGTTCGCCATGGCAGAACAGACAGATCACAAATAGCAGCAGGCAGAACACCGGCACCCCTACTTGAATGGCCTGCGTGATCGTCGAGTCGTACATCGCATAGCCCGCCGCGCCGAGCATCACCGCAAGCATGCGCACTGTCAGCCACGGCGAAAACCAACGCCTCTTGGCGAAAACCAGCGCAAAGGACAGCAGGTACACTGCGAGGGGAATCACCCACAGCAGCGGAATCGGCGCGACATTCGTCGCCAGATGATTGGTCACCGCCAGTAGCGCCATTGACCCGCAGGCCGACAGTGCCACCCACAGCGCCTTTTCGCGCCAAGTGTAAGGGTGCGTTATGCCGCGCCCGTTTGTGGTCTGCACGTCAAGCCCGTCGAGATTTCCGCTGGAAGCGCGCGATTCATCGTAGCCCGCCGTTACGAGGGCGCTTTCAGCGCGAGATTCGAACTGCGAATTTCGCGGAGCGACGGGACTAGCGGCGCTACGGCTGCGGCTAACCCACGCGGCCACTGCACCGAGCACCACAAACCCACCATATAAACTCGACCACAAAACCGCTTGCCGGTGCGCGGAAATCCACCGCTCGAGCACCAACGGAAAACTCAATAGCGCCAACAGGGAAGCGGCGTTAGAGATCGCGTACAGATGATACGGGGAACGCTGCGATTCGGTCGCGTCACCCGTGGCGCGCCTCGCATACCAGGCCTGCACCAGCGGACTTGTGGCGCTCAGCACCAGAAAGGGAAGTCCAATGGAACAGGCCAGTAGACCCAAGATCCGCCACGCCGGGTCGATGCTCTCCTGTCCTCGCCAGAAGGCCATCGGCGCAATGGGCAAGAACGCCAGGCTCGCAAGCAAAAGCCCGGCATGCATCGCCGCAGCGCGCCGAGGGGCAAAACGCCTGACGAGCGCATCAGCGTACCAATATCCGGCCAGCAGGGCGCTTTGGTAGAACACCAGGCAGGTGGCCCACACGGCCGCCGTCCCGCCAAACCACGGCAGAATGAGCTTCGCGAACAGCGGCTCGAGCAAAAAAAGTAGAAACGCGCCGAGAAAGATCGTCGCGCCGTACAGCATGCGAAGACCAAGGCGCAAGCGTGAGGAGGGGACGGTTGAGACAGGGGGCGGCGTTACGCCGCCGTTCGCTGAAGAGGTAAACACGATGGCTGTTCCAAGCAGGCGATTATACCTGTAGCCGTCGCGAACCTTCGTCGCAAGGATTGACGAACATCGTTTGCCGCCCTCCGCTGTCGTTTCGCAGCAAGCGCGACCCGATGTCATCTGCCATCAGCAAACCGTTTGGCCGCTGAATCCGTGGAGAAAAATAAGGAGCTTGACAGTGGCCTATACGGCGGGTGTAGCTTAGGGTGCCTGCCTCGAAGTGGGCTTCCCGAGATGTCATATAACCTATGCATTAATCTCGCCAGTCATCGTTAACGTACACGATAAGCCCTTTCGGACCCTCGTGTGCGCAAGGAGAATTCTCCATGCCGCGCTCCTTTCTTCCGTTCTCGTTACTCGCTTTCGAAAATCAAATCGCACGTATCGCTCTGATGATTGCTGTGTTGGTTTTGCTGGGGGTGGCCAGCGCGCACGCACAAACTGTGGCGACGTACAGCTTCGAAGACAACACCGCGGATGGTTGGACGTCGTTCAATGGCGCAAGTACGCCGGTGGCCAGCAACGCCGCTGCATTTTCCGGCTCATACAGTTTGCTGACGACTACCAACTCCAGCGGCGCCGGTGGGCCGTCGGTTTCGCTGAACGGAGTGTTGCAAGCGGGTGCGACGTACACCATCACCGGCTACGTCATGCTGACCAGCGGCGAGACGGCCACTACGGGCAACTTCACGGTCAAGCGGACGGATCCGAGTTGTTCCGGGGGAACGTGCTATGACACGGTTGGTACCTATCAAGTGCCCGTATCTGCTTCGGGATGGACGCAGATCGGCGGAAGCTACACGGTAAGCACCACAGAGACAGCGTTGCTCCTTTACGCGCAGTTGGTTGGGCCCACCACTGTGCAATCTTTTTATCTCGACGAGGTGGTTATCACGGAAACCGCGCCCCCACCCGGCGGAACGCCAGTCGCCACGTACAATTTCGCAGACGGCGGCTTGGATGGCTGGACGCCGTTCGGTCCCGCCTCACTCGCCAACAGTATCCCGCCGCTCACCGATCCTAATGGCGACGCGCGCAGCCTGCTGGTCAGCAATCGCACCGCGACCTACATGGGTCCGAGCCTGAACCTCCTAAGCGTGAACGGCGTCGTGGCCGGTGCCACATATCAGGTCAGCGCTTATGTCTTGCTTGCCGCACCCGACACCAGCAATCCCACCGCTACGCTTTCGCTCAAAACCACCAACTGCGCCAACGCGTCTGGCGCTTTCAGCAATCTCGCTACTTCCGCCGCTCTTTCCAGTACCGCGTGGACCAAGGTCCAAGGCACGTTCAGCTTCAGCAATTTACCTGGGCCGCCCTCGAGCCTCATCCTTTATATACAGTCCAGCAGTGCCACCGACTCTTTCTACGTCGATGACGTGGTCATCGGCCAGCTCTCCCCACCACCGCCGAATCCCAGCCAACAAGACAATAGCGGCATCACCAGCACGTTCGAAGACGGCGGCCTGGATGGCTGGAGTTCGCGCACCGGCAGTTCCGTGCTCGCCAACTCCACCGCCGAAGCGCACACCGGTACGCACAGCCTCCTCGTCACCAATCGTGCTGCCAACTACGACGGTCCGCAGCTCAATGTCAGCGACAAGATGTACGTCGGCTCGGTTTACAACGTCAGTGCGTGGGTCATGTTGTTGCCCACCGATGGCTCGAGTCACGTTTTGAATATCAG
>Ga0335073_10004629_pt1 | contig 19255 bp, 13 predicted proteins | sample Lox_Sample_22_FD_207093 | JGI IMG/M metagenome (GOLD analysis project Ga0335073, IMG submission 207093) | Soil microbial communities from Loxahatchee National Wildlife Refuge, Florida, United States - Lox_Sample_2.2 | ecosystem: Environmental > Terrestrial > Soil > Wetlands | place: USA... | reverse complement strand
CCACTGTGAGCGGCGCGCGAACCTCGCTGACCGGCTGGCTGGCCCGGATGGGTTTCGCCGACGTCGCCCGAGCGCAGCGGCAGCTCGCCGAACTCCATGTGACCGCGGCCGATCCGGTTCTCTCCGCCATCGCCGCGGCGGCCGACCCCGACCTGGCGCTGGCCGGCCTGGCCCGGATCGCCGAACGCACCGCGGAACTCGACAAGCGCTCCGCGGGCGCGCTGGTCAGCGCGCTCCGCGACGACCCCGCCTTCCGCACCCGGCTGATCACGGTCCTCGGCGTCAGCAAGGCGCTCGCCGACCACCTCGTCAGGCACCCGGACGACTGCGCGGTCCTGCGCGGCCCGGGCGCCACCCGCCGCCCCGCGAGCGCGGACATCCGCGCCGAGCTGCTCCGTGCCGTCGGCGCCGACCCGGACGCCGCGGAACCGGTGGCCGGTCAAGCACCGGGCCAGAAGCCGGGCCAGGGGACCGACCCCGCCCAGTACCTCGCCGCCGCCTACCGCCGTCGGGTCCTGCACCTGGCGGCCCGCGACCTGACAGGCGCCGCGACCGTGGACGAGGCGGGGGCTGAACTCGCCGACATCGCCGCGGCGGTCGTGGAGACGGCCCTGGCCATCAGCCGGTCGGAGCTGCCGGCCGACGCCGCGCCCTGCAGGCTCGCGGTGATCGCGATGGGCAAGTGCGGCGGCCGCGAGCTCAACTACGCCAGCGACGTCGACGTGATCTTCGTCGCGGAGCCGACCGGAGCGGGCAGCGACGACGCCGCGCTGAGGACAGCGACAAGGCTGGCCGCGGGCCTCATCCAAGTGTGCGAGCGCTCGACCCCCGAAGGCAGCATCTTCCCCGTCGACCCGAACCTGCGCCCGGAAGGCAGGGACGGTCCGCTGGTCCGCACGCTCGCCAGCCACCAGGCCTACTACGACCGGTGGGCCAAGACCTGGGAGTTCCAGGCGCTGCTCAAGGCCCGGCCCATCGCGGGGGACATGGCGCTCGGCCAGAAGTACGCCAGCGCCGTCGCCCCGCTGGTCTGGCAGGCCGCGCAGCGGGAGAACTTCGTCGAGGATGTCCAGGCGATGCGCCGCCGCGTGGTGTCCACGCTGCCCAAGAACATGGCCGGCCGCGAGCTCAAGCTCGGCCCCGGCGGGCTGCGCGACATCGAGTTCGCCGTCCAGCTGCTCCAGCTCGTGCACGGCCGCACCGACGAGCGGCTGCGCGTCCCCGCGACGCTGCCCGCACTGGCGGCCCTGGCCGCAGGCGGCTACGTCGGCCGCGCCGACGCCGAGGACCTGGCCGCGGCGTACCGGTTCCTGCGGCAGACCGAGCATCTGCTCCAGCTCTTCCAGCTGCGGCGCACCCACACCCTGCCCGAGGACCCCGCCGTACTTCGCAGGCTGAGCCGCGCGATGCGCCTTTCCGATATCCCGAACGGTCCCGGGGTTCCCGCCGAAGAGTCATTCACTGAGGCGTGGCGCAAGCACGCGCGGCAGGTGCGGCGCCTGCACGAGAAGCTGTTCTACCGCCCGCTGCTTGAGGCCGTGGCCCGGCTGCCCTCTGAGGCGGCCAGGCTCACGCCGGAGGCGGCGCGAGCGCGGCTTGAGGCGCTGGGCTACACCGATCCCGCGGGCGCGCTGCGGCACATCGAGGCGCTGACCACCGGCGTGCGGCGCCGCGCGGCGATCCAGCGGACGCTGCTGCCCGTGCTGCTCGAATGGTTCGCCGACGCCGCCGAGCCGGACCAGGGCCTGCTCGCCTTCCGTCAGGTCAGCGAGGCGCTGGGGGAGACGCCCTGGTTCTTGCGGCTACTGCGCGACGAGACCAAGGCGGCCGAGCGGATCGCCTACGTGCTGGCGTCGAGCCGGTACGCGACTGGCTTGCTGCTGCGCGCGCCCGAAGCGGTGGCCATCTTCGCCGACGACGCGGAGCTGGTGCCGAGGGGAGTCGGCCCGCTTCGTTCGGAGATGATGGCGGCGGCCAAGCGGCACGAAGCCGATGCCGAGCAGGCGGCGGTCGCGGTGCGGTCCGTGCGACGCCGCGAGCTGCTGCGAGTGGCGGCGGCCGACGCGCTCGGACTCGCCGACCTGACGGGGGTGGGGGAGGCGCTGACCGCGATCACGACGGCGACGCTTGAGGCGGTGCTCGCGGCCGCGGTCAGCAAGGTCGAGCTCGAGATGCGCAGGCCGCTGCCGACTCGGTTCGCGGTGATCGCGATGGGCCGGTACGGGGGGCATGAGAGCGGCTACGGCAGCGACGCCGACGTTATCTTCGTGCACGACCCCGTGCCTGGCCTGGACGCGGCCGGGGACAGGGCGGCGTCAGACGCCGCGCAGGCAGTCGGCGCGGAACTGCGCAGGCTGCTGCAGATCCCCGCGCCGGATCCCCCGCTGCTTGTGGACGCGGACCTGCGGCCCGAGGGCCGCCAGGGCCCGCTGGTGCGCAGCCTGGCTGCGTGCCGGGCGTACTACGAGCGCCGCGCCGCGCCGTGGGAGTCCCAAGCGCTGCTGCGGGCGGAGTTCGCCGTCGGCGACGCCGCGCTCGGCGCGGAGTTCATGGCGCTCGCCGACCAGCACAGGTATCCGGCGGGCGGGATCGGCGAGCGTGCCGTGCGCGAGATCCGGCGGATCAAGGCGCGTGTCGAAGCCGAGCGGATCCCGCGCGGCGCTGACCGGGCCCTGCACGTCAAGCTCGGCCCTGGCGGGCTGTCCGACGTGGAATGGACGGTGCAGCTCATCCAGCTGCTGCACGGCCACACCGTGCCGAAGCTGCGCACGACGCGAACCCTCGACGCGCTCGACGCGGCCGTGGACGCCGGCCTGGTCGAGGCCGCGGACGCCGCGGCGCTGCGCGCGTCCTGGGAGCTCGCCGGCCGCATCAGGAACGCGATCATGCTGGTCCGCGGCCGGCCTGGCGACACGCTGCCGGCCAGGCACGACGAGCTCACCGCGGTCGCCCGCCTGCTCGGCTACAAGGGCTTGGCGGCGCCTGGTGCCAGCGGCGGGCAGTCAGGCAACGGCGGCTTCGCCGCCCCAAGTGCCCCGTCCCCAGGCGGCGCGCCCGGCGGCGCGCTCCCCGCCGCCTGGGGCGACACCCCCGCCCAGGCCCTCGAGCAGGATTACCGCCGCACGGCCAGGCACGCCCGCGCGGTCATGGACCGCCTGTTCTACGGCTGACGTGACATCGTCCAGGCACGGCATTACGGCGGCCGTTCCCGTGCGGGTGTAACACGCCGAGGCCGGCCTAGTCTTTATGTCGTGCGGCGCATACTGGTCCCGGTCAGCGAGCGGGTGTTCCAGGCCCACCTGGAACACCACTGCCCAGGCGGCGCCGGGGTGCCTGTGACCGGGTCCGGCCCGATCGGGCTCAGCCTGCCCGGCGGCTCGGATGCCCCCGCGGGCTGGGAAGACAACGCGGCGCGTCCTGCCGGGCATCGCTGCGGCCGCTGCGGCCAGCCGATCGCCGCCCGGCAGGACGCCCGCAGGCGCGCGAGCGGTGCCTGGGTGCACGAGTCCTGCCCGGCGCCGCTGCGAATGCTGCCCACGCTGACTCCTGGATGACGCCCTTCCGTGGCGTCGCGTCATCCGCGGTTCGCGCCCGTGCGCACGACGCTGACGCGGCAACGATCGAGTTCTTCAGACATTCACCGCGTGCTCGCGTGTCGCGTGAACCACTGACGTGTCCCGCCCGTGCTAGGGATAGCCCGCCCAAGGCGGGGGCGTCGCGGTGGTCGTGGCGCGAGTCATTCAGTCATTCATGCAGGGGAGTCCGATGGCACGTCTTCGCTCGTTCGTGGTGCAGTTCCCGGCTATTGTCGTCGCCGCGCTTGCGCTGGCCTTTTCCCTGGGCGGCGGTGCGGGATACGCCGCGTCGGCCGCCGATCAGCCCGCGAGTGTCGTGTTCCATGGGCTGAAGCTGATCAACGGCTGGTCCAAGTACGGCGCCGGAACAGGCGCGCCGTCTTACGCCGTGAGCAATGGCGTGGTCTACCTGTCCGGCGGCATGCATCAGACCGCGGGCAGTAACGAGTTCGCGGTGCTGCCCAAGGGCGCGCGCCCGACGCACACGCTGTGGATCGGCGTCTACAGCGAGGCGACCACGAGCGCGTTCCTGGAGATCACGCCGTCAGGGGCGATGTTCATCGGCGGCAGCGACGATCAGTTCTTCTCCTCGCTGGCGGGCGTGTCGTTCGTGGCCGGCTCCTGACCGCGGGGTCCGCCTGCCATATCGCAGCCCTCGACGCGGCGGGTGATCCCGCCGCGCCGACGGCGCGGTCCCACGGACCGCCTGACCTCTCACAGAGGTTGAAAGGCCGAGGATATTGAGCCTCCAGGCTCCCTTTGAATACCCCCTCTGGGTATAGGGAGCGGGCGGCGACCATGATCATGGGTCGTTGCCGTACGAATCCGGCCCCCTTTGACCCGTGATCATGAAACGCGTCATCTGCCTCACGGCCGCCCGGGCCCCGAATATGCGGATATCGGGCGACATACCCCTGCCCTTGTGCATCCGGAACCCGGATCGAGCGACGCCCGGGGGGTGAGACCCCCCACGCGTCAACCCCTGTAGAGCGGTACCGTCGCTCTGGTCACGGCTCTGTCGCAGACGTGCGGGCGGCTCTGGTGACGCCGAGCGAGGCGAGGGCCAGGGCGAGCAGTGCGAGGGCGGCCGTCATCGCGATGGGTGCCCCGTAACTCCAGTTCATCACCAGGGTGTATCCGTCGCCGGGAAGCGGTGTGCCCCGCCACGGGTCAGGGACGCCCCACGTGCCGTTGACGCTCAGGATGTCGATCCACGGACCCGGCAGGAATTCGGCGTCCCACGCCACGATGAGGCAGACGAGGCCTGATCCGATCGCCAGCAGCATGCCGTCGCCGGGCACCTGCCGTCGCCCGCCCCGGTAATAGCGCACCAGCAGGAGCGCGAGCAGCGCGACCGCCACCCCGACCGCCACCCACAGGGACTCGTGCGCGTAGAACCCGGTCACGACCCCCTGCGGCGCCATCACCTGGCTCAGGTCCACGCTCGGGTCCAGGGGTGTGAGCCTCGCGGTGAACCAGGGCCAGCGTGGCGCGACGACCGTCAGCACGGCGGCGACGGCGATGAGCGTGTCGCAGGCCGCTCTCAGCCGCGTCCAAGCACCTGCGCCCATGACCGCCTCACCCTGGCCCCATCCGGCACTGACGACCCAAGATTAGCGGTGCCAGCCGAACGGGGATTGCCGGTCCTCACAGTTATGCCCCGCCCTGCTGGCCAGCCGATTTCGCGGGCTAGCCTCTCCGTCGGCGAACTAGATGACTTTTCGGTGAAATTACCCCGACCGGGTGATGACTTTTGAGTTACCGCACTGCAACATGCCCCTCATCAAGCGTCACCGAACAGGACACGACAGACATGGGGGCGATGTCAGTGGAAGAGATGCACGAGATCGAGCACCCGACCGTCGACGAGCGCAAAGCCAGGGGCAGGGAGGCCGCGCGGGTTACGCCGCCATCGATCCACGCGGGCTGGAAGCCCGCCGAGGACCGTCCGGATCCGGTCGCCTTGCTCGAGGCGCAGAACCTGACCAGGGAGCCGGATCTGGTGCCTGTCAGGCACGGCCGGATGATGGCCTCGCCCTTCACGTTCTACCGGGGGGCGGCCAAGATCATGGCCGCGGACCTGGCCGACACGCCGGTGGCTGGTCTTGAGGCCCAACTGTGCGGCGACGCCCATCTGTCGAACTTCGGCGTGTTCGCCTCCCCGGAACGGCGGCTGCTGTTCGACCTGAACGACTTCGACGAGACGCTGCCGGGGCCGATCGAGTACGACGTGAAGCGCATGGCGGCCAGCTTCACGATCGCCGCCCGCAACAACGGGTTCTCCCCGGCCGACGCCCGCGCGGCCACGATGACGGCGGTCACGGCGTACCGCGAGGCGATGGCGGAGTTCGCGCAGATGCGGACGATGGACCTGTGGTACGCCTCGCTGGACGAGGGCGAGCTGATGCGGGCCATTCAAGGCGCGGTGGCCGAGACGAAGGACAAGAAAGAGAAGGGCAAAAAGGGGAAGAAAGGCGAGAAAGAGGAGAAAGGAGAGAAAGGAAAGAGCGACAGGAAACTGGCGGAGCAGGCTGCGAAGGCCGCTGAGAAGAGCCGCGAGAAGGCGCACACCCGCGACAGCGCGCAGGCGCTGTCGAAGCTGGGCGAACTTGCCGACGGGCACTATCGCATCGTCAGCCAGCCGCCGCTCATCGTCCCACTGCGGGACGTGGGCGCGACCTATGGCCTGTCCGCCGAGGACCTGGATCGCGCGATCCGCGAGCAGTTCCGCGCGTACCGGGCCACCTTGCAAGATGACCGGCGTTCCCTGCTTGAGCGCTTCCAGATCGTCGACGTCGCCCGCAAGGTCGTGGGCGTGGGCAGCGTCGGCACCCGGGCGTTCATCGTCCTGCTGCAGGGACGCGACGACGCGGACCCGCTGTTCCTGCAGGTCAAGGAGGCGACGGCCTCGGTGCTCGAGGAGTTCCTGGGCAAGAGCAATTACCGGCAGCACGGCGAGCGGGTGGTACAAGGACAGCGGATGATGCAGGCAGCCAGCGACATCTACCTCGGCTGGACCAAGGGAGTGGACGTGCGCAGGCACTACTACTGGCGCCAACTGCGCGACATGAAAGGGTCGGCCCTGGTCGACACGATGAGGCCGTTCGCGCTCGGCTTCTACGGGCGCGTCTGCGGGTGGACGCTGGCACGGGCACACGCCCGGTCAGGAGACGCTGTCGCGATCGCCGAGTACCTGGGCGGGACCAGCGCGTTCGACGAAGCGATCACCGACTTCTGCCAGGCGTACGCGGACCAGAACGAGGAGGACTACGCCGAGTTCGTCGCCGCGGTCCGGTCAGGACGCCTCAAGGCTCTCGAGGGCGTCTGACCAATCAACTGCTCTTCACGTCAAGCTGAGCCGTGGCTGCGTAGCACGTGTAGGCAACGGGAATGTTGACTGTCTCCTGGCCGTAAAACGATGTCGCCGTCCACACCCCGGCCCGAGTGTCGGCGGCGTTGACGGTGATGTTGATGTTTAGCGTCCCCGAGTAGAGCTCGTTCTTATTACCGCCGCAGCTGTAGACGTCCGCCAGTTCGGCGGTGCCGGAGTAGTGCGTGCCCGAACGCGTGAGTTTGGTGGTGATGTCGTGGCCGTCGTAGGCACCAGTGAGCGTCGCGTCGCAAGCACCTGACGAGCAGTCAGGTGCGATGGTCCAGTTGTCCTGCGTGGATGATCCGGGTTGGATCGGATAGCTTTTCTCCGCCGGGTTGATGGAGATCATCTTCTCCCGCACTAGTCCATCCCAGCTCAGCACCGCGGCCGACAGCGGCGGCTTGCTTGTGCGCGCGGATGTCAGGGCTGCCGAGGCCTGGGACTGCTTGCTCCCAGTTATCGCTATCACCTGGTAGCTGTACTCCGTGTCGGGGGCAAGGCCCTTGTCGGTGTAGCTGGTGACGGAGCCGGGGACGGTGGCGCGCTCGCTGCCGTTGCGGAGAATCTCATAGCCGCCAGGCGCGGGACCGGTGGCCGGGCCGGACCAGGCGATCTCGAGGCTGCTCGTGGTCTCGTGCCTGACACCCAGACCGGTCGGCTGGAGGGGAGGCGTCTGAGCCGTCATGGTCACTGAGGCCGGGGACTGCTTACCGCCTCGCACCGCGATGACCTGGAAGGCGTAGGACGTGTTGGGCGTGAGGCCGTCGTCGGTGTAGCTGGTCGCGGTCCCGAGAACGGTGCCTATCTGGGTGCCATCGCGGAAGATCTCGTAGTCGTCGGGCAGGGGGCCGGTGACGGGGCCGGACCAGGTGATCTCCACGCTGACCGCTGTGCCGGAGACGTCCGCTGTGTCGGACGCGAGAGTAAGCCCGGTTGGCTTCAGAACCGGCGGGTGTATCCAGGGGTGGACCCCCAGGAGCGCACCGCCCCCCGCGAGGACCGCGACGGTCGCCGTGGTCGCGACGATCAGCGCCCGATGTCGCCTGCGCGCTTTCCGTGCTGGCTGCGCCGGAGGTCTTCGTGCGGGCGGCACCGTGTCGGCGGCCGCGCGGCTGGATACCGGGCCGTCCGTTACCGGCTGGGTGGAGTCGCGCGCTTTACCAGCCATGGTCGGAATGGACATGGTTTCAGTCATGGCCGCGGAATCATCATCTGGTTGCGGCCGCGGGGCCGGCGGTACGGGCGGATCAGTGCCCTCAGCGGGGACCCGCCCCTCGTCGGCTTCAGCGTCGCCGGCTGGTTCTTCAACCACGGATGACTCGTGCGATGGCGGCAAGCCGATGACTGTCTGGACGTGCGTGGCAGGCGGCGCCGACGCCGAGGCCTCTGCCGGGTGGAGTGTCAGCGCAGTCGGCGGCACCTGCTCTCGCGCATCAGAGACAGGCTCCGCAGGCGATGGTATGGCGGGGCCTTGCCGAGGCTGCGGTGCGGTCACCGCGGGCAGTGGCCCAGTGCTAGCGGCAGGGGCTGCCTGCTGGCTGGTGCTGAAGGCGGTGCGCAGTGCGCCGATGAATTCCGCGCACGTGCCGTAGCGGTCTTCAGGTGACTTGGCCAGTGCCCGGGCGAACACCCCGTCCACGGCGGACGGCTGGCCGGGGCGCTGGGCGACGAGCGATGGCGGCGGGTCGTACATGTGGGCCCACAGCACCGCCATCGAGTCGTCACGGGCGAAGGGCACCGTGCCCGACAGAAGGGTGTAGGCGACGCAGGCGAGAGAGTACTGGTCGGTCTGCGGCCGGGCGGGTTGGCCGGCGATCTGCTCGGGGGCGACGTAATTCGCTGTGCCGAGGAACTGTCCGGCCTGGGTCAGGCCGCCGGACACCATCGCGCCCTTGACGAGCCCGAAGTCCGACAGGTACGGGTGCTCGGAGCGGCCGGCCCGGGCATCGACGAGGATGTTGGCTGGCTTGACGTCGCGATGTACCAGGCCGTCGGCGTGGGCGACGTCCAGCGCGGAGGCGACGGGGGACAACAGGGCGATGGCCCGGTCGCCGGTCAGCGCTCCCTCGCGCGTCAGGACGGCACGCAGGTCTCCGCCGGACACGAACCGCATCGCGAGGTAAAGCACGCCGTCGGCCTCGCCGGCCGCGTAAACGGGGATGATGTGCGGGTGGTCGACCGCGGCGACTGCCCGGGACTCGCGGATGAACCGCTCACGGAACTGTCTGTCGTCTGCCAGTGCGGGCGCGAGGACCTTAAGGGCGACCGTCCGTCCGAGCACGTCGTCGTGGGCGCGGAATACCACCGCCATCCCGCCGGCCCCGATCCGTGATTCCACCCTGTAGCCAGCGACAACCGATCCAGGGGAGAGCCCGGGCAGCATCGACTCCGATTGCCCCGACGGCGATTCCCCGGCCACCGCATCTCCCCAATCGACCCGCAAGTAGGCCAATATTCGCAGCAGTGACCAGAGGATATAGGTCCTTTCGTTGCATATCAATTATCCCCAGTAGTGCTCCATCGCTTTCTGTCGATGATGGAATTCGTGTGGAAATGCGGACTGGCATCTGATTATGTTCGTTCAGCGCTCATGCGCGACCGTTGGCCCGCAGTACGCGCAATGCCTCGACCGTGAGGAAACCGCGCCAGTCGGCTTCGGCGGCGGGTGACCAGGCCAGCCAGTTGAACATCCAGCCGCCGTCATCGCGCTGCGCCCCCGCCAGGTGGTCCAGGTGCGCGGCCATCGTCGCGTCATCGAACAGCGCGCGGGCGATCGAGTCCGGCAGCGGCGCGAAATCCAGCGGCGCGTGCACCTCGCCGGCCGCCTCCGGGTCGAGGGCGACCAAGCCAAGCTCCAGGATCAGCGGCCCGACTTTGGCGAAGGCATCGTGAGCGCGGGACCGGTCCGGCACATGCTGCAGAAACGCGAGCACGCCGAACATCTCGTACGCGCTCGGCTCTGTCAGCGCGCCGAGCCGCTCCCACATCAGTTCGGTCGCACGGGTCAGCCACGGATGTGCGAAACTCCGCGCGTGCAGCGTGCCGGCGATCTGACCGGTCTGGATCAGCGAGGCGGGATGGGCGTCGTCCGGCACCCACCAGGGGGCGTGCGGCCCGCTCGCCACGGACGGCTCGACGAAGGCGGCGCCGCCCTCGCCCGGGGCGATCGCGGCGAGCCAGTCGATCGCGGCGCGGACCAGGCTCTCGTCCCATGCCCCCGTCAGGTCCATGAGGCGCAGCGCCATCTCGACCGCGGCGGGCTGGCTGGCGGCGGTGCGGACATCGGGCTCGAGCGCGTGCCCGAAGCCGCCATCGTCGTTGCGGTACGCCGCGACCGCGTCCCGAACCGGTCCTGGCCCCCCGCCCTGGAACAGGCGCTGGAACACCCGCCGGTCGAGCACTCGTGCGTGCGCGGCCATGAAGTTGGCGGCCGCGTCGAAGTCTGGAGTCTTCGTGGTATCCATGCCGCCATCCCACCACCGGGGAAACTCCGCGTCTTGAACGAAACGGCCGCGCGGCCGCTTGCGTCTTTGGGTGCGAAACCGTTGATTATGCGCCCGTTTTACCCGTTTTGCCCAACGTTTCGCGCGCCGTCAGTGCCTGCGGGTTATTACCACGCTGATTCTGCTTCCTCCGCCGACCCGGCCCAGGGATCGGCGGCGGCCCCCGGCCCATTGCGGTCCGCCGGCGGGCCGCGGGCACCGCCCAGCCCGCATCAGGTGGCACCGCAGTCGCGCTGCCACCGCGTGTATCGCGCCCGACGGTGCCAGCGAGCCCTTGCTGATGATATGGGATAGTTCAGGTAGCTATAGCTACCTGAACTATCCCACGTCCCTTTATGCAGCCCTGGATGGCCCCGCTCGTGCCCAGCGCCCCTGCCCAGGCCCGGACGGAGCCAGCACAACGGAACCCGGCCCATACCACGCAGGAGGCGACTCGTGCGGGAACCGAGGTGTTATTTTCAGGCGCGCCGCTCTCGCCGCCGCCGAGTACGAATGTCGGACCCGCGTGGCATCCTGACGGCATGAGCCCGCAGCGCGTGACCTGGGTGCCACCCGGCGCGTGGCTCGCCCCTGGCTACGCCGAGTGGCAGGCTCCGGCCAGGCTGGCGACCGCGGTGGCGTGCCTGTGGGCGGGCGTCGTCCCCGACGGCGCGGACCGCGAGACGCTCGTGCTGCCCGACGGGTGCAGCGACCTGATCTGGGAACAGGGCGTCGGCGCGGCGGTGGCCGGCCCCGACACGGGTCCGGCCCGCAGCACGACGAAGGCGGGCGCCGTCGTCGTCGGCGTCCGGTTCCGGCCGTCAGCGGGCGGCCAGGTGCTCGGCCTGCCGCTCAGCGAGATCCGCGATCGGCGCGTCCCGCTCGCCGGCCTGCTGCCGGCCGCGGCGAGGCGGCTGCCCGCGACGCTCGACCCGGCCGAGGCGGCCGCGCGGGTGCTCGACATCGCCGGCATCCTTGTCGCGGACCGGGCGCCCGACGGCGCCATGACCCGCGCCGCGGCTCTGCTCCGCGACCCGGCCGCCAGGACCGAGGAGGTCGCGGACGAGCTGGGCCTGTCCGTCCGCCAGTTGCGCAGGCGCTGCCACGCTGCGGCTGGCTATGGGCCGAAGACGCTGCAGCGCGTCCTGCGCTTCCAGCGCTTCGTCCGCATGGTCGACACCCCGGGCGGGCCGCCGGGCCTGGCGGATGCCGCCGCGCGCGCCGGCTACGCCGACCAGGCGCACCTCACCCGCGAATGCGCGGCGCTGTCCGGCCTGACCCCCGCCGCCTTGGTCCGGCTCAGGAACGCCGCGGCGGACCGTGCGTGAAGACGGCTGAGCCGTAGCCCTGCTCCAGGAAGGCGGCCGCCCAGACCGAGTCTGAGCCCAGACCAAACCAGACCAAAGGGGCGCCATACTCGCCGGGTCAGCATGGCCGCGAAAAAGGCCCGCGACCGCTCCAGGTATCCCCCGGGACGGGTCAGCCGCCGGCCGGTTCGGCGATCAGCGCCGTGCCGATCTCGCGGAACCCAAGCCTGGCGTACACGCGCGCCACCGTCGCGTCGGTCGCCGACAGGAACACGGTTCGGGCGCCGCGGGCCAGCGCGTCCGCCGCCAGCGCGTGCGTGACCGCCGCGCCCAGGCCGCGGCGACGGCTAGCGGGCAGCACACCGACCCCGGTGATCTCCGCGACCTCGTCCGCGAGCTGGTAGCTCCCGGCCGCGAGCGGGCCGTTGGGGCCGACGGCCGCGGCGAGCACCGACCGGCCTGATCCCAGCCGGTCGCGCAGCATCTCGATAGTGCCGCCGTCATGGTCGGCGGCGATCTTGTCGCGCTCGATGACCCCGGCCTCGCCGACATCCGTCCCCGGGTGCCCGAACGCGACGCCGGGAACCGCCCACACAAGGTCGAGGTCCGCGTCGGACGGCGCGATCATCCGGACCGAAATCCTGGGCGGCGCCGCGGGCGGCGGTGCGAGCCTGCCGAGCATGAGCAGTGGGTGCGCGTGCACGTGCAGCCCGGCCGCGGCCGCCGCGGCCGCCATGCCAGGCGCGGTCTGCTGGATCCACTCGAACGACTCAGGGATCAGCAGTTCCCGCTGCCGCGCGCGCACGGAACGGACATCGCGAGCGCCTATCGGCAGCCTTTCGTCGACGCGCGGGCGCGCGTAGTACGGCCATCCTGGCCCTTCGGGGACGAAGAGCACGAGCGGACCGATCAGTTCCGGGCGTGCGCGCTGTCTGGGCACGGCGTCGCAGAACGCGTCTATCCGCTCAATGACCTCGTAATCGCTCACAACAGTACTTACCTTACGGTCGAGAGCGACCGCCGCCAATGGTTTTACTGATCAGCGAGTTGCAAGGGGGCGGTCCCGGACGCGTGACGCAGGTCGGGGTCGTCAGCCGGGACCGGCCCGTAGTGCACGATCTCAGCGGGCGTAAGCCCCAGCATGGTGGCGGCGTCGTCGAAGGGGTAGCCCTCCTGTGCCAGTGCGGCGAGTGCGGCGCGGGTCGCCTGTATGGCGGCCCCGGCCGCCTGCATGGCTTCGTGCCGCGCGTGCAGCGCCAGCGCTACCGGCGCGGGGGCGTCAGGAATCACCTCGACCCTGATCGATTCCGGGGCGACGCCGAAGAGCCGGGCGATTGACTGCCGGGTCATGATCTCCGCCTGGTCGAGGCTGCGAACCTGCGCCGTCAGCCCGTCGACCTGCGGAACCCGGATCGTCCACCAACGGCCGGCACGCTCGCACAGAGCGGTGTAGGTCGTCGTCTCCATCAAAGCCCCTTTATCACCGTCAGCGATCTGTCACGCGGTCCCCCCGAACGCGGTGATGGAACTCCAATCTACCGGTCAGTAGCACTGGGCCACGCCGCAATCGCTAAGAAGTGACCAATGTCGCACAATGCTGCCCACCGGTGTCACGCGGTCACGACGGCGAGGTCAGGGGTCCGTCGGCAGACGCCACGATCCGTTCGGGCTACAAGGACAGGTGCCGGTTCGGCGCGGTGGCCTCTTCGGCGAATCCGGGCAGCTCGGTGACGGTAAGCCCGGCTTGCTCCAGCAGCTCGGCCCCCTGGCAGTCCGCGACGAACAGGCTGGGTTCGCGCCAGGCGAAGACGACCCGCGAAAGGCCACCGGCGATGATCAGCCGCGTGCAGCTGAGCGGCCGGGACTTGCGCACGGAGCACGGTTCGAGCGTGCTGTAGATGGTCGCCCCGGCCAGCCGCGGGTCGCCGCCAGCCAGCTTGCCGAGCGCGGACTCCTCCGCGTGCACGTGCGGATCGCCGTCCTCGCGCGAGAAGCCGCGGGACAGCTCGGCCCCGTCGGGGCCAACGATGACAGCGCCCACGCAGTAGGCGCTATCCGACGGCGGGCAGCGCCACGCGAGCTCGACCGCGAGCTCCATCCACCACGAGTCGTCCTGCCCGCTCATCCATTCGCCTCCGCGCCGCGATAACCCCAATTGTCCCACCCGAAGGTTCGGGGTGAAAACCGACAATCCCTATCCCGAACGCGCCGGGGGTCTCTCTCCAGCCCGACCGAGCGGGCCTTATCCAGGCCCGCTCCGCGGCTGCTGCCTGGCCAGTTGCACGGCGCTCACGAAGGCGCGCACGACCAGGCCGAGCGCCAGCAGGTCGAGCAGCATCTGCACGGTCACCACCAGCCTGGCGGACTGGCTGGCCGCCGTGATGTCGCCGAACCCCACAGTGCTGAACACCGTCACCGTGAAGTACAGCGCGTCGGTGCGGGTCAGCGAGTGCGTGCTGAAGTTGGCCGGGCTTGACCCGGCCATGACGAAGTACGCCGCCGCGAACAGCAGCAGGAACAACGGAATCGTCATCGCCAGGGCCTCGATAGCCCGCAGGACCGGGTACGTTGTCGTGCTGATCACCCGCAACTGCCAGATGATGACGGCGGCCAGGATCAGCAGCCCGACTACCAGCGTCGCGGGCACGTTCTTGATGTGGTCAAGCGGCAGCAGGTAGTACAACGCGACAAGCGCGGCCGTCGTCGCGACCGCGCGCAGCAGCGCCAAGCCGAGCAACCGGCGGCGCATGCGGGGCCTGAGCTCGTTTGGGGCCGCGGGGGCGCTCACGCCGCAGCCTCGGAAGACAGGAAACGCGCCACCCTGGCAAGTCTGCGAAGCGGGAGGACCGGTGCCATCCCTCGCCGCGGGTGGCATCGAGAAAAATATGTGGCGTGCGACCCGATCGCCGGGACCGCTCGGGTCGCGGCACCGTGCGAGGTCGACGCTGTTCAGCGGGCGCCTTCAGCGAACTCAGCGACACCGCCCTGCTCCTGGCCATCCTCGGCCCCAGCACAGTCCAATGACCAGCACAAACGACTTTGCCCGACGCCCTGGGGCTTCCGGGCCGCTTCGAATACCCCGTCTGGGTATACAAAGCGGGCGGCGATCATGATCATGGGTCGTTGGTGTACGAATACGACCCCTTTTGACCCGTGATCATGAAAGGCGCCATCAGCGCTCACGGCCGCCCGGGCTCGAATATGCGGATACAGGCGGCATACCCCCTGCCGTTGTGCATCCCGAACCCCGATCCGGTGACGCCCGGGACAGAGACCCCACGTGGCCGCTGTTGGGTCGATCACCCACGCGGTCGCTAATCCCGTCTCGGCCAGCCCGGCCTGCTGCGCACGTGTGCTCCGTAGCGCCTCCGCCGGCTTCCATATACCATTTCTTAGGGATTTCAGCGGGAGCGAGGGAGCCACCCTATGCGCATCCCTTGGCGCGCCGGGCTGGCGATCGCGGTTGGCGTGCTCTCCCTCGCAACGGCTGGTGCTGTCGGCGGGATGGCTCCGGCGACGGCGGCGACTCCCGCCTCGGCATGGTCGGCAGTGCAAAAGTCGGCAGTGCAAAAGCATGCGTCCCCTGGCGCGACACGGTACCGCGTGGCTGGCGTGCTGAACGGCGTGGTAGCCATGTCGCCTGACGACGCCTGGGCGGTTGGCGGTGCCGGCCACTATGACAGCGACTATGGCTTCATATCTAAAATCCTGATCCTGCACTGGGACGGCAGGAAGTGGTCTCCGGTGACGGTCCCGCACGTCTCGTATGGTGAACTGCTCGCGATTTCCGCGGTCTCTCGCGGTAATGTCTGGGCGGTTGGCTATGTCAGCAACGCTTTCGACCAAGACGTGCATTACCTGGTCTTGCACTGGAATGGCAAGACATGGCTTCGGTCGCCTGACGTCGCGCGTTTCCTGGAGGCGGTGGCGGTGGCGGCGACCCCGCGCGAAGTCTGGGTGGCGGCCGCTACCAAGGGAACGCCCAACGCGTTCCTGCACCTCACTGGCGGCCACTGGTACGTTGTCCCCGAGAATGAGCCTCCAGGGCTTATCAATGACGGTCCCGCCGGTGTCGCCGTTGTCAGCCGGTCGTCGGCGTGGGCGGCCAACAACTACCTGAACGATGGCACCGTGTACTCCCTCTTGTTCCACTGGAACGGTTCCTCCTGGCAGCAGGTGCCCGACCCCATGCCCGACATGACCGTCTACGGGATCCACAGCGGACCAGGCGGCGTCGTATGGGCGGTCGGGGTATATGGTCTTCCCCCCGGCGGGGCAGAAAGCATGCGGTGGGACGGCCACGGGTGGCAGACAGAGCCGGTCCCGGGCGTCCCATTCGGGGCTCAGATTTTGCAAGCGGTCGCCTTCATCCCTGGCGGCACGGCATGGGCGGTCGGTTCGGGGAGCAGCGGGTCGCTCATCGAGCACTGGACCAGTAACGGCTGGATACAGGTAGCCAGCCCGAGCTCGACCGCTCCCGTTACGATGACGGCCGTGTCCGCGGCGTCAGCCAGCGATGCGTGGGCAGTGGGCTGGTTCGATGGGTCCGGCGAAAGTCTCTACACGCTGATCTTGCACTGGAATGGCAAGACGTGGAGTTAGCCAGGCCAGGGTCTTGGCACTTCGACCTCGGTACCCGAACCCGCTCAGAGCCGGCGGGTTGAAGCAGCCTGATCGCGGGCAGGACAGGGGGCCAGGAACGAGCTAGCTTCACGGGGGGCCGATGATGCTGGACGAGGGCAGCGAGCTTCGCGAGGGGTACGCCGAGGTCGGTGATGTGCGGCTGCATTACGTCGAGGCCGGCGAGGGGCCGCTGATCGTGCTGCTGCACGGCTTCCCCGAGTTCTGGTACGGCTGGCGGCTGCAGATCAAACCGCTCGCGACGGCCGGGTTCCGCGTCGTCGTACCCGACATGCGCGGCTACAACTTGTCATCGCGGCCTGCCGAAGTCGGGGCCTACGACGCAGACCACCTGACCGCCGACCTGCGCGGTCTCATCCACGAGCGCGGTGCCGAGTCCGCGCTGCTTGTCGGTCATGACTGGGGCGGAACCGTCGCCTGGGACACGGCGATGAACTATCCCGAAGTCGTCGACCGGCTGGCCATCCTGAACGCGGCCCACCCGCGCAAGCTTTCGCAGGGACTGCACCACCCCGGCCAGCTCCGGAAGTCCTGGTACTTCTTCTTCTTTGACCTCCCGGACCTGCCCGAGAGCGTCGTGCACGCCAACCGCTGGCATTTCTTCCGGCACTTCCTGCATGACGCCCGCCCGGCCTACACGCCGGAGGAGATCGACCGCTACATCGAGGCGTGGTCGCAGCCAGGCGCGGCGACCGGAATGATCAACTACTACCGGTCCTCGGTGCGGCAGTCGCCGAAGAAGGCCGAAGCGGCGCTTCGACCCATCTCGGCGCCCACCCTTGTCATCTGGGGCCAGCGCGACCACTACCTCGGCCCCGATCTCGCCGAGCCCGACCACGACGACGTGCCCAACCTCGAGGGCGTCGAGCGCCTGCCCGACGCGTCGCACTGGGTCCATCACGACGCGGCTGACCGCGTTAACGAGCTCATCAGCGACTTTTTCGCCCCCGCCCTGCCCGCCAGGAGCCGCTGAACGTCGGTGAGGCAGCCGCGACCGGGCTTGTCTCAGAACTCGTTCCTGAGCCTGTCGGCTTCGCTTCTCAGTTCACGAAGCCGCTGGTAGGCAGGCCGCTCGCGGATGCGGTCAAGGGCCCACCGGATGGCCGCGGGGCGGGAGATCGCCATTCCCGCCATGATCAGCGTGTCCAGTGTTTCCAGGCCAGCCGGTCCCAGCCGGGTCAGCTCAAAAGTGGTCTCGCCGTGCTCCCGCTCGTCGATGTCCGACGGCCGCTCCCCGACGAGATTGCTCACGCGGGGTCCGTGGCCGTCCCTGGTAACGGGGTTGGGGTTGCTGAACGTGTACTCGACGAGCCTGATCTGCGGCAGCTTGGCGGCCAGGTAGCCCGCGAACTGCTCGCGCTCCGTCTCCCCGGCCAGCAGGAATGCCGCCAGGGTCGGCTCGTAGTCCTCCGGCCCGTCCGCGTCGAAAAGCACCCGGACCCACAGGTCCCCCGGCCCGATTTCCGGGTCGTCGCCGTATCGCAGCAGCACAGCCTGCCGCACCGGGGCGCTGGCGAAGCGGGTCCGCATCTCCTCGTTGATGTCGCGCTCGATCACGTCAAGCGCGTCGCGGTTCATGACCGCGGCGTCGCCCTTCAGGTCACCGAGCCGCCGGTACGCTGGCCCCTCGCGGACACGGTCCACGGCCCACCGGATGGCCTCCGCGCGGGTGGCCGCGATCCCCGCGATGATCAGCGCGTCCACCGCTTCCAGGCCAGCCGGTCCCAGCGCGACGAGTACGAAGGTAGCCGCGCCGTGCTCCCACTCCTGGATGTCCGACAGCCGCTGTGCGACCGGCATGCCGCACCGGGGTCCCTCGCCGTCGAAGGTGGCGGGGTCGTCGCAGAACACGTACTCGACCGCCATGATCTCCCGGAGCGTTGTCGCCAGGTAGCCCCGGAACTGCTCGATCGCCGCCTCGTTGGCCTGCTGGAATGCCGTCATGGGCGGCCCCCAGAAGTCATTCGGCCCGTCCGGTTCGTCGAGCAGCACCCGGACCCACAGGTCTCCGGGCTCGATGAGCGGGTCGTCGCCGTATTGAAGGAGCACAGCCTGCCGCACCGCGGTGCCGGGAAAGCGCGACCGCACCTCCTGGTCAATCTCGCGCTCGATCGTGTCCAGCACATCGCGGTCCACCTAGGCCTCCCTCAGCGCCAGGATCTGAGGGTAGATCCGCAGCCTCCAACGTGGCCACGCATTTTCCCGCGGCCCACGAGCGCGCGGGCCCCGTCAGGGGCACGATTAACCCCAGGCCGCGCTTCGCGGCCTGGGGTTAATCGTGTCAGAGCCGGTTAGTCCGTCAGCAGTCGAAGTACAGCTCGAACTCGTGCGGGGTCGGGCGCAGCCGCACCGCGTCGAGTTCCCGCGTCCGCTTGTAGTCGATCCAGGTCTCGATGAGGTCGTCGGTGAACACGCCGCCCTCGGTGAGGAAGGAACTGTCCGCCTCCAGGCTGTTGAGCACGCTCTCCAGCGAGCCCGGGACCTGCGGGATGGCCGCGGCCTCGTCCGGCGGCAGCTCGTACAGGTCCTTGTCCACCGGCTCCGGCGGCTCGATCTTGTTCTTGATGCCGTCGATGCCCGCCATCATCATCGCGGCGAACGCGAGGTAGGGGTTGCACGACGGGTCTGGCACGCGGAACTCGATCCGCTTGGCCTTCGGGTTCGTGCCGGTGATCGGGATGCGGCAGCAGGCCGAACGGTTGCGCTGCGAGTACACCAGGTTGACCGGCGCCTCGAAGCCCGGCACCAGGCGGTGGTAGGAGTTGACCGTCGGGTTGGTGAAGGCGAGCAGCGACGGGGCGTGCTTCAGCAGCCCGCCGACGTACCAGCGGCCGATGTCAGAAAGGCCGCCGTAGCCGACCTCGTCGTAGAATAGCG
>Ga0335073_10004628_pt1 | contig 19256 bp, 17 predicted proteins | sample Lox_Sample_22_FD_207093 | JGI IMG/M metagenome (GOLD analysis project Ga0335073, IMG submission 207093) | Soil microbial communities from Loxahatchee National Wildlife Refuge, Florida, United States - Lox_Sample_2.2 | ecosystem: Environmental > Terrestrial > Soil > Wetlands | place: USA... | reverse complement strand
GCGCAACGTACCATTGATCATGCTATCCGATTTGTCCTGACCAAGGCCATTCGGAGACCGACCACCCGCGCAGCCGCACATGGTAGAAAGAAAAGGTGGGAAGTAAGACAGCCGCCGGGCTTTACTTGCTTCTGCTGGTAGCCGTCGTGGTCGGTGTGGACATCCTGTTCTTCAGGAACCGGTTCTGGCAGCGGCTGATGGTGAACGTCGGAATCGTCCTGGTGTTCGTGGCGTTCTACTTGAGGTTCCTGAAGCGTTCATGAACTCACCCGGTGCGGCTCGTCGAGCACCTTCCCTCCGGCGCCGGGAAGCTGTGGCCTTGATGCCAGGGACGCTGTGCTGCGGCGCAATGAAGGATCGCCGGGGAATGCGGGAGGCCATAAGCAGTGCATTACGATATATCACTTAATGCCTTCCTTGGCATTACGGAGCAAGGCCGCCCAGCGATACATTCCATGGACGAACTTCCCGCAGGGCAGGGTCAGGAAAAAGGCCAGGACCACCGCCAGGTGAATCGCGAGCAGCAGCGGCATCGCCGGCGTACCGCGCAGCGCCAGCAGCAGCAGACCGGTCAGGCTGGTGGCGAGCAGCAATGCCAGAAACGCCAGATCCAGCCCGTTTTGCCGCGAATCGCCCAGGGCGGAATCACGATGGATCCGCAGCCACAGCAGGCCAGCGGGACCGATCAAAAGTCCCACGCCGCCGGCTGATCCTAGAATGACCGGCAAACTGAAATATCCGTAGGGCGCGAGCCAGTGAAAAGCGTAATGGTAGAAGGCCGCCACCGAGGTCGCGGCGAAGCACAGCGCGAAACCGTAGAAAGTGAAGTGATGAAACCAGCGGCGAAGCTGCGAATGGTGTTGATCCGGATAGGTGCAGCCCGCGCCTCCGCTGGCAAGATAACGGAGCCGCAGCGCATCGTCGCAGGAACGGCGCAGCGCGGCGAATCCTGCCGTGCCGCCGCCCGAATCGCGCCAGAACCGCCGCAAGCCCATCGCCAGCGCGGCCAGCACCAGAACAGAAACACCACCGTAAACCGCGACCATCAAATTATGCGGCACCACCGCATAAAAATCGGCGGCGCCGGCGGGACGCGGCGCGAAAGCGATGGCCGCCGCGAGAGCGATTCCAAGAATCAGCGAGACCAGCAGGCCGTTTCGCCGGAAGCCGAACCCGAGCGGCGCGGGCCACGCGTTCCGGCGATACGATTCGAGCCGGATCTCGGCAAGAATTTTCGGGAAGTTTACGGCGAACTCGTGCGGCGGAGCGTATTGGCAGGCGTAATAGCACTCCGCGCAGTTGTGACAGAGGTTGGCCAGATAGCGGAGGTCGCCGGCCGTGAACGTTCGGCGGCGTTCGAGGGCGGGGAACACGGCGCAGTATCCTTCGCAGTAGCGGCAGGCGTTGCAGATGGTCGCCATCCGCTCGCCTTCGGCCAGGAGTTTAACGGAGTCCAGCGGCGGCCTCCTGTCCGGCGATGCGGCCGAAGACCGTGCCGATGGTCATTCCCAATCCTCCCAGATATCCCTGGCCCAAGATGTTTCCTCCCATGATCTCTCCCGCGGCGAACAGATTTTCCGCGGCCTCGCCGTTTTTCCAAAGAATCTGCGCCCGCTGGTTGACCTTCACCCCGAAATAGGTGAACGTGATTCCCGGCCGGAGCGGGTATGCCAGAAACGGCGGCGTATCCAGGCGCTGTGCCCAATGCGTTTTTTCCGGCGCCAGGCCGCGGGTGCGGCAATCGTCGAGCTTGGCAAAGTCGAAATGACCGGGGATCACCGCTTCGTTGAAGCGCGCCACGGTGGCCGAAAGCGCGTCCGCCGGCAGACCCAGGCGCGCCGCGAGCTCGCCGATATGATCCGCGCGAACCGGCGGAAAAACCGAAGGCATGAACAAACCCGCGCATTTCGCGTCGATGATGGAATAGCCGATCTGATCGGGCTGGGCCGCGAGCAGGCGTCCCCAGATCGCGTAGCGCTTGGGCCACAGATCCTCGCCCTCGTCGTAAAAACGCTCGCCGAATTTGTTCACGACGATGCCCAGGGGAAGGCAATCGAGACGGGTGACGATGCCGCCGTCGAATTTCGGCGCCCGGGCGTCGATGGCGACGGCATGGCATTGCGCCGCGTCGCCGGCCGGCTCCGCTCCGCGGTCGAGCAGAGCGCGCAGCAGCCGTCCTTTATTAAAAGGAGTGCCGCGGATCACAAAATTATCCGCAGCCGGTCCCCAGATTTCCTTCAGCCATGCGAGATTCGATTCGAATCCGCCGGAGGCGGCCACCAACGCCCTCGCCGGAATGCGCCGCGGCTGCCCGTGGATGATGCACTGCGCCGCCTGGAACCGGCCGTCGCGGATTTCCAGATCGGTCACTTCCGCCTGGTAGAACACCCGGATTCCCCGTTTTTCCGCAGTCGAATAATAGGAATTCAGCAGCGCCTTGCCGCCTCCCAGAAAGAAGGCGTTGGTGCGGTCGAGATGCAGGGTCCCGCTCAGCGGCGGCTGGAAACGGACGCCGCGCGCCATCATCCAGGCGACGCAGCCGGCCGATTCGCGGATGGTCATCCGGGCCAGTTCGGGCTGCGTTTTCCCGGCCGTCACGCGTAGCAGGTCTTCAAAATACTCGTCCTCGGAATAACTGCCTGAGAGCAGCCGAGTTGGGCCATCGTGCATGCAGCGCAGATTGCGCGTGTGCCGGCTGTTGCCGCCGCGCATCTCTGGGGGCGCGCTTTCAAGCACCACGACACGGCAACCGGCCTCCGCCGCGCTGAGGGCCGAGCACAACGCGGCGTTGCCGCCGCCGGCGATCAGAACGTCGCAATCCGCAAATTGATCTGCCACTTCGATAGAGCCCCCTGGCGGCGACCGCGTCGAGAAATTTATCGTACACTGGGTTGCCGCCGGGAACAATTCTTTTCAGAAGGGGCAAACACTGCAAGCTGCTGTTTAATGGTCTTTACTACGGAACGGCGAAGCCTGCGGACCTGAACTAACGTCGCGATGGCTGGAAAAACGATCAGCGAGAAAATTCTCTCGGTCAAATCCGGCGTGGACGCGCGTGCCGGCGATGTGGTGGTGTGCACCGTCGATTCGGCCATGGGCAACGACGGATCGACGCCCATGGCGCTCGACTATTTCGACGCGATGGGCGGCGCCCGGGTGTTTGCGCCGGAGCGGATCGTGTTCGCGCTGGATCACTACGCGCCCGCGCCCAGCCAGAAGACCACCGAGCTGCACCAGCGCATGCGCGACTTCGCCGCGCGCCACGGCATCGAAGTCCGGGAGATCGGCGACGGCATCGGGCACCAGCTGATGGTGGAATCGGGGCGGGTGACGCCGGGCAGCCTGGTGGTCGGCGCCGACAGCCACTCGGTTACCTATGGCGCGTTGAACGCATTCGCGACGGGCATCGGGTCTTCGGACCTGGCGGCGCTGATGATCTGCGGGCGCGTCTGGCTGCGCGTGCCGGAATCGATCCGCGTGACGCTATCGGGCGAATTGGGGAAGGGGGTCTTCGCCAAAGATATCGCGCTTTCGCTGGCGCGGGAGCTGCGCGCGGACGGCGCGACCTATCAGGCGATGGAGTTCAGCGGGGCGGGAGTTTCTTCGCTCGAGATCGAGGACCGGCTGGTGCTGAGCAACCTGGTGGTGGAGATGGGCGCCAAGAACGGAGTCTTTCCCGCCGACCAGAAAACTTTCGCTTATCTCGGAGGCTCGTTCGCGGGTGTGGCCGCGGATACGGATGCGTCTTACTCCCGCGAAATTGTTGTTGACCTCGAAAAAATTGTCCCGCAGGTCGCACTGCCGCACCAGGTGGACCACGTGGTCGCCATCGGTGAAGCGGCCGGCACGCCGGTGCAGATGGTTTATCTCGGCACCTGCACCGGAGGGCGGGTTCGCGATTTTCATCAGGCTCGCGATGTGCTGAAGGCGGGAGGCGGAGTGGCGCGCGGCGTCCAACTGGTGGTGACGCCGGCGTCGCGGACCGTGCTCGAAACCTTGACGCGGGACGGCACGCTGGCCGATTTCATCGCGCTGGGCGCGGTGGTGGTGACGCCGGGGTGCGGTTCCTGTTGCGGAACCTGCGGCGCGATTCCGGGCAACGGCGTGAACGTGATTTCCACGGCCAATCGCAATTTCAAGGGACGGATGGGCAACAGCAACGCGTCGATTTTTCTGGCCTCGCCGGCAAGCTGCGCCGCGGCGGCGCTCACCGGCAGGATCGTCGATCCGCGGGAGATTGGCGCGGCGGCCGTGGAGCAGGAGCCATGATGCAGGGCCGCGCCCGCGTGTTCGGCGACGACATCAACACCGATTACATCATCACCTCGCGCCGCAAGCGCGAAAGCCTGGACCCGCAGGTGCTGCGCCGGTACCTGTTTGAGGAGATCGATGCAAATTTCGCGGCAACCGTCGAGCCGGGTGATCTGATCGTCGCCGGGAAAAACTTCGGCTGCGGATCGGCCATGGAAGTGGCGGTCACGGTGGTGCTGGGCGCGGGGATCAAAGCCGTGCTGGCGCAGGGATTTTCGCGAACCTATTTCCGGAACGCGGTGAATAATGGCCTGCTGCCGCTGATCTGCGACACCTCCCGAATCCGGGAAGGCGACCGTCTCACTATCCACAGCGAAAATGGGTTGACCATTTACAACGAAACCACGGGCGAGACGACGCCCGCCGCGCCGGTTCCGAGCATCATGATGCAGATTCTCGAATGCGGCGGGCTGGTTCCGTATTTCCGCCGTTATCGAGACTTCAAGGTGTAACACTTCAAGGAGTAACGGCGATCGAGAGGCGTAGCATCCGGCCGAATCGCGGCGGCCGGCCGATCGCTGTGGAGGTAACGATGTGATATTTTACAAACGTGAAGAATTATAGAGGCGTCGACGGATTGGCTGGGCGATTCGGGAGCCGCGGGCGAGGCCATGCGTAAGCACATACAGTCGAGTCTCGAGCAGGCGCTTCGCCGCCTGACGCCGTACTTCGGCATGCGTGAGAAATACGCTCAGACATTTTCGCGGACTTCGAAGAAGCAGTTCCCGATAGAGTCGCTGGTGGCCGCCGAAGAAGAAGTCACCGAGTCCAGCTTTGTTTAATCAGGCTCCGACCGTCTCCAGCGCCGTTTCTGCCCGGCACGTCATAAGGCGCTAAGATGGCCAGCCCGGCGCCAACCCGCGCACCAAAGCAATTCTGGAGCGTTCTGCGCGTCGCTAGCGGAAATTCGCTGGAAATGTACGATTTCCAGGTATTCGGCTACTATGCGGCGGCTATTGCCGCGACTTTTTTTCCGCGCGGCAACGATTTCCTGTCATTAATGCTTTCCTTGACCACGTTCGGAGCGGGATTTCTGATGCGTCCGCTCGGCGCCATCGTGCTTGGCACTTATGTCGATCACCATGGCCGGCGCGGCGGATTGCTGCTGACGCTTGGATTGATGGCGGTGGGAACGGTCTCCATTGCCGTCACCCCGTCGTATGCCTCCATCGGCGTGATCGCGCCACTGCTGGTGCTGGCGGGCCGGTTGTTGCAGGGTCTGTCGGCGGGGGTGGAACTGGGCGGCGTTGCCGTTTATTTATCGGAAATCGCGACTCCGGGTCACAAAGGTTTTTATGTGAGTTGGCAATCGGCCAGCCAGCAGATCGCGGTGATGTTCGCTGCCGTTCTTGGTCTGATGCTGACGTCTCGCCTGACTTCTGATCAAATGGCGAGATGGGGCTGGCGGGTTCCGTTGCTGGTCGGATGCCTGATTATTCCGCTCCTGTTTCTGTTGCGAGGATCTTTGCGCGAGACGCCGGAATTTCTGGCGCGGAAACGGCATCCCGCCCCGCGCCAGATTTTGGGCACGCTCGCGCGCAACTGGCGGCTGGTGCTGCTCGGCACCATGCTGACGACCATGACTACCGTGTGTTTCTACATCAGCACCGCCTACACGCCCACCTATGGAATTTCGGTGCTGCATCTGGCCGCCAAGGATACGATGATTGTGACTCTTTGCGTCGGTGCGGCGAATTTTATTCTACTGCCGGCCTCCGGAGCCCTCTCCGACAAGATCGGCCGGCGTCCCCTGCTCGTGACCGTGGCCACGCTCGCGCTGCTCACGGCATATCCGGCAATGGTCTGGCTGGTGAAGGCGCCGTCTTTCGAGCGTTTGATCTCGGTGGAGTTGTGGTTTGCCTTGTTGTTCGGGATGTATAACGGCCCGATGGTGGTCTTTCTTACGGAGATCATGCCCCTGGAGATCCGCACCGTCGGCTTCTCCCTGGCGTTTAGCTGCGCGACCGCGGTTTTCGGAGGGTTTACACCAGCGATTTCCACGTTATTGATTCACATCACCAACAATCGCGCGATTCCGGGCCTGTGGCTGGCGTTTGCGGCAGCCTGCGGGCTACTGGCAACCTTTATGCTGACACCCTCGCGAGTAAGCGTTCACCAACCCGAATCTCGCGGTTAAAGTTCGTCGAGGACAGGCAGATTCTGCGCCACATTTCGAGATCAGGCTTGAAGATCGACGACTGGCCGAATGCCGCGTCGGAAATTCGTCAGCCGGCACTTCACCCGGCCCTCTTGAAATCGGTAGCATCATTGAGATGACAGGCGAGGGCGCGATTTCCGGGCCCAGGACCTTGCTGGCGCCGCGGCCCGGCACGTGCAATCCTATTTCCCACCGTCAGCAGATGCGACCAAGAACGATGGACAACAGGAATCTGGGCAAAACAATTCCCCTTTGTCGTCTTCGGCGCATCCGTCGAGCGGAACTCCCGATGGATACGGTGGAATTGGCGCGCTATCTGATTGGCAAAGTGGTGGTCCATGATATCGAGGATGGCCGGCTCAGTGGGCGCATCGTCGAGACGGAGGCTTATCCCGTCGGTGATTGCGCAGGGCACGCATTTCGGGGGCAAACGCGGCGTAATGCCTCATTATTTCTTGCGCCAGGACACGCTTACGCATATTTCGCCTACGGCTCGTCGTTCATGCTAAACGTGACGAGCGAGGCGGCCGGAGTCGGGGCCGGAGTCCTGTTGCGTGCCCTCGAACCTATCGAAGGAATCGATCGGATGCAATGTTTCCGCAGTGGGGCCGGCGTGCTTGATCTAGCCCGGGGGCCGGGCCGGCTAGCTCAGGCCATGCAGATCGATTTCGGGCAAGATGGGCTCGATCTGTGCGCCGCCGGCCCGCTCTGGCTCGCCAGCAGCCGGCGGAAAACCGGCGCCATCGGCGAAAGCGTGCGCATCGGTTTGTCGCGCAACGTGGATCGAAGGTTGCGCTTCTACGAGCGAGGCAATCCATACGTGAGTGGTCCAAAGAGGCTACGCGAGTAGTTTGGCGAAATGTCGCGGGCCGGCCTTGCAATCACAGATCAACCTGGACATCGCCAGATGGCCTCGAACAGCAGATCAGCACGTTGCCCGTGGCTGGTGGCTCGAGTGGGTCAGGCCCATAGCGCACAGTTCCTCCGATCAAGGCGCACTCGCAAGTGTGGCAGACCCCTGTGCGGCAGGACCACCGTGCGGGAACGTCGCAAGCCTCCGCAAGTTCCAGCAAACTGGAAAACCGTGAATCCCACGGAACCGTAAGCCCGCTTCGTGTAAATGAAATTTGTGGTCCGATGCCGGGCTCCCCTGCGGGAGCGTGAACCGGTGGGCGGGAGGATTGCGCAATTCCTGGCGTGAACGGCGCTTCAGCCCCAAACACCTCCAGGTGAATTCGTATGGAATTGACTCCCCATGTCTTCAGGCCTTGGGTCAGTTGTTTCAGGAATGATGGTGGACCGCACAGGTAAAAATCCGCATCGCGAGTTACCCCCAGCCGATCGAGCAGCGGCGTGTCCACATGCCCAACCGAGTCGTAATCCACGCCGGCTTCATCACTTGAGTCGGGCTTGCTGTACACAATGTGGCGTCGGCTGTTCACCAGGGTTTGTAAGAGTCCGCGTGACTCGGTTGCAAACGGGTGCTCTGCGCGGTTACGCGCTCCGTAAATCCACCAGACCTCACGGCGTGACGCCGCCGAGGACAATGCGTGCAACATGGCGAGTACGGGCGTGGCTCCAATGCCGGCGCTGAGCAAGACGACCGGGGCGTCGCCGGATTTCAAAATAAAATCACCGCGAGGCGCGCTCACCTCCAAGATGTCGCCCGCCTTTATGTGATCGCAAAGATACGAGCTGACCACCCCATTCGTCTCTCGTTTGACGCTTACCCGATAACTCCTGGCGCCGGGGACGCCTGACATCGAGTAATTCCGGAGCGACATTGGGCCGCTGGGTGTCGTGCGCAACCGTAGAACGAGAAACTGCCCGGGTAGAGCTACAGGCACAGGGGCCCCGTCCGTTTGTTCGATGGACAACGAAACCACATTGGCCGCTTCCCGATCTACTCTGGCGACGCGTAATGGTCGAAAGCCGGGCCAGGCTGGCGGCGGACTACTTGAGGCCTTGAGCCCTGGATTCCCTCCCTCTGAAGTCTTTTGCTCTGCAATCGCCTTTAAGGACGTTTTCCATCCCTGGCTGAGTGCCGGCACTCGCAGCGAGCGTTCCAGTTGATCGCGCGGAGGGTTCGGCAAATACAGGAGCGCATCAATGTTTGCCACCGTGATGCGTTCGGGGCCCTCCACCACTTTCGTGATTTCGTCGCCCGCGCCGACTTCACCCTCCTCCAGCACGCGAAAATAGAAGCCGGGCCGGTGATGCGACACGAGCAGAGCTGCCATCGCCGGCTGTTCCATTCTGATACCCACGCGATAACATGTGACCCGTGGCTGAGTGACCTCAAACAGCGCGCTTCCAATGCGGTATCGATCGCCGATGCACACCTCATCATCGAGTAAGCCGTCTACCGTGAAGTTTTCACCAAACTGTCCGAATGAAAAATCGTTGCGGCGGAGCTGCTCCTCCCAATAGTGGTAAGCGTCCGTTTGATAGACCATCACCGCGCGGTGCTCGCCCCCGTGACCGGCGAGGTCGCCCTGTCCATCGCCGTCCAGATTCAGGCGACGGGCCGCAATCCTGCCCTGTACCGGCTGCTTCCAGATCGCAGTGTGGACCGTCTCGCCTCTCCATACGACGTCACGAGGCAGCCCGACATTGACTGATAGAAGCCGTCCGATCATATGCCTTTCCCGGAAATATATGAGGCGGAACAAACTCGCCCGCGCCGGTTGCGCCGCCGGCGATTGGTTGGCAAATTTGATTCCACGCGTTCCGCGTGTAGCATCTTGAGGATACGCGGGCACAAACGGGAGGTGACTGCAATCAGTGTCGAAGCGTTGACGTAAGACAACGCAAGAACTCCCCTGGACCTGAACTGCAAGGTCGGATCGCGTCGACCCGCTGAGTCGGTCCGCGAACAACAGTGTGCGACGGTCTCTACTTTGGTCTTTGGTTTCTATGCTTTCGTCGTGGTGCGCGACTTGCGCGCAGAACTGTGGGTAATCGCTGAACGGCGCTCGCAGTCGATCGTAAGGCGAAACAAAGGAGAACGAACGAGCGTGAAAATACTAATGGCGCCAACGTCGCATGATCGATTGATCGGCGCCTGCGTAGCCCTGTTCGCCGGTTCGGCACTCTTTGGACAGCAGGCCCAGTTCCAGGGCAGCGTCCCGACGGGGGTAGCTTCTCCCACTCCGCTCTCGCTGACACTTCGCGATGCGATCGATCGGGGCCTTCGAACGAACCTCGGTCTGCTACTCAGCGGACAGGCGAGTGAAATCGCGCGCGGTGAGCGGTTGCAGTCCCTGAGCGCGCTTCTGCCGCAATTGACCGGGGAAGTAAGCGAAAATGTTCAGCAAATAGACTTGAAAGCCCGCGGGATCGACTTTCATCTGCCGGGCTTTTCTACTCCGACAATCGTCAGCCCATTCGACTATACCGATGCGCGCGCCTACGCATCGTTTAGCGTCTTCGATTACAGCCTCCGCAAGAGCTATCGGGCCGCCCAAGAGGGCGAGCGCGCCGCTCAACTGTCATTCAAAGACGCTCGCGACTTAGTGGTGCAGTCCGTCGCCAACGCGTACCTGCTGGTAATTGCCGGTTCTTCCCGGGTGCAAGCCCTGCGGGCGCAAGTGCAAACCGACGAGGCCGTCTACGACCGCACCGCCGACCAGAAGCGCGCTGGGACTGCGGCGGCGATTGATGTGCTTCGCGCTCACGTCGAACTACAGCAGGAGCAACAGCAACTGATCGCGCAGGAGAATCAGGTCGCCAAAGACAAGCTGGCTTTGGGACGAGTGATCGGCCTGCCGGCGGGCCAACAGTTTACGATCGCCGATACAGAGCCTTACTCGCCACTGGCCGCGATGACCCCGGATCAGGCTCTGCGCGCAGCTTATAAAGACCGCGCCGATTTCCAGAGCGCCCAGGCCTCCGTGCGCGCCGCCGAAGATTCGGTGGGCGCCGCTCGCGCCGAGCGCTACCCGAACCTGGGCGTTGCCGCGGATTACGGCGATGTCGGAACGACGCCCGCGAGTTCCAATGGAACCTTCACGTTTCAGGCTTTCGCGAAATTCAATATTTTCGACGGTGGCCGAATCAGCGCGGACATTATTCAGGCGAAGGCCGCGTTGAAGCAGCGGCAGGATCAGCTAGCCGATCTTCGCGGCCAGATCGATTATCAAGTCCGGGCGGCTTTGCTTGACATCCAATCGGCCGCCCAGCTGGTGGCGGTCGCCAGAAACAATCTCGAGCTCGCGAACCAGACCCTAGCGCAAGCTGAAGACCGCTTCGCGTCCGGAGTCACCGACACCGTTGAGGTGGTGCAGGCCCAGGGGTCGGTTGCCGTGGCCAACGACAACTTGATCTCCGCGTTGTACGCCCACAACCTGTCGAAGGTCGAACTCGCGCGCGCCCTGGGGTCTACAGAGCAACGGATTCAGAAATTCATGGAGGTAAAGTAACCATGGCTAATGTCACAACGGCAGAAAGTCAAGCAAGCACCCGGCCGGCGGATTCACTGCGCTCCGGCCCACCACGTAAAGGGCGTAGAACGTTCATTCGTGCGATTGTGCTTGCGATCGCCCTGGTCGCAGTGGCCGCCGGCTCCTTTTATGCCTGGAAGTATTTCAACACCTACGAATCTACCGACGACGCTGAAGTCGACGGGAACATCAACCCTATAAGCGCGCGTATCAATGGCTACGTCGTGGACGTGCCCGTCGACGACGAGCGTTACGTGAAGGCCGGCGAGGTGCTGGCGCGTATCGACCCCAAGGACTACACCGTCGCACTCGCTCAAGCCGAAGCGGACCTGGCGGCAGCCGAGGCGAGCCTCCAAAGCTCCCGGACCGATGTGCCGGTAATCTCGACCACCACCAGCAGCCAGTTGACCTCGGCGCGATCCGGCAAGGTCGATGCGGACGCGGCGTTGGCCGGCGCCGAGCGGCAGTTGAGCGCGGCGCGGGCGCGCCTGGTGATTGCGCAAGCCAATGTGCGCGAAGCCGAGGCAACTTACAAGAAGATTGCGGACGATGTGGTCCGTTACAAAATGCTGGTGAACAAGGATGAAATTGCCGAGCAGATCTACGATACGGCGTTTAACACAGCCAATTCCGCGAACGCGACCGTAGCAGCACGCCGGGCAGCGGTCGGCGAGGCCGAGGATAACGTTCGCGTCGCCCAGAGTGCCGTGGACCAGGCCAACGCCCGCATCGCCCAGGCGGATGCTTCTATCGAAGCCGCGCTGACTGCGCCGCAACAGGTAGCCATCAGCCAGGCGCGCGCCAGAACGTCCGAAGCCCAAGTGCTTCAAAAACGCGCTGTCGTCGACCAGGCCCGGCTGAATCTCAGCTACTGCACGATTGTCGCGCCGGTAAGCGGCATCGTCGAAAAGAAGAGCGTCGAGGTGGGAAGCAACGTCTCGCCGGGCCAGGAGTTGATGGCAGTTGTACCTTTGGATGACATCTGGGTCACGGCCGATTTCAAGGAAGCGCAGTTACGCCACATGAAGGCGGGCCAGCGAGTCACGTTCAGCGTGGATGCCTACGACCGTGAATACCAGGGTAGAGTTACCGGTATCGGTGGCGCTAGCGGTTCGCTGCTCAGCCTGCTACCGCCGGAAAATGCCACGGGAAATTTCGTGAAGGTTGTACAGCGCATCCCCGTCCGGATAGATATCGATCCCAACCAAAACAGGGATCATCGGCTGCGGCCTGGAATGTCCGTGGAGCCCACAGTCTATGTCCAGTAGCGCCGACGGGCTTTCGGCGCAAACGCTTCCCTGGCGGCCGAAATTCAATCCCTGGCTCATCGGCGTGGTGGTCGCGATGGCCGCGTTCATGGAGGTGCTCGACACCAGCATCGCCAATGTGGCCCTGCCATACATGGCGGGGGGCCTCGGTTCGAGCAACGACGAGAGCACTTGGGTGCTCACGTCGTATCTGGTGTCCAACGCCATCGTCCTTCCAATCAGCGGCTGGCTGGCCAGCATCTTCGGCCGAAAACGCTTCTTCATCGTCTGCATTTTCATATTTACAGTGGCTTCGGTGCTCTGCGGCAGCGCCGCTAGCCTGAACATGCTGCTGCTGTTTCGCGTTATCCAGGGCGCCGGTGGCGGCGGACTTCAGCCCATGGCGCAGGCGATCCTCGCCGATACGTTCCCGCCGGAGAAACGGGGCCTCGCGTTTGCGCTTTACGGAATCACAGCGATCATGGCGCCCACCATCGGACCGACGCTGGGCGGTTGGATCACCGATAACTATTCATGGCGCTGGATCTTCTTCATCAACCTGCCGGTAGGAATTCTGGCGACGCTCCTGGTCATGCATCTGGTAGAAGATCCGCCGTTCCTGCGGCGAACGAGGGGGGCAGGCGTGAGCGTCGACTTTATTGGCATCTCGCTGCTTGCTTTGGGCGTGGGAGCGCTGCAAGTGGTGCTCGATAAGGGACAGGAAGATGATTGGTTCGGCTCCTCGTTTATCACCCGCCTGGTGATCATCTCGGTGGTCTGTCTAATTGGTCTGGTTATTTGGGAGTGGCGTCATAAGGCGCCCATCATCGACGTGCATCTGTTCGAGAACTTCAACTTCGCGACTGCCAACCTGATGATGTTCATTTTCGGCGTTCTGCTGTTCGGCGCACTGGTGACGATGCCGCAATTTCTCCAGACGGTGTTGGGATACACGGCGGAAAATGCCGGGCTGGTCCTGTCGGGCGGCGGCGCCGTCGTACTGGCGCTGATGCCCATCGTGGGCATGCTGGCCGGAAAATATCCAGCCAAATACATCATCGCCGCGGGCTGGCTGGCACTGGCGATCGGAATGTATATCTCCACAGTGGAGCTGGATACGCTGATCAGTTTCCAATCGGCTACCGTGCTGCGTTTGATTCAATCCGTGGGCCTCGGCCTTCTGTTTGTTCCCGTAACCATGGCGGGCTACATCGGGATGCCCGCCGAAAAAGCCAATAGCGTGGCCGGCATCATCAACTTCATGCGCAATATCGGCAGCAGCGTGGGAACCTCTATGGTCACGACGCTGTTGGCACGGCGCTCGCAAGTTCACCAGGTGGTGCTGTCGCAGCATACCAGCCGGTTCGATCGGTCTGTTCAGAACCAGGTCAGAGTTTTGAGCGTGCGACTGGTCCACTCCGGCGCCAGCGTCGCCGACGCTCCCAAGCGGGCCTACGGTCTGCTTTACCGGGCTATGGGAAAACAAGCAGAGACACTCGCTTATATCGATATTTTCCTGGTGCTGACCCTCGCGGCGAGCATAATGTTCTTGCTCGCCTTCATCGTTCGCAAAAACGATCCCAAAGCCAGCGGCGGTATGGCTGTGGGTTAGCAGCGGGGCGGCGGATATCGCAGCCCATCAGAGGGCGCGGCAAAAGATCTATAGGGCGATGGGCGGCGGCTCGCAATGAAACGGTGGTTATGAAAATCGTTCGTTTGGCTGACTCGAGTGCGAAGCCAGCCTTGGTTCATGACGTCGCCCCCCGGCCCGAACCGGGTCAGGATGAAGTGTTGATTCGCGTCCATGCGGCTGCGGTCACGCCCGCGGAACTGCTCTGGTATCCGACCTCCCATACCAAATCGGGAGTCAAGCGCCTGAGAGCCGTCCCCGGGCACGAGTTCTCCGGTGTGGTTGCGTCCCCCGGCCCGACGGCGGGCAGCCTCGAGCCGGGACTGGAGGTATTCGGGATGAATGACTGGTTCACGGATGGCGCTATGGCGGAATATTGCGTAGCGCCAGCCTGTGACGTAGCTCCGAAACCGCCCAGGCTAAGTCATGCTGAAGCAGCGTCAGTGCCCATCAGCGCCCTGGCCGCCTGGCAGGGACTGCTGGTCCGCGCAAGACTCCAATCCGGTGAGCGCGTCCTGGTGCACGGCGGAGCCGGCGCCGTGGGAGCATACGCAGTTCAGTTCGCCCGTCTGCACGGGGCGCGCGTAGCCGCGACAGCATCCGCGGCGGACGCAGCCTTCGTGAGAGAGTTGGGCGCGGAGCAGGTGATCGACTATCGGGCGTCTCGTTTCGAGCAATGCGTCAGCGACATAGATGTGGTGTTCGACACGGTTGGGGGTGAGACGCTGGGGCGATCCTGGAGCGTCCTCAAGCCGCAGGGGCGAATGATCACAATCGCAAGCGCCGAAGCGAATGCGATCGACCCCCGCAGCAAAGAGGCTTTCTTTATTGTTGAGCCGAGTCAGAAGCAATTGACGCTCATCGCGAACCTGCTCGAGACGGGAGAGCTTCGAGCGTTTGTCGGGGCCGTGGTTCCGCTGTCGCAAGCCCCTGAAGCATTCGCCGGCGCTGTGCCGAGACAGCATCGCGGGAAAGTGGTTGTGTCGGTCGCGGATTCCAACGAAAGATCATGATTCAAAGCAAACGACGGATTGGGCAATGGTCTTTTTCCTGGCTTTCCTGGTCCTCACAGCGACCTTTGACCAAAGCCGCGCCGGCGGCGTTGGCCGGATCTTATTAGAGCCGCTTTTTACCTTCAGGAAGTCCTGTCGAACTATCGACTCGCATCGCGGACACCTGAGTATGAACCAGTGCGCGGCGCCCTGGGTTGTCAGTGACTTGCGATGGCCCCTCCATTGCCCCGTCTCAGCGCAGGCGGGTCCACCGGAGCGAGGAGGAGTCGCCGAAGACAATGCAGACGAAACGGAAGACAATGATCGTGACCGGCGCGGCTCGAGGAATTGGTGCTGGCGTTACCAACGCCTTCATCGAGCATGGTTATAACGTCGTCGCCAACTCACTGAACATCACGGCATCCACCTTTGCTGCGACGGATCGGCTGGCTGTGGTACGAGGTGACATCAGCGACCCTTCGACCGCGCACGAGATCGCTTCGACGGCAATAAAGGTTTTCGGATCGATCGATGGCGTCATCAATAACGCAGGTATCTTCGTCTCAAAACCGTTCACGGAGTATACCGCGAAGGATTTCGAAGATCTGTCCGGAACGAACCTGCGAGGCTACATCAATATCACACAGCTTGCCGTAAAGCAGATGTTAATGCAGAACGATGGCGGGAGCGTCACTTGTGTGACCAGCGCCATGGTGGAGCATCCTATCGCGGGCATCAACGCTTCGCTGGCCATGGTCACGAAAGGCGGACTCGAGGCCATCACGCGGAGCCTGGCCATGGAGTATGCAAAGGAAGGCATACGGTTCAACGCCGTCGCTCCAGGAGTTGTCGATACGCCCATGCACGCAAGCGATCGTAAAGATTTTCTGGAGAGGCTTTCTCCGATGGGTCAGATATCCGATATTGCGGACATTGTCGATGCGATCGTCTATTTGACGGAAGCTCGCCATGTCACAGGAGAGGTGCTGCACGTCGACGCAGGCGCGCACAACGGGAAGTGGTAGCACAGCTAAGTACTTCGGCGGAAGATGGTGATCCGGGGAAAACACGATGTTTCGTTCGAACTCACAGAGCCGGGTGCGACGGGCACGATGATGAACCTGGCGAACATTTCGTTACCGACGCCGCCCATGCCTGGGCATTTGTGGGCCGTGCTGCTGGCTGGCGGCGGCGAGGTGCCTGTGCTGCTTACCGACAGGACGCTGACATCTCAATATGTCAAATCCGTGGAGGGAGTGAAATGAGAAGTTCGTTGTTTTTGGCAGAAAGCGCGATGCTCCTTATCGCGACGGCTTATAAGCGCGACACCCGGCGGCGGGCGCCGTCGGCCGGCTACAAAGCGCGGGCGGAATTGCTGCAAACCCAGTTGACGCGCCTTCAGGGCGAGCAAACGATCGGACGAGCTTCGGGGCAGTGACATCTCATGGAACCTTCCTTCATCCCCGCGTTGCTCCTCGCCGGCGCCTTCCTGAGTCCGACGAACATATTCGCTCCCGTGTCTACTCCGGCCCAGTCGATTTATGATCTTTCTCTCTTTGTCCTGCAGGTTACCGGGGCGATATTCCTGGTGGTATTCACTTTGCTTACGTACGCGGTGGTGAAGTTCAGGAAGAGGAAGACCGCGGATGGGCGCGAACCCGCGCAGGTGTACGGCAGTACTCAACTGGAACTGGCGTGGACCGTGGTTCCGGTGCTCATTGTGGTGGTTTTATTTCTGGCGGCTGCGCGCGTGATTGCAAGTATCCAGAACGCCCCGAAACCTGACAACGCCATTGACGTCACGGTCATCGGGCATCAGTTCTGGTGGGAATTTCGATATCCGTCGCTGAAGGTGGTGACTGCGAACGAACTGCACATTCCCGTAAGCGACCCGGCACATCCAACGCCGACTTTTCTTACTTTACTTTCCGCGGACACAGATCACAGCTTCTGGGTGCCGCGCCTGGCCGGTAAGACGGACCTCATACCGAATCACCCCAACAGCATGTGGCTGGACCCGCATGAGACCGGGCTTTTTCTCGGACAGTGCGCCCAGTACTGCGGAACCCAACACGCTTTGATGCTTATTCGCGTGTACGTGCAGACGCGGGATGAGTTCGACCGCTGGGTTCGGGAACAGAGGCTACCGGCGCACACCAGTGGCGCCATCTCGGAAGGCCAGAAGATCTTCGAGCGGACGGCCTGCATCAACTGCCACACCGTGAGCGGAACCGCCGCGGACGGGCATTTCGGCCCGGACCTTACTCACCTGATGAGCCGCGACACGATTGCTTCCGGCGCGGCGTTGAACACACCGGTAAATCTGCGGCGCTGGATTCAGGATCCCAACACCATCAAACCGGGGTGCAAAATGCCGGCCATGGGATTGAGCGATTCGGAACTCGATGCCGTGACCAAATACATGGAGACTCTTCGCTGATGTCAACTCAATCCATCGCCCTTCCCGGAACGGACGCGACGCAGCGCTCTCTTGTGGAGCAGCTTCACCAGTGGGTGACCACCGTCGATCACAAGCGCCTCGGCCTCCTCTACATCTTTTATGCGTTGATATTTCTGGTCATCGGGGGAGTTGAGGCGACCATCATGCGGATCCAGTTGATCCGTCCCCTTAATAATTTCGTGTCTCCTCAGGTGTTCAACCGGATGTTCACCATGCATGGGACGACCATGATTTTCTTCGTGGCCATGCCGCTTGTATTTGGGTTTGCAAATTACCTGGTTCCCCTGATGATCGGCGCGCGGGATATGGCGTTTCCGCGTCTGAACGCTTTCAGCTTTTGGATGACGGCCTTCGGCGGGCTGCTCCTCTATTTCAGTTTTGTCGGTGGCGACGGGCTCTATGGCGCCGGCAACGCTCCGGACGTGGGGTGGTTTGCCTATGCTCCCCTGACCGCGCAGGCATTTTCGCCAGGACACAGCACCGACTTCTGGACGCTGTCGCTGCTGGTTTCCGGCATCGGGAGCATCGGAACCGCGACCAACCTGATGGCCACGATTCTGTGCCTGCGGTGCCGGGGAATGACATTGGGAAAGATGCCATTGCTGGCGTGGCTCAATCTCACGATGGGGTGGCTGGTGCTTCTCGTCGTCAGCCCGCTTACGGCTGCGCAATTGATGCTGCTCGTCGATCGTTACCTGGGTGGGCACTTTTTCGATACGCAGGCCGGTGGCTCAGCGGTGCTGTGGATGCACTTCTTCTGGGTCTTCGGACACCCAGAAGTGTATGTGCTCGTGATTCCGGCTTTCGCATTTGTTTCGGAGATCATTCCCGTTTTCTCCCGCAAAGCGATTTTCGGCTACCCGATCATGGTGGCGGCAACGGTGGGCATCGGATTTATCAGCATGAGCGTCTGGGCTCACCACATGTTCACGGTGGGCATGAGTTCGAGCGCAAACACGTTCTTCGTGCTGTCCACCATGGCGATTTCCGTTCCCACCGGGATCAAGATTTTCAACTGGCTCGCCACCATGTGGGGAGGACAGATTCTCTTCAGGGTTCCAATGCTGTTTTGCATCGCATTTCTGTTTCAGTTCCTGATCGCGGGCCTGACCGGAGTGATGCTGGCCGCGGCGCCTTTCGACTGGCAACTCACCGCATCGTACTTTGTCGTCGCCCACTTTCACTACGTGATCGTCGGCGGCATCCTGTTCGCGATCTTCGGAGCCTTTTACTATTGGTACCCGAAGATGTCCGGAAAAATGTACAACGAGAGACTGGGCCAGTTGCATTTCTGGCTTTTCCTCATCGGATTCCATCTGACCTTCGATTTTATGCACATCCCCGGCATTCTCGGGATGCCTCGTCGAATCTATACTTACGAACCGGGACGCGGCTGGGACATCTGGAATCTCATTGTCACCATCGGCGTATTGTTTCAGGCCGCGGGCGTGGTGTTTTTCGTTTGGAACATGCTTTGGTCATACTTGCGTGGCGTGCCGGCCGGAAGCGATCCCTGGGACGCCTGGACGCTCGAATGGTCCACCAGTTCGCCGCCGCCGGCGTACAACTTCGCGAAGATCCCGGAAATCAGGAGCCGGCGGCCGCTATGGGACCTGAAGCACCCCGAAGACCCCGATTGGCATTACGAGTAACGTCATGAGCACATCGTCCATAACCCTCCAGGAAGCGGATCGCCGCTGGGATCTGCCCGCGCGCGGCCCGGTGGGAATGTATTGCCTGATTGCCGCCGAATCCGCGATCTTCACCATCTTTGTAGTCGCTTACATCTTTTACATCGGCAAGAGCCTGACCGGACCCCAACCGCGCGAGGTGCTCCGCCTTCCGATCTTCCTGACGATATGTTTGCTGTCGAGCAGCGTCACCATTCACTTCGCGGTGAGATTGCTGAGGAGCGGGAAAATTATTTCCTTTTGCCTGTGGTGGCTTCTGACCATCGCCTTGGGATCGATATTTCTTCTGGGCACTCTTCGAGAGTGGCGTCACCTCATCTACGA